>Ga0065711_1028131_pt1 | contig 43438 bp, 25 predicted proteins | sample Hoacrofraction12_FD_59098 | JGI IMG/M metagenome (GOLD analysis project Ga0065711, IMG submission 59098) | Hoatzin crop microbial communities from Cojedes, Venezuela - Epithelial fraction 12 v2 (version 2) | ecosystem: Host-associated > Birds > Digestive system > Esophagus > Crop | place... | reverse complement strand
AAAAAAAAAAACCTGCAACCGTGAGTGCGTGACTCTTCTTGGACTCTTAAAGTCTTTGACTCGTTCGTGTTTAACAACAGAAAGCCATGATAGATGAGCCTTCACGTCAACTTCTAGGCCTAGCCTCCTTGGGAAGTTTTACCTTCAAAACAGAGATTGTCAGTTAGATCAGACTCTTTGTTGTGTGCGAGCATTATCCCTTGCTGGCTGTCTGCGTGACTTATGCTATCATGATATGTTACAGGCTTCAGTACTGAAAAACTTCTGTAAAAGGACAAGTAGAGGCTTTGTATATTTCTAAAGCAGATAACCTTCATAAATAAGGGCACTGAGCATGCTGTTGCTAAATTACTTCTAAAATATGGTGAGATAGTTGGAATTAGGTTTCCCATGTGCTTGATCTGTGCCCAGCTCTTTGTATGGGTTTATGGAGCATGAATAATGAAAGAGACTTTGTACACTAACATCTGGAAAGCCATAAAAGTATATTTATCGCCACCCAACATAGCAAAGCTAAAAAATGCTATAGCTCTTGTATGAGTAGTAATAGTAACTGAGGAGATGAGTTTAATTGATAAAGGTCTCCAGAGTATCTTCTGAGCTAAGTCTCTTGTCAGATTATTAAAATTGCACTTATAATCAAGGTAATTATTGTGTGGTCTTTTGTTCTCAAGGACTGGGTGAAACACAGGTCATTTTCATAGAATCGTAGAATAGAATCATGGAGTGGTAAGGGTTGGAAGAGACCTTAAAGATCATCTGCTTCCAACCCCCCTGCCATGAGCAGGGACATCTTCCACTAGACTAGGTTGCTCAGAGCTCCATCCAACCTGGCCTTGAACACTGCCAGGGAGGGGGTATCCACAACTTCTCTTAGTCAGGACAGCCTCTCACCAGGTGAAAGTGAGGTGTGGGGCAGGCCAGAGCTTTCACAACAGTTGCTTTGCTCATCCTTTCTAAGGAAAGAGATGGAAATCTTTTAGTAGTGCCCAGTGATATGCAAGAGCTGGAAAAAACACCACCTTTTATATAAACAATAAAGTCTGTAAGGAGTTATGGTGAAAATGTAATCGGAAATCACTTACAGTGCCAAGATCCCCATCCCTGAGATTATATGAATTACCATAGGAATTGAGAACAAGAATTTTCAGGTCCCAGTGCTAAATCTTGGTCCTCAGAATGACCCTGCAACACCCACCTTTCTTTGCAGTGAGATCCTACATCTGTAATATCATGGGGAGGGGGGAAACCGTCACCTACTGAATCGCTGGGGCTGAATCACATTACCAGCGCTTTGTCAGCCCTGGTGCTACTGTGCTGGAAACCTCCCTTGGGATTTCTCCTGTTCCTACATATTCGTTTTGCTCAAAGTGAAATGTTTTGTAGTTGTTTTTTTTTAATCGGTTTGCTGGGGAATAGATATCTAGAATTGAGGAGTTTGAAAATATTAATCACCTGTTAATTGCAGGGGACTTCCAGCAGTTTGCATTACTATAGTGCTTTTTGTTTTGATAAATTTGAAGCAGTTTTCTGCTAACAGTGAAGCTGTTGAAATAATCTTCTCCAAAGCCTTGCACTTGCTCACGCATTGCATCAGTGAGGCCACTGCTATGGTACTATGCTCAGCTCTGGTGCTCACAGGATGTTGAAAAATAGTGAGACTGCAGAAAAGAACAATAACTGAGTCAAGAAAAGGAGAAAATGCCGAAGAGTGGAGGAGCCGTTGTTCAGCCTGGCCATTTAATCAAAATAAAGGCTGAGAGATGCTGTGGCTACTGGGTGTTAAGTGTTGACATGAGGAGAAACTATTGCATGCTAATAGGCTTCTTAGGCTTACAGAATAAGGCAGAAAACTTACAGGAATGGAAACTAGAGGACCACCTTCACTTGGTTGCTTCTCCAGCAACCCCAGGCTGGTGGGGCTGCTCGTGTTTAAAGCTGAGGGTAACAAACCCCAAAAGTTTGTCCCACAATTAGTTAAGAGCGAAAGGCAACAACAAAACAGTTTCTTGCTACCTTAAAGAAAGTTAGGCAGGCAACTGAATTTGTGTTTTCTTTTTTTCATGCAAATAGCGTATCTGCTGCTTAAAATAGTCAATGTAAAAATGTTTCTGTGGTTGGCATGCACAGCTGTAGGAAAATATTCCTTAGATTTGACATGTTAAAAATAAATCGTTTGGATTTTTGTTCCGGAATAACATTTTCTTCTAAAATCAGTCTGATTTAATTAAGCAAGGTCTGTCACCACATACTCAGCATCCCAACCTGGTAATCATTTATTATAGATTGAAGAGATGATGCTGGTCAACCTGGAATAAAAAAGTGGTGTCATGTTAGATGATTTGGCTGTTTTTTTGTTTTTGTTTTGATTTTTAAAAACATTTTTTACATTTTGACTTGTGAACTTATAGGTTTTCTGTTTTTCTTCTTTTTCCTGATCTCAAGGAGCAACTCTTTGACAGCTCTAGACCTCCCTTTCCTGTTTATTTGTGGAAAAAATAGCAGAGTAGCAGATGAATATGAATATCAGCATTTTCTCTAAGACTTTCGCTGTCATTCAGAAGCGAAATACCAAAATGTTGCTTTCCTGTTTCCTTTGGTCTGCCTAGGCTGCGCTGGCCGGATTGTACTCTTTGCAGTGAGATTAAGTGACTGCAGTTCTTTTGGAGGCAGAACACGGTATTCTCTAATAAAACACATCTGGTATAGCGGACGGATCAGTCATGAGCTGACCTAAATGTGGGTTGGAAGTGCTCCTGAGGGGACACTTCTTTCTTTGCTCCTTTTGATCTTTTTTAAATCCTTAGAAGTGGCAGCTGAACTATATAAGTAGTTCCCACTCCTAATTAACAGCTCTACCTTGCGGATGCAGGAGTATATAGACTTTGCCAAGTAAGTCTTAAGTGAGACTGTTTTGTGTTTACCTTTCATTAGATCAGCGTCTCTTCCTTTCCTTGTCTTGGATGGAACAGTCTCAGGTAAATGTCAGGTAGCTTTTCAAGAAAAACTCTCTTCATGCAGTTATATTTAATTAACCGAAATCTGCTTTGAAAGAGTGTTTTTAGTGATTACTCTGTAGCTTGGCAAGGTGTCCCCAGCAATAGGTCTCTCCCAGTAGTGTGACATTGCTGAATCCTGTCAGATTTATATGCAACCTAGTTATATAGGCACTGGAACAGAGAGAGGAGCAAAGTTGTGCTGCTCAGCAAAACTGTCCAGAACTAGGAAACAAAAGCTGAAGTGATTGATTGTGTGAAGATTTCTGCAAATGATACCAAAATTAAAACATTAAGCTAATGACTTTAAAGAAAATTGCATTGCCATGTGCAATTTGTTCAGTAGAGAGAAAGCAAATGCAGTTTTACTAATAACATAAAAAAAAAAAGAGACTAAAATAAAATTGAGCACAGGAACCTTATTTCTTTCCTTCTTTCTCTTGTGTCCCTCTCCCTGGAGCTTGAAAACTGAGCTGCTGTCAGAATTTTTCATCTGTTTGACCTGTCACAGGAGAGGTCAGCACTGATCAGTGACTATACTTTTTAACAGATGGAGGGCTGTAATTGAGAATAATTCCTCTGCAATTTGGTAGGCAGGGGTTGTTTCAAACTAGCTTTCAAAGGCAGTGCCAGAATGGAAATGTTAGAAACTCTGTAAGTGAGTCAGTTTTTATTTGTGGGGCTGCAGATTTCTTTTTTGGTTTTTTTTGGTTTTTTTTCTGTTGGTTTTTTTTTTTTATCCCTAATGAAACAACTGCAAAATGGAAGCACTCACATTTTAAACAGCAGCGTTTCTTCCAGAAATGACTTGAAGTGTAATCAATTTTTACCATCTCCTGGGGTGCCCTGCAGCCTGTGTGAGAAGCAGCCCAGTTTTTTTGCACTGTTTGCTCCGAGTGGCGAAGCACTGATTGCGAGGGCTCAGATGCCCTGGGCTGGACATGTGGCACAGACAGCTGGTGTGCAAATGCCCAAGCAGCTGCTCTACCATGGGCTCATGCTTGGCAAGAGGGGGCACAGCTGCCAAGAGAAGAATATTAGGGCTTCTCTGAAGCACTACTTGGAATAAATTAGTTTATCAGTTCAGCACTGGGAATCTTTGGTAAGAAGTTGTAGTAGGGAGCCAAGGTAAAGCTAATCCTGATGCTTCTCGTCTGGAGGAGGCTGAGGGGGGACCTTATTGCTCTCTGCAACTACCTGAAAGAAGGTTGTGGTGAGGTAGGTGTTGGTCTCTTCTCCCAAGTAACTAGCGACAGGATGAGAGGAAATGGCCTTAAGTTGCATCAAGGGAGGTTCAGACTGGATATTAGGAAAAATTTATTGACTGAAAGGGTGGTCAGGCATTGGAAAAGGCTGCCCACCTCCCTGGAGGTGTTCAAAAAAAGTGTAGATGTGGCACTTCGGGACATGGTTTAGTAGGCACAATGGTGTTGGATTGACAGTTGGATTTGATAATCTTAGAGGTCTTTTCCAACCTATGATTGTATGATTCTCAAGCATAAAAATGGAATAAGCACTGCGGCAGAGACAGTTGTGTTTGTAGGATGAAAGAAACTGTGAGACTTTGTGGAAGATGATGCTTCTGCGCTGGCCTTTGTCCAAGGGGGAGTCAGTGGGCACAGGTAGAAGTGCCCTAACCCAAGAATTATAGGAGCTGCAAGTGAAATGCGCACATCATGTTGCAGTGCAATGTCCAGACACAGGAGGTAGACAGCAACTGTGCCAGAGCTTCATAGTGGCTGATAAGAAGCCCAAGTTTCTGCTCACTCAGGCTTCTCTGTGCTCCTTGGGCAGAGCAGCCCTTGGCCAGGCACGTCCTGTATCTGAGCCAGGCCTCTGTGTCCCACAGCCGTCATATTCGACTGAGAGCACCCAGCTATAGTGGCTTGTTTGAATATTGATGTGAGTTTTGGCTGTCTTTTTAGATGATGAGGTTCCAGTATCCTCAAGAGTTCTAAAGGATGTATTCTGCTAAACACCTATCTATGGCTTTCTCACTTTCTGAAAAAGACAGTTTGTCCTGTAGTTAGACATCCACAAAACTTTGATGGGTATAAACATTCCAGTTGCTCAATACTGCAACATCTCTAAAGTCCTTTGCTATTTTTTTTTACTCAAAGTACTGTAGTATTAATTGGGTTTTTTTGTTTGGAGTTTCCACAGCAGCTTGCTTCCTTGTGAGAATCCTGTTTAGAGTGGTAATACATGCCGAGATGTGTATTCATTAGGCACTGTCTAACCAAACAAAAAGGAATGTTAAAGAAACAGGAAGTGAAAATTGTCATGTTTGATTCTTTTTAATCTTCCTCCCAACCCCCCCTTTATTCAGCGAAATAAATCCCTTTTCTTTGCCATATTAACACTGTGGAGAAAGTTTAAAAACTTTAGGTTATTTGAATACAACTAGTAGACTGCAAATTCTGAATAAGAAATGTGTTTGTGCTGCAGTTGCATACCTTCATACCTTTACTGTACTTAGACTTGATTATGTAAATTAGTATGTTCAACTTGATTATGTAAATTGAGTTGATTTAGATCACAGCCTAGGCTGAATACAATGACTATTTGCGGTTATTTGGCACGATACAGTATTATTCCCTTCCTCTGCCCTGGATGTGACTGCATACTCCCAGCAGGCCAAAGCGCAATTAATTTAGAAACATGATCAAATTCCGCAATTATTACTGGATGTTGTCCACAGTCTCTAGAGACCACTGATAAGAACAACAAAAGACTAAGACACGGTAGTCCTCTCATCCAAAGTCTAATTACAGAGTTATACACTTTGGTTCTCAGAGGACAGCCTTTTAGCAGAACTTCAGCATCTTTGGGTTCTCTTTTTGCATTATATCTATAATTTTATCCATCTATCTTTCTTTCTTTTACAAAGTATGGGGAACAGAGGCTAAATGTATAATAACTTGAGTCTGGTGTGACGATATTAAAGGCTTTATCTTTGATAGATTGACTGGTGTAATTTCTGTGAGTGTTTGAGCGACTGAGAAATCTTTTTTTATCATTTGTAAACCAGCACAGAGAGGACAGGGAAGCGATTCAGAATTCTCACCACTTCATTCCCAGTGGTGCCCTCGGGACAGAAAAACATTTCTTTGACCTTGTCTTGGATTTACTCGTTTCCAGTAGACTCTAATTATGATCACTTTCATTTTTTTTATTGAATTAAAAAAAAAAGGCAGCCAGCGCTCTTGGGCAGATATAGACCAAAATGATCACATAGCTTGAATGAGAGGAGAAGTTCTACTCTTAGAATTTGAGAAATTAACCGAAATGTCAATTTAAAGATCTGCCACTTCTGGAGTATTAAGTTTCAGTCAGCTCTTATTTATGTTAGCATTTTGTTAGTTTAAAGATATCTTATTGATGTGTGATAAAATTCTATTTTCCTTAAGTCCTAGTGTTCTGAATATAACATACCATTTTTTCTGTTTGTTATCTCCAAGTTGCCAAATCTTTATTTATACCAAATTTCTTCCCCGTCTTCACTAACACTAGGTATGCCATCCTTCCTCCAGATGGGATAATGTCTTGAAAACTAACAAGGATACACTTATTCCTGCTTTTTTAGACACTGTGATCTTGTGAAAAAAAATGTACTGGTTCTTGCACTCAGAATTTAAACTAACCTGCCCTGGTTAGCACACTGGACTCCATTGCGTATGTGCTTTTCCATAGAGCCATGGCGGTAATCCATTCTATAGGAATAGGAGAGCCGAGGAATATTGCGTTCCCAAGGAAGCACCTGAGTTAGCTTTCTACACCTTGGCATTGGGAATACATAAAGATGTATGTAGAGGATATAACAGAACAGATTTTGATTCAAACTTCTAGCATGTTTGCTCAGAGCTCCATCCAACCTGGCCTTGAAGACTTCCAGGGAGGTGGCATCCACAACTGCTCTGGGCAACCTGTTCCAGTGTTTCACCACCCTCATGGTGAAGAATTTCTTCCTAACATCTAATCTAAATCTGCCCTTCTTTAGTTTAGAGCCATTCCACCTTGTCCTATCACTATGCACCCTTGTGATAAGTCCCTCTCCACCCTTCCTGTAGGCCCCTTCAGGTAGTGGCAGGCTGCTCTAAGGTCACCCCGGAGCCTTCTCTTCTCCAGGCTGAACAGCCCTTGCTCATGGCAAGGGGAGTTGGAACCAGATGATCTTTAAGGTCCCTTCCAACCCTTACCATTCTATGATTCTATGGTTCTATGTTTATCTGTATAAGAATAGTTATATTACTGTTCTTATATTCAAACTGTATTTCAAGCTTCAAAATATAAGATTTTTAAAAAATTCATTAAGGACAGTGAATGTAATGATGTTATTTTTCTTTCCACTGAGAAAGTAAAAATAATTCACTTTTTTTTCTTTTTTTCTTGCTGTTTTGTCAAAAGGTTTTTGGGAAGGATTAGACAGAACTACTGTGCTGTAAAATGACGCATCCTAGCTAATTCTCTGTGTTTTCATAGAAGATAATTCTGTTGGTAGTATAGACTGTTAACACACATTTTGATCAATGTAAATGTAGAAACAATTGGGCTACCTGGAATACATAACAGATGGAATGGAGCAGAGCTTCATTTGGCACAAATTCCAGTTAGTAAATTGTTCATTTTTGACATTTAAAAACAAAACAAATTTTGAAACATTTGGGTTTTGCCATTTTCTAAAATAAAACATTTTTCTTTTTTCAGAATCAGATTTCTTGCATACCATTTCCTTAAAAGTGACTTTTTTTAAGTTCCAATCCGAAATGTAGCATTTTAATAGTCACAAAAACCTTTTTTTCCTCTTTGTGATCTGTCAATAATTTTAAATCACTGTTTTTATTTTCAACTCAAACTAATTTTTGTCCTTTCTTTTTTTTGCAATTTTGTATGATCTAAATATCTGGCTTGTTTTCCCCTCTGCTTTCTAATGTGTGAGAGTTTATTTTGGTATACATGGAATTGATATTCATTCTAATTAAGTTTCTCTCAATAGCTTTATGACAGAAAATTTTCCTGCTAGGGTATATGTAAACATAAACCCTGTGGAAGCCTGGTTCTGAGGTCCTGCTGTCATGGCAAAAACATTGGTAAATATAAAATATACCATTTGGCCCATCAGTATTGCCAGAAGGCAGAGAGACAAATGTGTGGGATGTCAAATCATCCTTGGGATTTTGCACTGCAACTTTAGCTGAAGCTCTATTACTTGTTCTAAGTGTTTTTACTGGTAAAGCTGTACACAGAAATTTTATTTATAGTTTCATCATCTTTATGCTGAAGTGCTAAGGGACACAGATTTATGTTAATCTTCATAAAAATGTTAGCCTGTGTGGACATACCACTGATCTGGGCTCGGTGGAGGGATTTGGTTTAATTATTCTGTGTTCCCTTCCCCAAAAAAGAGGCATTAGTAAGAAACAACAGCTTTCTTTCCTAGGTTGTTATATCCTAAAAGGGTTCCAGTGAGTACTCTGGAAAATATTTTTTGTTTTGTTTTTGTTTTTCTTTTATGGGTTTTTATAGACGTAAATTTTAGGGGAAAATTTGCTGAAAGTCCCACTGCCACTCAACTGACTTCACAAGTTAAGCTGGAAAGAACTCAAGATACCACTTGAGCCATAAATGCAGTCACTCCTGTGATGCTATTAAAAAGTGTCCGCCTAAAGAAATCCATTGATGCACTATATTCTAATTTACAGTTCTGTGACTCATATTTGTAGCTATCAGCACCAGCTGCCAACACAGTCAAATAAATTCCAGCAATGCAGGGTATGCTGATTTATGATAAGATCCCTTAGAAGGATGCTTGGGAAAACAGACACTGGAAAAAACAAATGTTACTGTATATTGCGAAATGATCTAATGTTCATTCCCTTTTACAAATAAGATTACCAAATAGGCAGTAAAATGATGTCAAGATCATCTGCATTAAAATGGCTATTAGAAGTTAAAGGTGCCGAAGTACCTTCTGTAATTTTTCCCTGCTGTTTGTAATAGCACCCTGTGAGGCTTGAAATTAGAATTGGATTGTCATCGGAAATGTTACTGTCTTCTCATCGTTGTGCTTATGAATGCTGTTGCTAAGAAATGTGTTGAAAAAGACATATTGCATTAAAATCTGCTCCTTTACAATTCCATTGTGAGTGAGGCGAAGGCAATGGTAGCTACAATGTCTCTTCCTGTTGAGATTCGTTATGAAGGTTTTCATCAAGTGTATCTGCTGCTGATCTCTCTGATGGATCGATAAACACCAAGAAACGAATCTTTACAACCATCCTTTTTGCAGCTGAATCCCCAATTCTTAGTTTTTGTGAATACAGTCATTATAAAATTGTTTTCTACATACGTGAGAACAGGAAAAAGCAGTGGTCATAGGAAGGTTAGGTGAGCAGAAGGAAGGTTAGAGGAACAGAGCAATGTGCTAAGGAGGAGCAGAGCCCCGTGTCCTAAGCAGGGTAATGCACAGCACGGAATAGGACTTTGAGGCACCTTGCATTGTACTTTAAAGACTTTCTTCCACTAAATCGGCCTTCATTTCTTTTAACTGTGGCACTTGTATTGGTGAGATACGCTGAAATACTGTGGAGACCAAGTGAACCAGTGTCTTGTAGTGTGGCCATTGGTCATGGTTATCGGTGGCCAGCACAGTGCGCCGTACGAAGAGGTACATGTTCCAGAGCTCTTTGTTTTGGAATGGATTGCTGTGGTGATATTGGTAAAGTGAAGGCTGGTTTTGTCCTCTGCTTCCCACTCCATACCCGCAAACAACAACCTGTTCTCCTGATGCTGTTTGAAATAATGTGAAAGATGTTATTTCCAACTTCAAATGAGTTATTCTGGTTTTGCTCATTCCGATTTGTTTCCAGTTTAAATCTGTTGTCTGGTGGCTTGTTTTCGTGAGCTAGACTTGGACCATTCTTAAATCATGATTACCGAAAGAATATGAATCTTTTGTGCATTTAACGTGGGCAAGATTTGATCTTCCCCCTTATTTCCTGCTGCAGGGTAGTTTCATGTATTTTCCTTAGTCATATCTCTCATATACTGAATGAGTTACTTGGATTTTCCACATTTTATACTAAAAAATTGCTATACTCAAATATGGGACTCAAGACTCTATATGTTCTAAAAGGCTTTTCAGCAGGGCTCTGATTCTGACTGAGAGCTATCTGCTGCTGTTACTATCAACAGTGAGTAACAGCTACATTATGGACCCATGTTCATGGGTCTAATTCAGCAGAAATTGAGATGAATGGTCAGGTGGTGTAAATTGTGTAAGTGCCAGCGTTTACCACCATTGACTGATTGGTCACTAGATTCGTGCCAGTAAGTTATTCGAGACCCAACCTGTAACAGAGAGTTTACTTGTGTGGGTGCATTTGCAGGATCAGATTTTTTGTTTATAGTCTGAGGTAATAAATCTCCTCGGTAAGTGTGTCATTTTTACATAGTATTTTAGAAATAAAATCTGTTTGATGTTTAGGGTAGAAAATTTGATTAAAAATCAGGAATTAAAAATTTTAGTACCTCATAATTTGATGGTACCTGTCAGCTTCCAGCCCAGGCTTTGCATTTCAAATTCATCGGATGTTTACTTGAAAAATAAATGACAAAATTATGTAGTGTGGGTGGGTTTTTTTTGCTTTAGAATGTAGCTTTTATATCCCTTTATGGAATATTTTTGCCAGCTCCTGATAACCATCAAAAATGGTTTTGTGTGTAATTGGTTTAACTGAAAAATAATATGCTAAGATGGAGATGTAAGTTGTGGCTTTCCAAGGTAATATCTCAGTTATATTGCTTTGGGTTATTCCTGCTATTTACAGAGTATTTCAAAACCACCTGCCTGGCTCTGGTTTCTGAACTTATTTTTTCTTTTTATGCTACATGCATCAAAAACATTTAAATTCCATTTAGTGCTTTGAAAGCTAACGCGAATATTTTATTTTTTGCAGAAGACAGCTGTAAGGCTACTTATTTTCCTCTTTAAAGTCTGTTATAGTTTCTTTCCCTGTATAGTCTTAGAATGCTTCCCTTGTCTTCTCCACCACTGAAATGCTTCTGCCACCAGTCGGACTGTTTCTAAGCTCACCTGGGCAGTTTGCCCTTTCGTCAGTTCATTTTCCAAGAAAACATGTTTGTTTTCCACTGCAGTTCATGAGATATTGGTGAAATTACTGACCGGAAATAAAAATTGACAGATTTTGGTATGTTTAATGGCACTAGAATGTCCCTGCCCTCCATCATTAGCAATACTGATCTTAATATCATACAACAAGCGGTATCACGACAGGGTCCAGGTGGAGCAGTTTCAGCTGAGAAACTGCCCTTGGGCTTGCCGAAAGACAAGCCCGTTGTCCTAATCTTCCTGCATTATGGCTGAGGACGGATTAGCGTCACTTTCCCCAAAAGTGAAATCATGTGAAAATGTGTATCAGGGCAGATAGCAGCCTCAGCTGGGAATTACTGCTCTTCTCATAAGGGAAATCATGAGCGTGTCTGGGCTCCTCTAGTGCAAATCACAGCAAGGTGGCCTTAAATAATTGAAGATGATTTAGGTAGAAGTATTTTCCTTTGCACTGACATAAAACTGATTCCTTCACATGCCCAGTGTGTCTCAGCTGAAGGGATGTGCCTCACAGCTGGACAGTAACTTCCCAAACTCTGCCCAAAGGGGGTTATTACCCCAAGAAAGTGGCTGCTACAGTGACTCAGGGAAAAGAGAAGCCTGTAGAGCAAAAAGGTTCAGCAGAATGGGACTTACTGCATACCAGTATTTTAAAAGTTCCTATATAAATACACTTTTAAACAGTGTAACCTGGTGCTTGCAATAACAATTTACAAAGTAGTGGAAATTCTTACAAGCCCGATCAGTCACTGATCGATTTTGCAGCACTTGCAATTCTTTTTCTTACATTTTCTTAAATCACACAACAGAGAAGAAATGAGGGATGGAGCAAATGTGTCCTTACCTCGGGCAGATCAAAAGCTCCAGTGTCATTTTGTGATGATTCCACTGCAGGTGTGAGGCAGCAGGTTGAGGGTTTTTTTAATTATTTATTATTTTATTAAAGCAGCCACCCCCCAACTTTCTTGTGTGCACCGTTTCCCTTCACTGTGCCCTAAGTAGTGTAACAGTATTTTCTAACTTTAATTAAAAATTAGAATAAATCTGTTTGAATTAATCCTTTTAACTGATAACAGTGTAACCCAACTGCAGTTAAGCTTCTCCCACTGCTTTTAGCTTTTTCTTGTTTTAAAATGAGTTTGTTACAGAGTGGCTTAATTTATATGTATCTGAGTGCACGCTCTATCAAGAAAGGCCTGGTTATTTGATTCTGTCACTGCATTTCTGGTATGACCCATTTTATCACCTCTGTAAATTCCACTGAAAGGCTTTGCATTGGTCATGTACCTATATTTATTGTGAATACAATATACACTGTAGCATTACTCTCTAACCTGTCAGCGAAGAGCAATCAAATGGTACCCTGAAAACAGGCCAAATAACCTTAAACAACAGGAATATACCTCATCTCCCAAATCTGAAAGCAGTTGCTCCCCTGCTGTCTTACATGCCCACGGCATAATCTGAGTAATCTTTTCAGTTTTTCAGCCTATTTTTAGTGGGCTGTTTATTTTGCATTTATCTACATAACAAGTGTGGGAGACTATATAGAAGAGAGGAATGGAGTGCCTTGACCTACATTAACTTCAAGATAGGTAGCAGCAGTGTTTCTGATTTGATCTGACAACACCTGGTTAAATTGACCATTATCTGTCCTAGCTGTTACTTTTTGAGATGATGCTCTGTGTCTTCCCTGCCTGTCTGTGCTCTTCCCAACGTCAGTTGCTCAGGGCGTTTTTTCCTGTGGGAGATAGTCGATGACTGTCCAGGCCCTTGAGCTTTCCCCAGGCTATGTAGAAATGGACTCTGGCTGACGTAGGCAGAAATAATTTCCTTTCTCAAGTAGCAGTGCTACCTGTTTCAAAGCCTCTTTTATATGAACTGTTCCTGTGTTTAAGACAAAGAGGGCTAAGAAAAGCTGCATGGCTCTGGCTGCAGTCCTTGTCCTCAAGGTAGAGATTCCTCTGACTCCACAGGCAAGAGGATGGATGTGCACCTCCCTCTGGATTCTTCTTGGATCTTTAACCCTTTCTGATAAGGGTTGCTTGCTAGCCCTTTCTCAGGTACTCAGATACTAAGCCTATATGCCTGTATGTTCTTTACTCTTCAGCAGCTGTCCTTTAGGCAGCTTTATCTTTGGTCACACTAAGTCACCCATAACCTGCTTTGGAGGACTGAGGAGGTCCACAGTAGCTCTGCAAGAACCCTAGCAGAGTGAAGCTTACCACTACTTTTATTGTCAGAAAAAAAGAAAAAATAGCTGCACTACTTGTCTGCTAGATGGTCTGTGGTCCCAGCCAAGGGTAAGGTATAGGCAAATAGCTGAGTTACAGGGATGGATTGTATGAATGGCTTCTTTCAATAAGAGATAAACTACAGGTTTCCAGTTCTGAGGAGTATGTAGGTTGTGAGCACTGCCCTTTCAGAATGAAGCTCAGCATTTTTTCTGCAAGTTCTTTAAACAGACGGTGTGTCAGTCTTAATCTTGGCCTAGTGTAGCTTTATTTGCCTTAACCGCATTTGATCTGTGTGAATGGGCTGTTTATTGCTGTTAGAAAAGACAAGGGTAGTATTTGCCTTGTGTTGTCACTTATGTGTACCTTTGACTTTTAAGATGTTTGTAGTTTGTTTTAGAAAGCATCTGTCTATGCTATTGGCACTCCTGTAAATGTAAACACTACACGGTGCATCATACCAGATCAAAACCCTCCTACACAGTGTAAAATACAGCTCCATCTTAATGAACAACTCTCCTCCTCATTTCACAGCCTTCACCTAAAACTACAGCAGCAGATCAGTCATATAGCATGTCTTAAAAGTCAGTTCATGTGGACCAAGGGATTGGAGGGAGGAGTGGGTTTAAGCATTCGGTCCTTTGCTGCAAACCTCCATGTATGCTCCTGAACTTTCTTCACCCTCCAGAAAAAGCATGCAAACACTTCTTCCTCTTCCAGCCCCTCTTCTCTCTCTGTGTCTCTGCTGTATGTCTCCTTGCCTGCTCTTTTATTCCAGATGAGTGCCGCCTCCTCAGCTCTTTGTGTGTTTCTCCTCTTTCTACTTGTGTGACAGCTTCTAGCTCCTTTGAACACCTGTCTTTGTAAATCCTCCTTTTCCCTACAAAACTCTCCTTCCACAGATGTTCTGCTCCTATCTGTTGCCTATCATTCTGTACCTCTCTCCACATATTTATTTCTGTGCTTCACCATTTTATGTAATCTGTGCAGTGAAAAATCCAGTGCTTCTCTTCCTATCGGTAAATGTGAAAAGGAGTGAAAGCTATGGAGAAATGAGATAACAAGTTTGGGGATCCTCCTCGCCAGACTTGATCTGTTGACCTTTTGCTGGTCACATGGACACCTCCTGGGTCAATAGCCTTGGCACTGACCTAGTTAAATCCATTTCCCATAGTAAACATTTTGTTTCCCTAATTTGAGCTATGTAATGGTGCACCTCTTCTGGATAGCTAAATTTCTGACTAGTGAAGTTCTTTGTCTGAATTTAAATTACAGCATGTGCGTCTGTTATTACATGCACACATTCTCCCCACTGCATGTTCCCCATCTCTTGTCCACAAACCCACATTTTCCTATATGGCCTTAGGGAGCTTCCTCTGCCTTCCCAGATGTTTCTTCTTTTCTGAGATGCATTGAAAGCATGTACACGCTGCTGATTGTGAAGTGGCTGTCTGAGCCTTGGGACTTCAGTGTAAGTCAACAATATTTTCTGTTCAATTTTTGTGCTTTGTGCAGTTTCTAGTGCTTTTGTTCATTCTAGGTTGATTTTGTCAAAGATCTTCTTTGGGTTCTGTAATAATTTATGTCACAAACTAGTCCTCGTATCTTCAAGATAGGCTGCCCAGGCTGCCTATGAATACGTTAGTCACTGTCCTGGCCAGGCATGTATTGTATTTAAACTGTTCAGCAATTGCTGGCAACTTAAGGCTATGCTAGTTTGTGTCTTGCTGCTGCAGCTCCTTGAAAGATTTGTTACCAAGAATACCAACTGCTCTCAAACTTTTAATGAGACTGTACACTGTGGATTTTTTCACCCTGCGAATTTCCAGCCCAATGTTCCTTACCATATTATCCTCAGTACAGCCTATGAAAGGGTTTCTGTATATTAAATCCAGTCCCTCTGATCTGAGCTATGCTGTGTAATTTCACTAATGTTGCAGTCAGATTCTCTAATGTACACTTAAGGTGATTAGAAATAGTTTAGTGTTCTTTCTCTGTCTCTTACCCTCTTTATTTTTTCTATCACTGTTACCCAAAAGAATTAAGAGCAGAAACTATATGGAAACACTTCCCTTGTTACATCATTGCTTCCCATGTTCAAATTCCCTCTGTAATGTATTCAATACCCTGTAATTATTCCCACTGTAACAGTAGGAACACACTTTTGGTAATTCCAGTGCTCCCTTTCACCACTAAAGTAACATTAGTTTTGTATTTAATATGACAGTATATATACGTTTAGTGTATCTCACAGTTTTACAACATTGGCATTCAGTGTACTGAGATTATCCATTTTCAACTGCTGCATATTAATGTTGGCTTTGTGTGCATGAACTTTTGTTTTACGAACATGCTGCAATGCACTGTGCTGAAATTTGTAGATAGGCATAACATAGCATTTTGGCTATGCAAGATAAAATTGGAAAGCATAGTAACAGCACAGCTTTCTGACAAGTGTAAGTGCTGCTTGGAGAAAGTGCAGCAGAAAAGCTGAGGAGACAACCGGGAAGATTTCTCCCGACCGTTTGGGAGGTCGGCAAGAAAAATCTTAATCCTTGTGTCATGCACTGGTGTCCTTTTTGCTAGTTGAAAGAATTGCTAAGAGTGCGTACATCTGCCAAGATTCCTGTTCAGGCTGTGGTTTCAAAGTACTGCTAAATATTTAACCCAGATTCGATGGAACAACCATTATCCTATGATATTGCTGTTCAGAGCAGTGTTGTAAATCTTCCTCCTTTTCAGCAGCAGCCTAGTGGAGTCCAGTCTATGGGAGGGATGCATGGGTACCACTAGCAGGGTGTAAAAGGAGTAAATGTGCCTGAGGTTTCACTTTCGGCTCCATACCTCACCATTTGTTTTCTCAGAAAGCTCCTTTCTAGTCTTTCACGTGTGCTGCACGTTGCAGAACACTGAGGGCTTAAAGCTTGTCCGGGGCTTTCAGTCTAGTAGGGTAAATGAAGACCTCCTGAATTCCATCAATTCCCGAAAATTGCATTGCTCTTCTTGCTAAGCCTGCTGAACAGTACATATTAAATCTGATATCTGGGCTAAATTACAAGTTTCAGAGTTACATTCTATTTTACCTATATTCCTCCTCCTGCACCATACTTACCACATTTTAATTTGTTTCCCACCCAAGAATATATACAGTGGTGTTTGGTCCTTGTACTGAACATTTGTAGCCACCCTCAGTGAGGTTCTGTAAGCCCTGCAATAGTTATTCTTGCTGACCCTAGAAGTGGGTGCACTTTAGCTGAGGTTATCATGATTCTTTCGTGCACAGTCTGCACAGCACTTGAAATTGAAGGCATTATGGAGCTGTAATATACTACTCAGAAATCTAAACCTGTCTATAAAATTAATACAGTTTTATTTTTCAATTTGTTGATAGTATATCATTCTGGCTCATTTACTCCACCTGTGTTTCTCACTAATGGCTCTTTTGGGGCTCTACTGCTGGAAAAAAAATACAGGATAAAAAAACAACATCCATGCCGTCATCCACATCATATTGATGCTGTCTTGACTACCAGTCTAATGGCAGACGCTAGCCATGTTCCCTGCCTTTCTTGTACAGAAGTGGTCTTTGACATTTCTAAAGGTTTTCAACCACTCTCCCCACTCATGTGAATTGCATTGCTTTGGGGTGAAAATAAAGCATTGAAAAAATAAATTGTAAAATTTGATTGACAGAGCTTCTTTTCACAATCCCCATGTTTCCAACTCCTCCTCTGCAGGAAGCAATTGTAAAGAACAATCTCTACCTGGCACTTAAAGATCTAGAAGCTATGTTTTCACCCTGACTGCAATTTCCAATCCAGGTTGCTTTGTGGGATCTTCAAATCACACTGTGAAGGCTTAGATCGCGTTGGCTAACCTCAAGGATGTTCAGCTGCCACAACAGTGGATTTAACAGTTTTTCAAATATTTCCCTGATGCTAGCCTCCTATTAGAGAGAAAATGACATCTGTTTCTTATTAGGTCTGCTCATTCCCTTTTTTATCTCTTTTTCTGTGTAAAGGTAATGTCTCACATCAGCATGGGTAATGGATTAAGCTGTTTTTCATATGGGGCCACTAGGACCATTTCACTGTTAGGTCGCATGCAGGCTTTCACATCCTAGCACATAGTTCCAAGCACTGCTTGAGGGCTTGACGTCTGATAAAGTTTGCTTGATGAATCCCAAAGTGTCAAGATGGGCTTTCTGGTTTGATTTCTGTAGGGCTTTTGGTGCTCTTCCTTAGGAACTTTAAAACAGCATTCGCTTTTTCTTTTTTTGTAAAGGAATGAGAGAACATAACTGTTCAAACTCAAGTGTTTTCTTAGAGACCAGTATCAGTTGTTAAAGAAGCGCCCTCTGACCTTTAAGCTTCAGATGACTTTGTGTCCAATTCTGCTGACAAGCTAAAGAGTACAAGTATACAGAAGTTGAACACAAATACTTCTTTCAGTGGGAAACAGAATAATGTGTGCAATCATTTTGTTTCATTTTCCCTTGTTATTCTTGCTTTTTTAACTGAACAGTCAGTAGTTACAACTACTACTAAAATAATATCTTTTATTGGGAAAATAATCTGGAGCTGCAAAATATTTTAAGGGAGATGATGAGCACAGTGACCAGCTGTAACCCCTAATAAGACAGACAGGAGTCTTTGTTTTGGATACAGAGAAAGTATTGCTGGATTAATGACTGGCATTGGAATAGATCTGTAGTAGAAAATACTTTGTGTAATACAGGTGTGTTTGGAAGCTGTATGCTTGGAAAACATTTTATGCTGGGAATTGTGTTAGAGTGACTCTGCCCATTGGACAGTGGCTGGGAGATCTCTCTCTCTCGATATTTGAGAAATACCAGTTTCTCATCAGTCCTTGCATGCATTTTGAAGTGAAGATCATGGCTTGTTAAAAGTTTATAAAGTTTGGTGATGTCCAGAGAGCTCAGGAAAGACATTTTGAAATGTGTAAACTCAAAGGCGAAAGAGTGATTTCCCAATGCATATAAATAGCTGTAAACATTCATTTTTAAGACTCTTGGCAGTAAAGTCGAACCAGGTTTCTTGCTCAGAGTTTTGATTGTCCTCGAAGTTGTCAGTTCTGACAAAGGAAGAAGGCAGCTGGAAATGAGAGGAAACAAAAAGCAGATCTTGTCTCAGCTCACAGACATTAAAATGAAAGGCACACATCCTGCAAGGGAGAGCAGAGCTCTGCTATTGCCTTGCAGGCTGCCAAGGTAAGTTGGGAGCAAACATCACTAAAGAATGTTTATTCACTACTGGCTTGCAGGTAGCTCTCTGGAGGACTTTCTGTACGAGGTGTAAAAATCCAAGCAGTATGACCTTCCCAGAGACATCTTCACAGAGTACTCTTCAGTATAAGCCTCTAAAGGCAAATAAATAAGTTAAAGGAATCTCCTAACATAAGCATTTCTATACCTGCTAAATCATCCACTAAGGATCCTCCAGGGCACAAGTATTGGTGTACATTCTCATGTCTTCCAAACAGGAGTATCTAAGGCCTTCGTATGGTTTCATCTGAAATTAAAACTAGCTGAGTCATGTCACCACATGTGTTTATAACCATCTTTTAAGCACATTTGCAGGTATTTTGAATATTTAATGTTTGCAGTGGCTGCTTAGCATCAAAAGGCTGCATATTCAAGTCTTTTTGAAATTCCTTTGTGTTAAATGGACCCTTGTGGCACAGTCTAGTGGAAATTAGGGAATCCAGTACAGTAAATGTTTGTTAGCTTTGCACGTATTATCTCAGAAAAGTTTGAAGATAAAATAGAATGCACTACTCTAAACTTTCATATCTCCTTTCATCCACACACATAGCTGCAGTAACCCTTGCATGGTGCTTCTCTGAAGGTGGACATTGTTTTGAAGTTAAGAGAGGAGCTCTGTGTTCATAAACTCACAAGCTGTTATCTGCACTTGCTAATGTCTGATTTCTGTGGCTTATGGGACTAGATTAGGGTTGTAAGTGAACTGGTTTGGGGTCCTATAAAAATCCATGGAGGAGACTGCAGATATGACCATCTTCACTTTGTGCCCCTTTGTAGGGAGACTGTTGTCCTTTGGAGTTCAAGCTAGATACCTGTGTTGTGCCTGAAGGCAGAGAGAAACAATCAGTCGAGCCAGAGGCAGTTTCAGTAGGTCTGCACAGGACATGCCTGTGGTTCTAGGCTCGCTCAGGACACAGGGAGCAAAAGAGGTCCTGCGCAGAGAAGCAGAACAAAACTTAGCAAAATCAGAAGTTCAAACATGTGTTGAGACTAAAACTGTTTGAAGTTGTTGTTTGGTTCCCCCCAAAAAGGGGTCAGGTTTGAGATGTTACTCAGTTTGTGCAAAAAAAAAAAATATATACATAACTTTAATTTGCAGTAGATGGAGTTGTGTGTTATGGGCGGTATTTCCACACGCACTTGCACACGTCACAGTGAGAGAAGCAGAGTGTCTGAGCACTCTTGAAAATATGGCTACTGGTCTTGTTTTCAAGTGTTTTGTACAGCTGTGGAAATAGTTGGATGAAGAGTATTTGAGACTCTTAAATCATGGAGTAGAGAAAGAAAAAGTATTAGCCAGACAATCTTCCACCCCACTCTTCAGACAGTGCATGGCATAAGGAACAAACCCAAACTCTAAGAAGGCTGCACGACTTCTGTCCATTGTCAACAAAAATGACAATTAGATTGCTTCTCATTAAGAGGGATCAGATCACCTCCATTTTAGCTTGTACTTCCCATTGGCCTGTTTAATTCTTGTCTTTGTACGTAGATTGCAAACTCTGAAAGTAGGAATTGTGCTTTTCTGTCATTCAGTGCCTGACATGATGGTTCTGCCGCGGGGCACGGCGGGGTGATGGCAGGGGTAGAACTGCAATAAACAGGGCTTTAAACGTGGGATGGCAACAGGTTTTATTTGTTTCTGACCTGCATTAGATTGTGTCCCACCAAGCAAAGAGCTGACAACTGCTTACACGTTTTCCAGGAACGTTAACTCTCTTGCATTCGTGTATTCTGACATATTAAACGGTTGAAGTCCATATAGGAGAGCACAAGAAGTCATACAAACCATTAAATCTTTCTTCTTCCCTAAGACATAGAACATAATCAGACAACTCCATTAAAATCAAACTTGGTTAGGAAAAAAGAAAAAAAAAAATGAAAAGGACACATTGTGACTGTGTGTAACATGTCCCAACCGAGAGCAATTTTGTATAGCTTAATTATAAATTCCTGCAAACGGGGACTTATGCTAGTAGCCATAATGCAGCCTTAGCTGTGGAACAGGAGCATGAACAGTTTCATTAACATAAAGAAGAGCAGTTGAACTAATGGATCAAGGTCAAAGTAGACTCCTTTTACTGGTCTTTACTTTTGATCACTGAAAACTACCCAAGTAGAGATGGGATACAATCTATGTGGCTGAAAGCACCTGCATCCTAAATAATTAACGTGACATTTACAAGACTGTTTGCTTACTCTTTTTCTCTTTTTTCTTTTTTATTTTTTTTTGACCAATTACTTCCAATAATAATAGCAAGTAGGTTTCTACTCCTGACTGAGTTAGTGATTATAATGTCAAAGGGGCTTGTATAATGTCTTCCGTGTCTTAATAAACCTGTCAGATGAGGTTACATTGCTTTCTGATTTTCACCAGTGTAACATGCAGCTGCACAGCTGGGGAGAAATGGCAGAGTCGTGAGCAGGCAGCCTGCTGTTGTGTGCATTTTATTATGAGGTGGTGTCCTGATCAAAACACACAAAACAGTTAAGCTTTAAGTTTACAGATTTAGTCTACACGTTAAACATCAGTCTGCTGCTGTCTTTTTGTGTGCTTAGTTTTGACTGTTCAATCTATATTGTCAGCCTTTTGCATCCTTTTTTCTTAGTTTCCTTGGTGGTGCCTCATTTTAACATGCAGAATATAAATTCCACTTGCAGCAGGGTGAAAACAATTAGTAATCAATAATAATAGCAGCTAGGAAATCCTAATGAATTACTATGGAATATGTGTATCTTGATTCGTGTGTGTGTGTGATGTTTTAGAGCAAGCTAAAGCAAGAAGTTGTGGGAGGAGAATCTATAGCTCTGTAGATGGCTGGAAAGAAAAGCATCTCATTAGTTAGGTGGATGCAGTGGGAGCATTAGATTAATGGTTGCACTGTGTGAGTTCAGTCCCTTATATTTACTGTACATAATGATTTGCTTATATGTAAGTGAGGCCTTGCAAAGAGGTCTGTGGAGACAGTACATTCAGATAATTGTGGTTTCTATCAGGCAACTCTCCCTTTTACTGAAACTTTCAGATCAGCAGGGACTCTTCAAAGGGGAATCCTAGGCAACTGTTTTCCAGGTTTCCTGTACTGGTGCACCAGCTGCATCCCTCAAGTTTGTGTTTCAGAAGCATCTTCAAAGGGGAAAAGCCATTCTCAGGATTGCCTGGCTCTTCTTGCTGAGAATGCAGCATGGCCAAAGCATGGCACAGCCTTCCTCCTCAGTCATGGGCTGAGAAGACCCAGCTTCTTCTGGGCACTTGTGGGTCCCTTCTTCAATGCTTCCTATGGCCTAGGCCAATGGTAGTAAAACCTTGCTGAGAACCCTTGTTGGATAGACTATGCCCTCTTGGAGACCTTTCAAAACTACTTCATAAGAGCAGTAGCCATCTTTTTGTTTTGGACAGTAGGTAGCACAGTGCAGTCTTGGGCTGTCAGCAGGGTGCTGGGATGCTTCATAACAGAAAGGGGTAGCAAGGGTAAAGTCATGTGTCCTGGACAGGGACCATGCAACAGATTCACCCTGAAGCTACCAAGTCCCAACCATCTTCTTCAGACAACTGCTACGTTCATTTGACCTGCTTTTTCTACTGCAAATGTAGTGGTACGTGCAAATGGTAGTATCAAATTGAAGGAGTGGAAAAGAAGAATTCTTCTAAATGAAAAAGCAAAGAACCATTGCATGCTGTTTTCCTCACTGAAAAAGGAACGCTGTGCTGTCTAATGCACAATCAACAGTGATGTAAACACAGTGATAAGAGAGTACTGAGTCAAGGCTAGCAGCCGAGCAGACCAGAAAGCCACAAGTTCCCAATTCAGTCAATATGTTGCTTCTCAAGACATCTGTCCAAATCCTACATCTTTTTTTGTTGTTTTCCTTCCCTTATCAGGAATCACTGCCACTGGATATTTCTTTCTTCTTTCTTTCTTTCTTGCTTTAGTCTGTCTGTCTCTTTCCACAAGCATAATCTCTGTTCTTCCCTGGTTTTTGGGTTTCCTCTTCATTTGTCTCCCCAGGAGGGATCACCTTGCCTGAGGGTGTCTCCTCTCCCGAGCACCAAGGAGAGAGGACCAGATCCTCCCCATCCTCTGCAACATGCATCATTTCCAAGTTAGAATTTAATCAGCCACAGGAAAGAGCAATGCTACCTGTAGTAGGGAAGGTGCAACTCTGAGTATATGATAAAGGCTGAAATGACCCAGCATGCTGGACATTCATTCCACCTGCAAAGGGGGCTGGATTCTGCACTTCAGTTGTTTGTGACAATTGTGAGAATTTTTTTCTCCTCATTACATTTTCAAATTTGCGTTGCGCAGAGCTGATCAGTTATCAAAAGTGGCTCAAAATCTTCTCAAAACATATGGGGATTATTGGCATCTGTGTGTTTAAGTAAGCAGGTATTTTACAGCTTGAAAATAGCATATGCCTAAGGTTTTAATGTAACAATTTAATTTTGAAGAGCTGCAGCAGCAACACAAGTGTCTGCAACTCACCTACCATATGCTGTGGTGTGAGGGGACATCAACAAACACTTATGTTACATATCCTGTTTCTTTCCTGGAGCTGGCTAAAAATGTGTATTGAAATGTGTTTGGGTTTTTAAAATTGAAAATAACATCCATTTAAAAATATTTTAATAAAAACCAGAATTTTAGTGGGCTGAAGTTAATATAGAAATTAAAATTGCCATGATGTGTACTGTACAGACTGGGTTTAAGTTCAAAAGCACTGAAACCAGTGGATGCCACCAGACTTCTGTACCTCAGTCACTTAAGCACTACTGGCAATTCCATCTGGAAGCCATTATTCCAATTTCCATGTTTTTCAAGGTTTGCAAGTTTGCATGCATAGATCATGATTTAAAGCATTTGTCCTTTATTTAGTTAACAAGAAGGCACAGCTGTTTGCTTGCTTCTCCCACCAATTTCTTTTGCAGCGTAGCTGTCTCAGAGGACTCAACTTACCTTGAGTCTCTCTACTCAAGTAATTCACCGTATGTTTTGGGAAGGCATTTTCCCAAACATTTCTGATATGCATCTTTCTCCTAATTAAAAAAAAAAAAAACACAAAAACCAAACAGGGTATGTATACCTAATAAGGTATATAAGGCCAGCACCAACAGGCATTTAGGAGTTCATTTTATCTGATCTCACCAGGTTGATTAAGATGCTGAAGGCAAATTTTTCCACTTTTGACTTCGAACCTGGCTTCAAGATATAAATGATGCCATTTGTATTTTGGTAACTTATTTTCCAATTTCCTGCTTTCCAAGTCAATTTTTAGGGAATGTTAAGGGCATTGGCCCAAATACACAGCTTAGCTGTGACTATAATCTTCCCCTTAGAAGAACACTGGCTGACAAGGCTGCTAATGTGTCACCTTCTAATAATCTGATAATTATAAATGATGCGAGCACGAGCGTGGGATAGTTGAACAGCAGCACACAACAGGCATTGCCTGCCTGATGATTACAGCATAAAAGGGCGGGGGGGTTGTAAGCTGCAAGTCCAAAAGCCACGGTACTTTAACCACCTGAGGCATGCTTTAATTACCCTGAAAGGCACAGCCTGTCATGTTCTATTGCTATTATGACTATCTTATGGGGAATAAGGTGTTATTTATACATCAGAGAATTTATTGTAGATTATATTTTGCCTTTTATGAATTTAGAAAAGAGGTTGAGTTTTGTCAGTAAATCTGGCACTCTGTTCTTTCAGGGAAAAAAAAAAGTATAATTTGTACTTTAATTAACATTTTTTTTTCTAGATTGCAGCCTGTTTTGCAACTAAGAGAGTGTTATTGGTTTGGAATTGATTTTGGTGTCATATGTTGTCATTTGACAAAAAACAGTTTTACTAAGCTGTTTGACATTAGAACAGCTGGTAATGTCACTTTTGTTAATGTCTTTAACCACATTTTTAACAAAACAGCAGATGCTCATCACAAAAGCTATTTTCCTCTTCCATCCAAATGTGTAAAATCAGCTAACTTACTGCTTCAATTAAAGCTGAGCCTTCTAAACAAGAGAACTGACCTGAAAACAGATGATAGTTTTAGGAATGGCCTGTAGATATATATCTGGTTAACATAAAGACCATCTTCACACCTATGAAATTTCTTCTTTGGAGAAATATGTTGTCCAATACATATGGCTGCTGCAAAGGGACTCCAGATTTACTACGTCTGAATTTTGAAGGATCTGTTTTAATGCTGAAATACTCAGCAGCCACAGAAAGAACTTACCATTGCTATGTATACAGAACTATATGTTTTAGCATTATTATGTCCTGTTTATTATTAGGAATAATATTTACAACTGAATAGTTCAACAGCAAAGAGGAACTGTAATCTGAGATATTATGTACCTCAGCTTGTAATGTATGTAATAATATTTGTGCTTATAAAAATGTGTCTGCATTTTGTCTGGTTACATAAAAGAGGATTTCCAACCAGAGCTGCATGAAAGTGCATGCTAACAAATAAGAACTTCCCCAGAATCTGCTCATTTCTTTTGGTGAGTGCAAATTTTACATGTAATTGAAAGTTAATAAAGGTTAATATATAAAGGTTAATAACCATTCTTCCATTGACTTCAGCTTGTGTCAGATCAATTCCTGATCACTATCTATATGCTGTAGAATAATCTGATCAAGTTTACTGATGGGTTTTAATTTCAATATCAATATTTTTCTTAAAACCTACAAATAAATTCTATTTGAAAGTGGGAAATGAAACCCCTAAAATACATCCTCTGAAAGAGTCAGTTATTAGCATCATCTGTCTTTCAGTAATAGTAACTCAGGAGACATCAAATACCAAAGATTAGTAGGTCCAAGACAACCTTGAATAATATGTTAGTTCTATTCAGGGCAGTTATCAAATGCAAGCTGAGAAGAAGTCAAGGTGAAATTTGCCATAAATGATTGCCAACTGTTTCCTTTGTTTTCCAGAAGTGTGTCTTTCTCTTGGAAGTTGAAATTAATTGAAGCTATTTCACTGAATTTTGATGGTAACTCCTTTTTAAAAAGTAGTTACTTGAGGACAGTTTGGGTGGATAACTGTTAATTATTAGAAAAAAAAATAGATTTCTGTAAATAATAAATAATGTACATGCAAAGTGTTGGTAGTTGTCAGTACCCACTGTCCTTCCGAGTGATTACCTGTGCCTGAGTATAGTTGAATTGTAGAACTATTAAAACGTGTCAAACATCAAAAGCATGAACTTGGTTTTAAAAAAATGTATGTAATTTACATAGTGCTCAAAATGATTTTAAAAACACATGCCAATGTAGCAAAGTGAAGTTAGGAAATTCTCAAGTTAAGATTGCCTGCACAATTGACTGGAAAAGACTTCCTTTTCTTCACTGCTGGAATCCAAAGAGAGAGTAGAAGCAGTGGAGAATGTGAGGAGTTCCATTTTCCTTCCGTTTGGATTCAAACCTTGCATGGCTCATCATGGTGGGGTGTTGCTGCTGAAAGGGATGTCTCACACAAACGGGGTGCCATAGCAGAGTTTGTAATGGATTAAGCCACAGAACTTCAGGAATTGCCTACTGGAAAGAGTGTCAGGGAACAAGCCAGACATTATTGCTATTAATCTTGTTGCTTAATATGCTACTGGGAGAAACTGGTTTGTTGTAGGAAAAAACATTTTATAAAAATGGTTTAGGATGGCATAAATGACCACAGCTATGATTTTAAAGAAGTTTAAGTTAGCTGAATTTTAGCAGACATTTGCATGGATGCCAAAAGAAAAGTCCTGGGCAATTTCCTTACTGAAGATATGGGGTGAATGGAGCTTCTCAACAAAGATTTGTTGGAATCCCTAAGTTTGTGCAAAAAAAACTCTCCCAATTTTCCTTAGCTTGTTTCGCAGAAGGACCTTCACTATTACGGCCAAAAAACTTTAAAAAACAATTAACAAATAAAAATCTTGAGAATGCAACTTAGAAAATATGGGTCCAAATAAATAAATTTTGTTGACATTACTAAGTAACTGTAAACAATGTGGAAAGTGACATTAATAAGAGGGGATGATCCCTACTGGAGATCCCTTAAAATTTTGGTCGACTGTCTGAGCTGACAGCAGGTACCCAGTCCGTGATAACAGATGTGTGATGGAAACAGTGGTATAAAGATTTTTTATGACATTGGTTCTGAGGTCTGTTTTGTACTGCAGCCCTCAGCAAATGCAGATTTGCACCACTGGAGGGGAGGTGTGTTGCAAAGAGATGACATGGGGATGGACAAGAGCTGTCTGCCACGGTTGCCACCAGAATCTTCATACCATGAAACTGTTGGTGTAGGCAATGGCTATGTGGAGAAAATAGATGGCAATTTCAGGAAAGTCCATAGCTCCTGCGTAGGCACAAGGTGGAGTTTCATACAGAGTGTGGGAAGGAAGGAAGGAAGGTAAAATGGTGGGACTGCATGTTCCTTGTGCAGATTGAGTGGTCTAACTAAGAATTAGACATGCTGATTTGGTCTTTCTTCATACCATTGCTCTTGCAGGGGAAGTTCTAGGGTGCATTGTTGCAATGGTCTCTGTTGTGTACTGGGCTGTTGTGACTCCAGGCTTGTGGTCTTGAAATGCTCTTGGGACTCCCTTCTTTGGAAGACTTTAGAAGAGCTGTGTCCCCAGGACCCTTGTGCAAGCATGCCAGGGCTGTTCGCAAAGAATACATACGTGTGGTATTCCAAACTCCAGATTTTTTCAAACATTCATAGCCATGTCAGTTACTGCTTTTAAGAAGCTGTTCAATCTATCCTTTTCAAAGAGTTTCTATTGCAAAGGTCTCTATTAGAGACAAACATTTTCACTTGGTAAATGTGAGATAGAAACTGTTACGAGCAGGGCAAACTGATTTCTGGATTGTGATAACATGAACTGTACTGGATGCTGTTGTGCATTTGTCATGATGTTTGATGTTGTTTTTTTTCAACAACAGCTACACTTAGTGCTACACTGAGGAGTACAGAGGAAGACAAATGCCTGTTTTGAAGATGGTAGGGCAAAATATGTAATGAGCGCTGTTTGGAAAGAAAAAAGGTCACGAAGAAATTACTTTCCTGAACAAGTATGAATATTTGCATTATTGTGCAGAAAATGGTACTGCTAAGATGAGATTTTACTAGTCACCTTAGACAAAGTTTTTTATAGTACAGCTGGAATGGAACCTCCCAGACACTCCAGGCAGAGTGCTGCTACATGGGCGTGCCTTGTCATCATTACCTACACAGTAGGTCCAATTAATCTCAGTGTTTTCAATTCTGTGTGTACAGCCTTGGTTATATGAGATCTTGCTAATGTGGATCTTGCTAATATGGGTCTTTGGTGAATGACATAACAAATAGCTTCTTTAGCAGCTTGCATAGCCAGTCTGTGTTTACTCTCTGAATCCTCAGTATTTGATTCAAAGTATTTTGATAGATTGAACTGATAACTCAGCCTGCAAATGCTCTTTGCTGAAAAGACAGATTCCCTTTTACTGTTCGGTTAGCAGTACCAGCAACAATGTGCTGTACTTCTGTATTTCAGTAAAGTCAAATAAATTGCATACAGTTTTTTCGAGCTGAAGTTTTCCTTGGTCTGTATGAATTTAGAGTTATTTTGTGAGATGAAATGACATAGTTGAACCAGAAAATACTGGTTCATTTAGCTGAATATGTTTCACCTGAAACCCTCCTGGGTCAATGAACTTCTCTGCATATACAGTGACACTTCAACTGTCTGATCTGGCCAAAAAATTGTTAACGTCACTTTCCCAACCACAGATGCCTGTGATCCACAGCTTTACCTTTTTTGCCAGCTCCAGTGCAGATCAAATTCACATAGAATCACAGAATAATTCAGGTTATAAGGGACTTTGCATCTTCAATGGGATCTTCAATTTGTCTAAGCTTCAATGAGAGCTCATCTCTTACTAGGCTGCAGACATCCAGGAGTTGAAGGAAAGGAAGTTTTTTCATTTGTCCTGCTGTTCATGACATGAATTGGGGATTTGTGGTTTTCCTTTTGTTTTTATCCAAGAATTGTGAGTATAAACGATGAAGGGAATAAAAGGTGTGTGATACTCCACATGAACAGGAGATACCAGCGATCCTGAAGAAGGAGGAGGTACATGTATACCCAGAGATGAGGTGGAATCAAGGATTGAATGATCCTGGGATGGGCTGGAAGGTGGTGTGTGTTGAGGAATGAATGTTGTCTTTGGCACAGGTGAGAGAATAAGAAACCCCTCCCAGTGGCAGAGAGAAATGTGAAAGTGAAATAGAGTCCTTGGCAGGAGAAGAGGAAGATAATTGAGAAGATAGAAGGTATGTGAGGGTGTTAGGCATGTGGTGAGCTGCCTCTGTCCTAGGAAGGAGGCAAGAATGAGGGACGGGTCGTTCCCCAGCCATGGAGGAGGGGTTGTGGTCTTCAGGAAGCCCTGATGGCACGGGGAAGGAGGAGCTGTCTAGCTAGGAGATCAGGAAGGGATGGAAGGATGGAGGAAGCTCTGGACTTCTGCAGTGAGCTCATTCTATGGAGCCAAGGCCCACTAGAATCCCATATTTCTTACGATAGCATTACTAATAATGCCAACACCTCAGTACTGTCAGGTGAACCCTATTATACCATATTCATTATATTGAACTTAGATCTTTGAATCTGAGTGCATAATGAGTGTAATACTTGCTACACCCAAAACTGGTGTCATATTTTGCTTGAATAGCACATAAGACATTTTTACATAATGCAGCTTTCTTTTTCCAACCTTTCAGCTAAATGCTGCAAAATAATGACAACAAGAAAATAGTTTCTGCAAAGAAGCAGAAGTATTTCATGACAAAAGCAGTGTTTGCAGTAACAATCTAGAAAAGTACAGACACTTTTTTTCCCCCTTGTCACTCTCATTAAGGGTCTGAGAGACTTTTTTGTACCATGTCTCGCTGTTGGAATACCTGTCTCCAAACAAGTTTCTGTAGTGGAAAATCCAATTTAATCTCAAACAGTTTTATCAGTTCTGCACTACTTTTTTTCTCCTATTGGAAAATAAAATAAAAAGATCGTATGTCAACTTGACTACAAGTTGTAAACCTTCTGAGCTTGCATTAATAAATTTATACATCAATTATATGTTTGCACATTCATATATGTATAGCTGAAGGCAGCCTCTTTGTAGGCTAAGGTTTATTTATGCTGCACAGAATATTTTTCCAATTTCTAGCATTCTTGAAAGGCAGATTTTTTCCAGAGATTGTCCGGCTTTCAGGTCGGCATGAGATGAAACTTAATTTCTTTTTCAGGGATAAGGAACTTGAGAAATTAAATAAAATGTCTGTCTGGGAATGCTGTATGCATTTATTTACTTTAATTCAAATGTTAACTCATTTTTTCACTGTGTGCTCCTGCTGATGGAGAGGGATTGCATGTGCTTGCTTGTGCTGTGCTTTCTACGAACTAGGATGGGTTTGAAGAGCCCAAAGGCAAAGGAAGGACTTACAGCAGCCTTTTGTTTTAGGTCTGCAGTTCAGAATATATTTAAACTGGGGGATCTGAAAATTGCTGCATCCCACATCTTTCTGAGTTGAAGACACAGACACCCCTGCCAAGGCTCTTGCATCCATGTGCAGCCATCTCCAGGGCTCTGATTGTGCTTAATTGCCCTGACAAGGCTCACCTGGGACCTCCCCTTATACACCCGCAGCTTGTTGCTCTGAGAGCTCCATTTTGGCTCAGCTCTGAGCTGTGTGGGTGTGCTGCTCTCCAGCTCTGGATGGATTCTGGGCTATCACTTCTTGTTTCTAGGGTGGCTGATGGAGTCTTGAAGGACCATCTATCTTTGCTGCTGTGCCCAGGTGCTGTGGGGCTGTGTCTCTGGAGCAGCCCCCGATTCATCTTCCCCATGGAGCATCTCCTCCCTACTGGTTATACTGACTTCACACCAGTGGCTTGCCTGTGGCATCTTACTGCCTTCAAGCAACATCATGCCGGCGCCGAATTTCATATCCTGGGTCAGGTATGTTCCTCAGCTCTGCGGGTTTCCCTACAGCTGCGCTTGCTCCCACATGCTGGGCACGTGCTGCAGCAGGCTGGAGGGGCTGCCTGGAGGAAAGCCCCGTGATGGCTGCTCATGTCCTGGTTTGGGGGCAGCTCTATCACCTCCAGGGCTGGGAGACCAATTCTCATCAATGTGAGCTTAAGCAGGAGGGATAGGCTGGAAACAGAAACTCTGTTTCCCTTTTAAACAGCAGCTGTGTAGTTGTACCCGTAGGAGAGAGTGCTTACCTTGGCTGTCAAATAATGCCCATAGCTAAAAAGCTTTCGGCATTGCAAATGATCACACAATTCATTTCAAGGTATTTTCTCTTTCCTTTGGGCAGCATTGTACAGCTCTATTCCTCAAAACATGACGCTAGTTAATACTGCATCAAACACTTGAAAGTATCACTAATGCAGCACTAAGAATGAAAGTACCCCAAAGTTAGGAAATACCAAGGGCCTCGCTTCTTCTGAAGCCATTCGCTTTGCTATCCTCTATGCTCTTACATATTTTATGATGTACTGAGGTAGCACGCTGCTGACATATTTGATAAGGCCTAGGTTTATGAAGGAAAGAGGAATAGAGAAAAACATGTGAGGCTTCAGTTAAAATTTTGGAGCTACTGGAATTTGTTATTTCTTGCCCCAAGACCAAGCTGTTTTACTGTTAATCACCTGTTTGAAAGTGGATACGGATCTTTCTGTGGAGCGACTGTGAAGCCTCCATGCCACAGCTGTGCGCTGACCCCGGGCAGCCCCGCTGCAGCCATGCCTGGGGGCCGCGTGCCAGGCGCCCAGCGGGGTGAGGCAGCCTGGGGGGCCGGAGGCTGCTGTGGGGAGCTGCCGGCCCCGCTCAAAGCTCCCGTGGGTGAGAGAGGGACAAACACCAAGAATAGAAATTTTCAATCCCAATAGTGAATATGTCAGAAGGGGCCTGAAGCATGAGATCAATAATTTTTCTGTCAGTTTTGCTGCTGGTGCCTGCCTTTTTAATACAGAAACTCTACCAGTGGCCTACGCTGGCGCTTCCTTGTATTGAGCGGTACTGTCTCCTACAAAGAGCTCTGATCAGCAGGATAAGCCAAGAGCAGAAGCAACAAAACCTGACCTAAATAGTGATCAAAAATGCTTAATAAAGTGAGCTCAGGGCTGTCCCAGGGATGTGGGAGGCTGCGGCCGGAGGGTGCATTACAGCCTCTGTTGTACTGGACAGAGCTGTGTTTCCCACACTGAGCTCAGCTGCAAGGGCGGTGCATGCCTGAAGCAGGAGCAAAACAACTCTTATGTAGATTTTGTGGGTTTTTTGTAGCTCGTGTCGGTATCTGGGGTGGGTGATTTGATTGTGCAGGATGGAAAATTCCAGGCTGAGAGGCGCGTCTGACAATGCCACCCCAGTGTCTGGGCTGTGGGGGGCATTTCCAAATGGGAGCCTGGGGCTCGCCTGGAAATGGCGCTCTGTGGGTTGCATTTGCCGACCGGGCAAATCCCATCTAGCAGTTGCCATGAGTCACAGGCTTCAGCTGAATAAAGGTGTTATGTTATTTTCACTTGGATATTAACTGATAATTAGTGTTCTGTGTGTCCATGTCTGCAACATGGGATGTATTCCGTTTACTGAGAGTCCTTAGGAACACGGTGGTCTTTCACTTCATAATCTGAGCTACATTTGAGGTAAAATGATCTTTGCTTGCGTTATAAATATTTGTTTCCTGCCTCTACTGTTTGTAAATTTAATTTATGATGATCTACTGCAGGTTATTATCAAGTATAATGTTCTCCTTTATAGAAAATAATTAGAATAATGTATTAGGGTTAGTTGTGAGTCGTCTTGATAATGTGTATGTGGGCGTGCAGATTGTCATTGGCTTTGATACAGAGGAAAAGGGAAGGTTAAAACAGTAATGTAGATGATATAGGCAAAAATACTCAACAAAGCTTAGTTGGTTGAATCTTTATTTTAAACACTGCTGTAAAGCATGCTAGGCGTTAGAGCTGTGGTCTTACATATCACTCCAAAATCTGTGCAGTGCTTGATATGAGAAATTTTTATACAAGCCTGAGCTACAGAAAAGGACACTTTAAATAAGTGCTGGTGATGGATAGACTTGCTGTAGTAACATCCTTGATTTTTCACAACTTTAATGGTAAATCTACTTCATTTATTGCTGTAAATACTATGTATGTTAAATGATCAGTACTAGGCGACTTCCGATGTAAGAGCACTTTGCAATTCTTTAAAGGTGATCTAAGGTCATAAGTGGTTTGGTTTTTTTTTAAATATAATTTAAGATGTTTCATTTGATTGAAGGGGACTAAGCAGAAAAGCATTCTGTACGGTCCCTGAATAACAGTATGATTTTAATGCTGATAATCTGTCTGATTGCTGGGTGTCACTGGAATGTGTTTATTTTCTTTTGACATTTACAGCAGTAGTGAAAAGCAGCCATTGATGTGGACGATATCAGTGTGTTTAGCTGTCACATCTGACAAAGACCAGCTGAGTCAAACGAGGGGCTTCAGTTCAATGAAAGGCATCTGTGTGCATCTGCAGTCAAATGTGTGTGTAAGTCAGCTTCTGTTTACTCCTTTGGCCTTCACAGTCACCTGCCAACTTAGGCAGTGATCCTGCACCCAGCTCTGCATGGGTAGATTATAGAGAGAGATATTTTACAGGAGCAGATCAAAAGCCACAGTGAGTGCTCTTGGTATATCACTGTTACATGGCAGACCTTACTATCCTCTTGTGTCATGTCTCCTGGTAAGAAATCTTTACTTGATTGACTGAAATTACACTTAAGCAAAACTTGCTATAACCAGTTAAAAAAAAAAAAACCTCACAGGCAGTTGGCACCTGTTTTGTTTTTTCCTGAACTATTTTAAGTATCTAATATGTTTATTTAAATAAAACCACAGTTTTCTCGGCCCTTTCTCTGTCCAAAGGGTTGATATCTTTCTCCATTTTAGCCTTATAAACATTTGGTGTGCTGGGAAATGTATACACTTCAGTGCTTAGGAACATCAAAAGAGATGTGTTCACATCAGTGATCAGCACTGAGTATCAAGTAGTATTTGGGAAAGAATCTGGCATATCCCTCAGTGACTTATCTGGGAAGTGTGAATGGCATTTAGTAAAACAGATTTTTCCAGCAAATGACAGGCCAGAGCCTTGAAGCAAAAAATACTTCTGCCCTGTGCCAATCATTCACTTTCTTCCAGCTCAGTGATTTATCCCATGTAAAATGTTCTAGTATTTAAAACTGGTCCACATTGCACCAATGGTAAGGTGCCAGATCTCTCACTGAAGCAAGATCATAAAATATGAAAACTTGAACACTAACCAGAGTTGAGTTATTCATCACTGCATGGCCAGCCTGCCTGCTTCCTGCAATTACTGGCAGGCATTAAGACTACTTTTGAGATATTAGAAGACTACTCTTGAGATATTACTTTGCATCTTCCTTAGGGAAATAAGGTGGTTTGGTTTTGTTTGTGGAGTTGTGGGGTTTTGTTTGTTTGTTTTAGAGCTATATAAAGCAATGTGGTTGTGCCATAGAAGTTGATGGCAAAGTTTACTTTGACTTCACCTGTCTGGAATTTTGCCTGAAGACTTTTGCACAGGGAGAGTAGCCCTGAATTTCTAGGCTGGTCTCTTATATAGTGAAAGACACATCACTGGTGTGAAGGGGTAGTACAGCCACGGAAATGTTCTCCTGGAAAACTGAACAAGCCATTACTGTAGTAAGATAGAAGTTGTGATAATTTCTTCTGTTGGAGTTTGATCTACTTGGGGCGTTTCTTTCCTTTCCGGTATTCCTTTGAGTGAGGTTTTCTCTTTTTGCTGTATTCCCATGTAAATCCACAGCCAATCCAAAGACATCTCTTTACCTTCCCTGCTCGCCTGTGCTTACACTGTTTTTTAGCTCTTGAGTTTTAATTTTGTTCCATTTGCCACATTCTTCCTTACGTTATTCCTAATAACAATAGGCTTGTTGCCTAGAACACCTTCCCAGCTTAAAATTGTAGTGTAGACAAGATGATTTTGAATTTTAATATGCACTGTGCACTCTAAGAAAGCATTAGTGTTCTGTGTACTGTATGCTTCAACTAATGAAATTATAATAAAACCATAGTTTGCCTTATCTGACCTTAATTTTAACACATTATATATCTATTAACCAGTGTGTTCCTTTAGCTTTTCCCAAAAAATTGATACCATAAACTACTACTTAGCAGAGTGGGAAACCATGCTTCCCACTTTAGTTTTCTTTTTACATAACCCTCCATGTAAACATTGTTCTAAACACCTTTTCAGGGTTAAAGTCGTACTGCTAGTTACATCAGCATGCTCCACCACAGAAAATAACACCTTATTCTTCCAAGGTCCTACGTTCTTTTTTTACAGATCATATTCATTTTCCATGAAAAAGTAATGCATTGCAGAATATTGTGACCTAAAGCAAGTTTAGTTGTGTTTTGCAGTTGTTAATTACCCTTACAAGGTGGATCAGAAGTCTGTGGGGAATTCCTTAAAAGAGAAGTGCTTTGCCCTTGGGATGTGTATTACCATATGGAAAGCAGGCTTATGTTCTTAGTTAATTATCTTTGTTGTTTCAGTTCATTTAAAGGAAATGTAATAATTTGTTGGTTGTTAGTACCTGTGTATTTTAAAATGGGAAATTGTTAGAATAATAAAGACCTCGAGGGGATGCTTACAGTACTCCAGAAAGACACTTTCAATTATTTTTTCCCAAGGCATTAATTTTTCTAAGTGGAACTGACAAAAATATTAAACAAAGGTGATATATGGCATCTTTGGGAAAGTGTGTTTCATTACTATTGCTGTTTTCTGCAGGTGGTTCAAAACTTTTCTCCTAATAATAATTGCGTTCCTACTTCTTCCTTCTGCAAGACTGGAGTCACACTGAATTTGATAGCTTTGAGCAACAAAATAATCAAAGTAGTAATGGAAAGTGGGTAGGGTGATAGTCTTTTCTCATGGAAATGTGAGGGTTATGGAAATAGGCAAAGGAAAAGCTCATTATTATAATAAACAAATGAATATGGGTGTGATCCTATTGAACAGAGACCCTGGGATTATTCCACTTGACTGGTGACAGGATACTGCGTCTGTCATGGTGAAATCGAGTTCTTTGCTTTATAAGGTGTTAGGAAGCTCTTTGTTGGTTTGAGGGCAGTGTGCATCCTGCAAATCTGTGTGGGAAGCCAGCAATTTGGCTTTTCTGAAAGGCTCACTTCTGTGGTCAGGACTGAGGCCACTCTTGTTTTGCTGCTCCTGCTGTAATTATTGCTGCACAGTTCCATTAACTTGTGGCAATATTTGGAAAAGCTTTAATTTTTATTCTTTAAGGTAAAATTAGGGTAATTTTTTCTTCTCACTGAAACTGAAATTGTAGTTTATTATTATTTATAATTTGTAGCTTTTGCTAGTGAAGTATTTTTATATAAGCTTATGAAAACAAAGGGTCAAATTGAAGAGGTTAGTCCACTGATTTCAAGTAGTTGCTTTGTATTTACCTCCATGTGACTGAGAACAAGAAACATCATCTAAATAAAAGAGCAATTATTTCCAAAGCACTCAGAAATTAGTAGGTTTATTGTGTTTCATTTTCTAGAAGAAAATGAAATCAACTCTAAGCATTTCTTTTCTAAGCATTACCTTAGGAAATCATATGACTCTCCAAAGCTGAAGTCAAGAATGGTTGGGAACTTACTACATAGGTCCCAGATTTGTATACCTGCTCCACCTGACACTGGGTTGCAATAGAAAAGATAGACCTTATTTAGGAGGAAAGGAATGGAACAGTTGGCATCTAATGCTTCCACAAACACCAGGAGTCTGTGACTAAGATGTTCTGAAATGGAAATAAAGACTGAAGGGATGTTAAAGCACCCTATTCCTTCCTGTGTCAGTGAACAGGTAAATCAGCGGTGTGCACTGTTTAGGGCATAGTGAGCTCCCCTGTGCTGGGTACTGGAAAAACAAATAGACCTTTCTTTCAGTGTTCACAGGCATGAGTAAACATGTTCAAATGTGTTCCCAGAGGAGTTTCTTGGAGCTTGGAATAGACCTCTAGGGGTCCCTTCTGTCCAGAAACTTTATGATTCTATGATAAAAATCCTTACTTAGATTCTCTTTTCAGATTGCAGCAATTTTTTCCTCTGCTTGCTACAAATAGCTTGCTACAGACATTACTTTAAGGTTAGGGTAGATCAGAAAAATCACCTAAGAATGTCACCTTCTTTGCCAACAAACAAGCCTTGTGTATGTGCTGAGCCACGTGCGCTGCCTTTGTACTTGCTTTGTATTCCAGTTAGCCTCACAGAGCCAGGATTGCACAAGCGTAATTGAGGGCAAGATTTGGTCAGGAGAATCTTGTCACTGCTGCTGCCTCTGCGGTGTGAACCAGAAGGAGCACAGCTTGACTTTTGTATGTCTGAGGCTGGGTTTGCAGAAAGCTGAGCAAACTTGCTCTGGAAATGCCAGTCACCCTCCAGAGGAGAACTGTGATTTAATTTGGTGAAATGGCTAGTTCTGACAGTATTAACTAGCTCGGGTAGACACTGTCTAAAGCCAGCATCTCCTTGCAGTAGCTGTTGCCGTCAGGAAGCTGTGACCTGTGCCAAGGCCAGCAATGTTACTGTGCAATTCTAATTGTGCTTTTTGTGGGGGTGCTTCCTTTCAACTTTGGTATGGGCCTTGCTTAATTGGAGTGAGGCTGAGGTGGGGTGAACACAGGCATTTCACCGTAGATATGGGTAGTAAGGCATCTTTAGCAAAACAAGTTTTATTTTATGTTTCTCCCCGCTGATAATTTGTCACATGAGGTTACTAATATAATTCAGAAGAAAAGAATCCAAATGCATATTATGTGCAATGGAGATCGTTCTGCTGTCTTTGGGGAAACGCTTTGGATGTGTGTGGGAGTATAGATTGCATTTATGTATTTCATGCTCCCAAATCCATGACTGCCCGATCAAACTAATATTTTGCTAGGCTTGTGGGGCAGGCATGTGAACTCTGTATCTGAAAACAGATGCATCTGGTTCTGAACTGTGGTTTTCATCTAGTCTTTTAATTAAGTGTCTTTACAGACCAAGAAGCATCCTGGCTTACGTTGTGAAGCTGTTACCTGCATGATTATATTGCTGCTTGATTTCTGTAAAATCTACTTTTAAAAAATCAATTGAATGTAAAATTATGCTGGTAACGCAGACATACAATTCTCACTTATCATGAGCTCTGATTTGAGATTGACTGGTGGTCATTTCACAGTGCTTTCCAGATAAGGTGGCAAAAGATATATTTATCTTCTGAGATGCTATTTTAAGCATCACAGCTACAAATGAGAGTGACAGTAGCTTGCAGTTTAGGTCACTTAGTACATCCTAACTTATTTGGGATAAAACAAGCACAGCCTGAAGTTGTATACCAGCCTGGCTTTATGACTTGGAGAGACTAGCCTATCTTGGTGTTTAAAGATTAGAAGATCCCATCTTAATTTGTCTAAATATCTGTTAGGTATTGGTTTGGTCATTTTATAATCTTTCTTCTCAATTAAGAGAATATAAACTTATTTTCAGAAATTATTTGGCCTTTTGTTTGTAAGTTTCCTGTCAAGTGTTGTTTACTTTGACTAAGATGATCTCATTTGATCGATAGTAATGTAACTATGGAGAAAGTACAGAAGGAGAAAATGCAAACAGCATTTGAATGTCACCCTAATGCAGTGGAATGAAAGATGGGGATGGGTTTACAGCCAGGAGTAGAGAAATAGGGATTTTGTTTGCTGTACTATTTCATGTTTCTCTCAGAGAACGTAAAGGGTTGGTGCGTGCCTCTGGTCAGAAGCCAGTGATAAGCGAAATGATGCCCAAGTGGCAGTTACGCAGCATAATGCTTCTCCATAGCAGCCGCCGCCTTCTCCCCAGCATGGCTATGGATGCTAGGTATGTCCAGATCATCACTGCTGAAGTCAAATTTTGTCAAGTAGCCTGCTGGAGGTCCAACCCTTGAAGGTCCAGCTGTGGGCAGCTCAGGCTACTGGTTCGGAATAGGGGGAATTAGTCTGGGGGGAAATGTAGTCCTGAGTAGATATCTAGCAGATATTTGACTGAACAGATAGCTAGCAGCTGCATGTGTGGGCAACTTAAACATTTTAAAGGTGCCAAAAATAGTAAATAAGCAGTGTATAAGCTTTATTCTAGCCCTCCCCACAGAGATGAGGTCTAGCTGAAGGTTAAATGACACTTAATGTTGTTTGGACTGGCATCACCTGGAATCTCTTTGTCTGGTGTTGGAGGCAGCAGACAAAAGGGGAGGCAATATAGCTTTTGTCAGCTTTGCCCACAGTTGAGTTCAAAGAGTGAGATGGAGAAAATAACTGTCATTCAAAGACATTTGGCCATTCATCCGTGTGGACTGGGGCAGTGCAGGGTGTCCTTGCTCTGTGCTCAGCTGCCTCTGGCAGCCTGCAGGCTTTTCACTTTAGAGCAAAAAGCACAGTAGCAGCTCTGGGAATGAACACTTGAGAAGTTGGTTCTCTCCACCCCCCTTTATTTTCCTGATGGATTGTCTGTAGGAGAGGGAGGATTTAGGACAAAAGATTTATTTGAGATGTTAAGCTGTATCACTGAAAAATGGGCAGGAAAACACCTCAACAAGCTGTGTGAGAAACTTGAAGGCCATTTAGCTGGAGAGAAGCTGCAGGGTGTTCCGAGCATGTAGCACAGAGGAGCAGAAGAAATACAATGCATTAGACTTTAATGAGCATTACACAAGATCTTCCTAAGGTATTGATTAACTAGGCATCAGGGACTTTTGAACTTTAAATGCCTGCAAAGGCATGCAGGGTTTAAAAGATTCATCACTGCTCCACAGAATAAGAATCAGGTTCTGGGTAAAACGACTGAATACAGCAAAGTCTTTGGTACAGCTATTTCGGGCTACAAAGAGCCTTTGAGTGTTCAACAATAGCATCAGTGTTGGAAGCCCAAGAAGAAAAAAGAACAGAAAAGCCATATATTCTGAAAATCATCTACATAAAGTTTAAGCTTGGCTAGGAGAGAATGAAGAGATCCAGATAAAACATTGTGCTGCACAAAAAAGGCTTTATCTCATTTACATCCTCACCTCCTATTTGGAGAGACTTTTAGAAACTAGGACCATGAGAAGGAAGAGATAGAATTAAAAATACGTATGCCTAGCATTTTCAGACCTCAGTACTTCATGTTCTTGGGGCTGTGATTGTTTTCATGGGCTGGTAGTAATTTACCAGTGGTGCAAATGTGCTCAACTCTTCACCCAAGATGGCAGCCCTGAGTATCCTTAGAAATGATAGGTCCTACTGTTATAAATCAAGGGTGCTCCTGTCTGGTGATGACTGGGTGTGTGAAGAAGTTAAGGTAGTCCCACTGAAGAGACAACAGGAGAAAGCAGTTGTCAAGATCATAAACTTAGTATCCTTGGCATTTGATGTGTTCCAGCCACTAACTGGTTTTGGTTATCTTCATTCTCAAAAACTGGCAAAAACAATGGAGGTATAATCAAATAATTTAAAGTAAATTATGAATCTTGCAGTTCAGAATTTCATGTAAAATTTTTATGTATATATGCCACACCAGGCAGTAGGAAAAAGCTACAGTGGATGTAAAAGAACTGAATGCTATTTAAGAAGTCTGTAACAACGTGGCCAAAGACAAACGTCAAAGATCAACTTTATTTGAATTTCCAAATGCTATAATGAACCATTCTTTTTTTGCTGCAAATAATCACATGATACCTGTTCCACTTAAAAATGCTCAAGGAGATGGAATAAGACTGAAGTTGAAAGGACAAAGTTCTGGAACAAAACATCTTCATCATATGAAGTAAAGGAAGAAAGGAAAAAAAAAATTAAAAAACAAACCACAAAAGTAAAAAGATATTAAATCAACCATACTAGAGGCAACAATAAAACTATGAAGAAAGTGAAATAAAATCAGCAGGAGCTGAACCCATATCTGACAGAGTGAATGTGTCCAGTGCCCCAGAGCTCTGAAACACTGCAAGTCTTGCAGAACATGCTTGCTTTAACGGAGATGCTGGTGCAGGGATAATGACCTGGGACAGGTCCAATAGTGGAATGAATGATTCTGGGATAAAGTGTGCTTAATGCCACAGTTTGTGTGATTAGTAACTTTATGATCTTTATATAAGCAACAAATTGCCATTTACTACAAATCTTGTGGTTATGTTTACTACTGCTATACACTTAGGAAAATCTCATTGCTGGTTAAATCTGGTTGATCTGCTATTTCACCATTGATTAATTTGGCCCAAGATGTATATGTGTCTAATTAAAATGTAAGATTTTTGCAAATACCTCCTATGTTATCATGAGAAGAGACATAATTTTGATTAATTACAAACTAAGCACAAGCAATTAAAGATTTTTTTTTCTTAATTCCTGTCTCCTCAGCACTTCACTAAATATTCAGGGCTTTACCTTTGGACAGTTTATTCACCTATGAGAAACTGCACAGAATGAGAATGAATGGATAGTCCAGCAAAGCATTAGCAAAACATGTCCATGTCTCCGTGTGACTTGAAAATGTACTTTTTCTGGTTTGGTAGGAAGGAGAATGTAACAGGGACAGCATTGCTGATGTTGGAGTATATATGCAATTAACAGCTTTCACAGCTAACTTACATCCTTATCTTTCTGTGACATTTAATCACCTGCAGAAGGCACTTTTTCACTTGTATATTTTAACATGAATGTTATGCTTTAATTGTAAACAAGCAGAAGTGAATTACTGGCAGTAGAGAAACTCGCTGCAGCAAACAAAAAAACGAATATATATTCGAAAGGTTTCACTTAACAAGGCTTGTTCATCTTTGTACCAGACCTCCTACGTTTCAACCATGCTCAGTTTCTCCTGGGAGCTTTAGCATCCGTTGTCAGTCTGTAAAGTTAGAAAGAAGACTGAGTTAAAACCTATGGAGACGCTAGAATTTTCCTGTTACAAATCATCTCTGCCTGAGTAGATTATCTGCATAGCCATTCATTGCCAAATGTTCTGAAACCTTTTCATCCTGTCACAATTTTCTTCTCATACTTCTTTAATGCATTTAACAGCTGGCAAGTTTGCCTGAATAGTGCTACATAAGAGAAGGTAAATTCTTGCGGAAGAGATGGAGAAAAGGTGAAGCAGACAAAGGATGACAGTGTCTCCGAGATGTGTGTAATGTTGACGTGCAGATTCAGTACCTACCTAAATAAACAAGTGGCTGAATAGAGGTAGTGAATAGGACATTTTAGCAGATGATTACATTATTATAATAGTCAATGAATAAAGACGCTATTATTCCATTACTCTTCTCCACATTCAAGTCTGTCCCATTTCACTTCAATGAGATGGTATTTCGGAAGATGTATGTAAAGAAATATGTCAGTTATTAAAGACCAGATCCTGCAACAGGCTTCAGGATTAGGCCTGTAATTTGTTAGAACAAGACAAAGCTTTTCCTTTAGAAATGTAAATTGTGTCATAAGAAGGGGTAACAGCAGCTCAGAAATCCTTTTCCATTAAGTAGAAGTCTGGATTAGTTATAGCGTGTGACAGAGGGTAGAAACAAGTAAAACTCTGTAGAGGTAGGAAATTAAAACATCAGACCTTTACTGGAGTCTATTTATGAGGATGATTTCTAAGCAGCAATCTGGTAGGCCAGAACAGTAAACCTTCCAGTAAACCATACTGCTGGGACTTGTACTGCCAGTATTTTAACAAGGACTCAACTATCACAATAGGGCAAATAAATAAATATCCTGTTAGTGCTGCATCTCGGGCGAGAGGAACAATGAGGTGGTGAGGTGTTGATTCAGTTATTTTCCTAATTAAACAACAATTAATGCAAATAACTACAGGCAAGGAAAGAGGCAGCAGAAGTGTCCTCTGTGCAAAATGGTGACACTTTGCACAGGATGCAGGTGTTGACTGTACCAAGGATGCTACATGGCATTCATTCAGTCTCATCCATGTCCTGTTCATGTGGAGCTGAAATTCTTGGGGACAGGGTAGGGGAGAGGCCATTTTGTTTGCTCTTAATTCACAGCATAATAATGATGAATCTACTGAAGTATTTTTCAGATGTCTCTGCGGCCAGGAGTGCTAAGCAGAAACATCACCATGACACACAACTTATTGTGAACACACAGTTCATTTAGATAGCAGTTCTTTTGGAAATACACTCAGAAAATGTCTGCCAGGGCTTTATTCACCAAGAAATACTAGTCACTCGTTTACAATGACTCATTTGTTAAATGTGTATTTTAATCTGCTGGGATATTTAAAGCAGTAGTATTTCCTAGATGATCAGGCAATTAATGGTCCATTCTTACAGTATGTTTGATTTTGCAGGAGTGGTGTTAAAAGGGTAACAAAATTCAGTTTCTGCTGTTCAGCATTTGTATGGATTTTTTAATATTTGAATTGTACAGATGTTCTAACTTAGGACTGCATGTTTTTGTCTCAGAGATACTGCTCTGTACATACTAAGTACTGAAAGATACCTTTCAAGGTATCTTTCAGTACTTAGTATGTACAGAGGACATACTAAGTACTGAAAGTCCTACATACTCCCTTGTAGGACAAGGGAGGTTCTCCTTCCCCTCTACACTGCCCTGGTGAGGCCTCATCTGGAGTACTGTGTCCAGTTCTGGGCTCCCCAGTTCAAGAAGGATGAAGAGCTACTGGAGAGAGTCCAGCGGAGGG
>Ga0065711_1001420_pt1 | contig 43439 bp, 20 predicted proteins | sample Hoacrofraction12_FD_59098 | JGI IMG/M metagenome (GOLD analysis project Ga0065711, IMG submission 59098) | Hoatzin crop microbial communities from Cojedes, Venezuela - Epithelial fraction 12 v2 (version 2) | ecosystem: Host-associated > Birds > Digestive system > Esophagus > Crop | place... | reverse complement strand
GTCCGCGGAGCTGAGGTAAGCGCCATCCCCTCCCGGCGGGGTCGGCCAGAGGCGTTGCCGCTCCCCCCCGGCCACCGCCGCCCCGGTCCCCCTTTCTCCCTCCCGTCGCCTCAGCGCGGTGCCGAAGGGAGGGTGTCGCCGGGAGCCTCGGGAAACGCCGTTGCCGCCCCGCCAGAGAGCCCCGTGCCCGGCGTGAGGGGGAAAGGCCGGGCCCCGCGGCCCCCGAAGCTGCCGCCTGGCGCCGAGGCGCTCGGGAGCGGCCGGTTTCCCTCGCCTGGGGTTGTGGAAGCTTCGCCCCTCGGCGGCGGCGCGACCCTGGGAGCAGGGTTACGGTCACCGCGGCCCTGGGGAAGGCGCGGTTCCCGCCGCCGTGAGGGGAGCCGCGGGAAGGCGCCTCGTGTCTCCCCGTCCCGCGTGTTGGCGCCTTCGGCTCGGCGCCGCGTTGGTGGCCTGAAGGTGGGATGGAGCCGTTTTGGCAGTGCAAGTCCACCTGTGTGAGAAGGAAAGGCTCTCCAGGGAAAAACAGAAGCGTAGGTGCTTTCCTTCAGGAAGGAAAAGATGCAAGAGCTGTGCTGTTTCCCCACTTGCGCTGAGGTGCGGCTTTGATGTTGAGTTGTAGGGGTCGGGAGTAATTTCCTAGCACATTTCCAGTGATAATATAAGTGTGTGTTAGAGGATGAAGCAAGACTTTTTAGAGATTATGTGTAGGGTACAAATGCGTTGTTGACAGCATTTTCTTTAGTGTTACCGTCTTCTTCAAGCCTCCTCAATCTTGGAAGCCCGCTCGTATTTACCTGGGTCATGCTGTCCCTTTGGTGTAGGTTTGAAGTTCCCGTTCATCTGCGGGTGTAGGCTCTGTGCAAACTGTGTACTGCAATTCTTGTATCAGCAGAGAGCAAGGACACTGGGCATGTGTTTGTTTAGTTTGTCAACTTTTATCCCACAAGTCACTGGTGCAAATCAGTAGTAACTGAAGGATACTGATACCCAGAATGAACTGAGAAGGTAGATAAGTATTTCCCTTCCTACGATTCTGTCTGCCAAAACCTCTTTTCTTGGGTCTTGATGATGCTAGCAAAGAACAGGTCACTAGTGGGACCGAACCGGCCTTGCACCTTGTCTAACTTCATCATTACAGATGAGGTAAAATTTCTGAGCAGATGTCAAAGAGCCTCTCCTGCTGGTGTATGTGCTCAGGGTGGCCGATGTGCAGACGGGACTTCAGTTTCCTGTGCGAAAGAAGTTGTGTTAAACTGGTATGTTTCCTACTGTGAAAAGCAAATTTCCACTTTTGCTCTGCTCTTAGTGTCTTAGGGGTTATGAAACAAATTCAGATCTGAATAATTACACATTTTTTCTGTTTATATGTAGTGGTATTTCTACAGGAAATGTAGAGCTGGAGCATCTGCAGTTTGTTTCATTCACGTACCTCTTTCATGCTAGAGACAAAAGTAGAATTAACTTGCTGTTTTTCTTTTAGGCATAACACATGTTTCTTTCCTTTCCTGTTGCTGTATTTTGGAGCCATTTTGCTGTTGCGAGAGAGCTGATTAATAGATATCCCTTGCCAATATTCCATCACTGAGGAGTCAGTACTGGGTCAGCTTAGTGGTGGGTTAAATGCTGTTTCCTTTTTGTAATTTTCTGTTTTAAAATCTCCTAGCTCTCCATAAACATCTCCACAAACTTTGTGCTAAAAACATCCAGAAAACAATGAGCTTTTTCTGAAGTTATAAAGGAGGGAGATACAGAGATGCCAATTCTAGAAAAGGTTTAAAGTTTTCAAGCCAGTAAGAATGAATACACCAAGATAAATTCCTGCAGGCACCTCAGGCAGGGCTGTCTGAGAATTCCGGTGTTTGAGGCCGATCTGATCAGCTGACCAAGAATCTGTAAGCTCTTGCAGGCAAGTGAACCCCCTGTACTTTAAAGACCAGGCTTCCAGTCTAATTTTTTTGTTAGAAAACTTAGTTAGCCTACAAAAAAACCCAAACCAAACCAAAAAGAATGGGGCCATTAAAAGTCTCCTCCTTTGATTTCTTACTTAAGTGGACATGGGGCAGTCTCCTTTGATAGAAAACCAAACATGGCAGCCACTTTGATAATGAATACTAAGCAGAAATGGAAATGCATTGAGAACTGTTAACTTACTCTTTACGACACTGGAGCACAGACAAGGATGACCAAAAGGCACATACATGTTATCATTTTACCTGTAGAAGTGCTTTTGACAAACCCTGGTGGTGACAGTTTGCTCTTTGCCTGGTAGCCCTTAGCTTGTTGGTACGTTTATTGCTGTGCATTGCAATACAGTAAGATTGCAGTAAGGGAGATACGAGTTCTAACTTGATGGCATTGACTTAGTGTTGGTATATCTTCTAGCCTTTTTGGCATGAGATGTTAGACAATGGGTAACTTAGGCTTTCATTAAATTATCCAGTAGTTTCATAAGTTGTTTGGAATGTGCAGCCCTGAAAGTATTTTGTCAATTAATTGTTGCTGGCTTAAGCCCTGATGTTAAAAGTACTTGCAGATGTAAGTAACCCTGTTATTTGTAAAACTGTTAGTTTGCAATACTGTAGGATCTGGATCTTGGCTTATTACATCTATCAGACCTTGCAGGAAAGTTCATACAAGCTCAGACTCTCAGCAGAATTGATGGATAGCTCTGTAAACGATGGTGAGGACTCAAAAGTTACCAGGGGACTTCCAGAGTAAATTGGTTTTCTCTAGATTTGAAAGTATTGGTTGATACAATGATTCTTTCACAATGTGTTTCATCTTCTGATGGGGATTTCTGAGGGAAGAGAGAAAATAACCTCCTAGATGGCTATTCCTCTCTTGTGTAGCTATGCATTCTTCTGGCTTTTTTTTTTTTTTAAAGGTAAGCTTATTCCATAAAGGCATTTGCTGATGCCATTGCTTCACATTTGCTTTTGAACCTGTACTGTAGTGGAACAAACAGTGTCTGGAAAGGAGCTGTGAGTTTGGAGATCAGAGGAACTTAATGCAGCCTCAAAGGTAATCTGAGAGAGACGATACATTTCTGTAAATGCAATACTAAATGGAATCTGCATTCTTTTTACTGTTCTTACATGTACATAGGTCACTGTCTATTCCATTGCTAAGTCTCTTGTTAATGAACACCTCTGCCACTCATCTTATGCTAGAATGCAAGTTATACCTTTTGCAATGTGTTGAGAAAAGAATCAAAGGCACTGTAGTTTTGATCAGTAAAATTACACTGGGTATCATAAACTTTAAGGAATTATTTATCATGTTATATATTACAAGCATATGTATCATCAGGTTGTTTAAGATAGATGACTAGGCTAGACCTTACAACAGAATTCTCAGTACACCATACTTTTTAACACTAATATCTGCCTCTACGGTATTTCTCAAAGACCTGTTCAAAGGTTTGTTGAATTTCTTATATCTTTGTTAAAAAGAAAGGGGGATGAAGATTCTACATTTCATTTAACACATGCGGGAATCTGGAAACTATTTTTCCTGAGGTAAATGGTGAATTCTGAACAGGGCAATGGTTAGGGGTGAATGCACAAACTTGACTTCCTATGGAAACAAACCTAGATGTTGTTCTCTCCCTATCCCAGCATACCTTTGTAACTTAAATTATCTATTTATTTTACTTGCATCTAGCTCATTTCCAGTAATGACCAAGTTCTTATCTCTTCCAAGGTGCTGTTATCGCAGTGGTCACGCCTATCTGAGTGTCTTTGGCACAACGATGTTTAAAGATGACGTACAGTGCAGAGAAGGAATTGCAATCATGCAGAAATCAGACCTTGGCAATACCTTCAGCTCCTGCAAGCTTTGTTTTTAGGAGCAGAAAAGAGAGTAGCTTGCATGCCTGTTGTAAGGATTCCTGTTGTATCTCCCTGCAGCAGTCACAGGCTGGTTTAACCAAAATAATTCAGGGGCACCTAATCTGTAGCTTGGGCTCTCCTTAAAGTAGTTCTGGCAAATCTTAGCTTTATGGAAAGTGGACATTCTGGATCTGTCTCCTAAAACAGTTGGAAAGAGCTGAGCTAGATAGCTAGTGTCAAATAAGCAAATCTTTGGCTAAGTTTAGGAATAGCTGCTTGCTGAATTTTGTTGCTGGATTAATCTTCATATCTCTGGTTGCCCAGAGGTAGGGAAAGCAGACCGTTGCTTCCTTACAGTCTTATCTTTCTGGAAAAGCCACAGGTTAATCTCCAGGAAGGCTAGGGAACTCTTATTTTTATCCTCTGTATGTGTGAAAATTCTCACTGTTCAACTGGTTATGGTTAAAGCTTTCTGGACTTTTATTTATGCTAAGTTATAGCATTGACTGACAAACTGTATGGCATTAGTCATGTACCATCAGGATTGCCTCGCTCCTAATAGAACAGTAGGTACATTCGAATCATTATTCTGTTCTGTCTTCCAGGGAATGCATATGTCTTTAACCCCCTGCCCCCCCTCAGCTCTTCTAGTGTTAATTTGTCAAAGAAGGAACTTCCCCATTCAAGCTAGCTTTGTATCCTTACATTTTTAAAAGGTAAATGCTTTTTTCCATAGATACGTGCAACCACTCTTCTGTAACTTATAAAAACATGAGATTGTTTTTCGTCATTATAGACCATTTCCTTGGATATGTTAGGGCGGGAAGATGGGATTTTGGGGTTCTGTTCTTTAAGGTATGACTGACTCTAGTGCAGGCGCTGATACTGTATGTTGTAGTGTGTGAGCGCTTAGGGATGACTGGTAATTCCTGCTAGTTTCAGATGGATTTAGGTGCCTATGGAGACTTTCACAGTGTGGAGATGGCTTTCGCTCTCTCATGGAACATTTAGAAAACTTATTACCTGCAAACAGATTTGAGATCACTTTACAGTGGCCCATGTAAACAGGTTGTAATTGTTGTTGCTTGATGTAGTACACATTGCAACTAAACTTTAAGTGTACAACATCATCTCCTCTTCACACATGCATGCACAATGGACTTGTATATGCCACTGTAAAACACTTCATTGATGTTTTTGATTGTTTCCGTGCAGGGAATATATGACAACCCCGAACAGGAAAGTTACTGAACGCATTTAACCAAGGCTTTTATTTCATTATCCCTTCAGCTTTACCATAAATGAGAGTACTAGGAGAAACTCTGATTTATGCTTTTATTCATAACTCACCTGTAAGGGCTCTTCAAACAGGAAATCTTTCATTCCAGATGGTTTCCTCAAAAAAATGGAATTTTCATATGGGAGCAACAACTGAGCAGAGTATCAGCCTTAAATTTTTTTTTAAAAATCTAGTAGCCATGCTGAGTAATATTTAACTTTTTTTGTGAGCACCAAACCCCTGAAATTTTAGAATTCTATTCTTTTCAGCAGGAACACCACACAAATATGCAAAGGTTGTGAATGAGGTCCCCAAGAAGAGGGAGTTGTATGTATTTTAAGCAAGCATCTATTATTGACTTTCTTTCAGGGTGCGTGTACTATGTGTTTTAAGCCTTTCCTCTAACTGGAAGGGTAACGTGCTGTTTTAAAAACCCAGAAAGTAAAATCCCTTAGTGTAGTAGCTGGAGCCTTAAAAGAAGCAAGACTCAAATTTAGTAGTCGGCAACGTACAGTACTACTTAAATATGATAAATAAGGATTCTTTTCCAAGGCTCTGAACACTTTCGCAGAGTTGACAGTTCATCAAATTACTGCAGTTCCTCAGAGTTTGCATTCAGTTATGAATTTCTGTATAGATAGAGCATCATTTTTGTCCAATAAAAGAGATAACTTTCACAGACTGGAGCAGCAGCCTTCTGTCACGTGGGCTGAGAGTCACTATGACAGGGTGTAGTCACCCTTTCTTTAGTGTCTTCACCTTTCTTTTGTTTGTTCACCTTCGCTGTGCCCCTTACCCCTGTCCAGATAAGTGTACTGCTGTCTTTTTACCGTTTTCAGTATACCTACGAGAGTAGTAACAGTCTGTGGCCTGAGTCTTCAGGCAGAGATGTGGGGTTTTTTTGTTTATTTTTTCCTTTCTCTGTCAAAAGTGATGGTGTGACAGAAAGACTGGAGGTGGATCAGCCATTTATCTTACCAATTATTTTTGATTGTGCTGTGCAGCAATACCATAATACACTTTTTTGCATATATGGAGCAGTACTGCAATGATGCTAGGATTCAGTCACTGTATCAGTTTCATTGCAATATCAGTGAGTTTAAAAAAAGAAACCACACACTGACTGACTAGTGCTTCTAGACAGTAGGTGCTCACACCTAGAGCGGAGGAGAAGCAGCAATATGTAGACCAGAAATTTACTAAAGGATTCAGTTCTTAGAGTTGGCTTTTATTTTATGTTACAGTTCATCTCCTGTCTTGCAGCCAATTTGTAAATTTCCAGCACCCTGACTTAACACAGGTTACCAAGTTCCAGTTAAGTGATTAGTCCCAACTTGCTGTAGAAAAACAACTTACATTTCGGAGTTTGAATTATTATCCTCATTCTTGCTTCTGGCAGTACCTGGAAAGAAAAGACTGGGAGAGTCCAATGGCATCAATGTGCATGTCTGGAACTGTTGCTACCTCGGAGATCTTTGTCTGAGTGTTGACTAGAGAGAGGTGATGGGAAGTGTGCTGCAAGACTCATCATGACAGGTGATTTATGCATAATAGAAACATGACTAAAAGCAAAAGATTTCTCAGGAGTTTGAAGCATATCCAAATAATCAAGAGGAGAGAGAATAGTAGAAGGAAGTAGGAAGATTTAGGATTCCTAGGTTCAGTACTTGTATGGTCAAAAAAACGTACTGGGTGATGGAAATGTGATCTGTATGTATGGGTTTTCTCTCTGTTAGGACAAGCATGTGAATTTAGATTGGGCTCCACTGACCTGAACTCCATTGTTACTGCGTGTAAATGCACTGTTTCATTGTTCAGGTCAGCCAGCCTGGAACTGCCAGCTGAACCGCATCTTTTGGTGTTATTCTGCTTTAACAGCTGGAAATAAGGTCAGGTCTAATTTAGCTGGCAGTCTTCCTGTTTAGATGAACCATGAACCTGTGCTGTGCAATTTAATAATTAATTCTTAAATGAAAGCAAAACTTAATTCTAAATGTTCTTAAATTGAGGTGACTTTAACTCCAGCTTCATCTTGTATCAGCATTGAGTTTTTCATTCAAAGATATGCAAAATGAAAAACAAGAACCCTCGGAGGAGGGAAATCTTACTTATGTCAGTTTCCACTTTCGTATTCAGTTCTTCAGACAGCTTTCTACTCTAAAAGAGAGCTTTACTCTGCTGAAATCAGTCACTGAGATGTCTTTAGCTTTATTTATGCAGCACTTCAGGACAGCATCTCGCATCCTGAAACGGATTCTGTGAGTGTAAAAGCATGTGTTACTCGTTTTCATTTTTCATGTAATAACTGCTTAGTAACAAAACAGGAAGAAGAGAGGTGGAAGTAGATGATAATGTGAATACCTCAGTCTTGTCTGGTGAAATATGACTGGTAAGACAAAAAAAAGTGGTTTGGTAGGAAGCTTTGTTTCCCCGTTCTATTTTTAACTTCAGCTACTGCAGTGATAGACATTAATCATCATTCTGGAAATAGTAATAGTAATATTTTTATAAATATTTGCATATTTTCCTATTAAATGGTAGTCTAGTGAGGAGAGAAAAAAAACAAAGCTCATGTTGAGTTTAAAAGTCTTGTGAACTATGATTTTGGGGGTTATACCCTGTTGAACATCTAAATTTGATCTGCAATTTCCTTCCAGAGTCTACATGTAAATCTTATTCCAAGCTAAAATCTCGTTGAAATGGTCCTTGATCTCATGTTTTACTAACTCTCTTAAATTACTATACAAGACATACTGTACTTCTTAGTATATTGACGTGAGTGAGGGACAATCTCTCTATTTGTGTATTTGTGAAACTTGTCAAAACTCTTCTATGAAGAAAAAAGTTTTGGTTTAAATGCCACATCCTTACAAATTTCACCTTGAAGTCTACCTAGTTCCTCTTAATTTCAACAGAAGTTGCTTGCATGCGTCTAAGTGCTGAGGTTAGCCTTCAAACCAGAATATAGGTAACCTTGAGAGCTAGGTCTTGCAACCAAGCAGCAGAGGCTTAAATTATTAGTCTCTAATCTTGTGGCAACTCTGCTAAAAAGAGTAAATCATTACTGTGATGTTGCTTAACAGTAATTCTATTACAACATGCCACGTAATTGCTTGCTTCTCATAGACCAAGCTGGAACTCTGAAGAGACGAAGTTCAACATAGCACAATTGCAAGGCAGTTGTTTCCTCAAATGGGAACATCTCTTATCTTGGAGTGCTGTGGCATGATCTTATTGCAGAGATGGCATGTGTTGTTGCTGAACATTGTTTTTTAATTACATGAGCTCCTCAGCCTTTTACATAATCTAGCAACTGCACTGTTTTTGACCAAGGCTATGTACTGAAGTATTTCCTTATACTAATAAAACTGTATACTTGTGTAAGAGCTAGTTTTCTTCCTCTTTGTTGTTTTCTGTACCTGCTTGTATTCCTGGAAGGATTAGCATTTTTTCTACTTCATGTCCTGGTAATGACGTAGAGAGAAATTTAGCACAAAGAAACCTAGACTATAAGCCTGCAGGTCCTATTGACAGATGAAATGCTTATAATAAGCTAATTCAAAACTGATCTGATCTCTAAACTTGACTAGTCAAAATGAGGCACTTCAAGCTATGTTTGGGCAAAAGTGTGGCCCAACTTGCACAGCTGTTGAGCATCTGCAGCCGTTAATTGCCTTCAATCAGTCAGGCTTAGACATTCAAAGTTTCCACTGCAATTTTTCAGTCAGTTAATCAGACTTCACTGTCCAGGAAGGTATGTTTCCAAACCACCACACAGTTTTCACCGAATCACAGAATGTTCGGGGTTGGAAGGGACCTCTGTGGATCATCTAGGCCAACCCCCCTGCCAGAGCAGGGTCACCTAGAGCAGGTTGCACAGGACTGCATCTGGGTGGGTTTTGAATATCTCCAGAGAAGGAGACTCCGTAACCCTTCTGGACACTGTTCCAGTGCTCCGTCACCCTCAGAGTAAAGAAGTAAAGAAGCTCTGCTTTGTGTTGAGATGGAGCTTCCTATGCTTCAGTTTGTGCCCGTTGCCCATTGTCCTGTCGCTGGGCACCACTGAAAAGAGTCTGGCCCCGTCCTCTTGACACCCACCCTTAAGATACTTGTAAGCATTTAGAAAGTACCCCCTCAGCCTTCTGTTCCTCAGGCCAAACAAGCCCAGCTCCCTCAGCCTTTCCTCATAGGAGAGATGCTCCAGTCCCCTCATCATCTTTGTTTTAAGTGAGTGGAGTGGGATTTGTGTGTACAGACTTTTGTACACATTGCGTGGAGAGATATGCTTTCTGCTATCAAAGTGGGCATACCACCTGTAGGAGCATGGGACGATCAGTCCTGTGCAGTCTCTGTTGTATGATGTCTAGGAGAGAGTACTTGCATTTGATTTTTGAACTGGAGACTTGCATTAGGACTGTAAATAGGTGAATATACTCAACAGAATGATAACCAGAAAGGGTTTTCTGAGAAGACAAAATGCACAGTGTAGTAAGGGCACACAAGTCTTGTGATTAGTAGTTCTTTTCCCCTGAAAGAGCTGGAGGTAGAAAACTACCTTGAGGAATACTAATAGGATTATATACAACAGAATTGCGATCCTGGGTTTAGGAGAACTCAAACAAGATGATGATGCATTGTCTGTCCAAAATTTATTCCAGTCTCGCCATCAATCAGCTTGTATGGGTACTCAGGAATAAATTAAGCATGACAGACTGCTGGAATTATGCTAGATAAATACTTGATGTGTGACTGTGCAGTGGGGGAGGGAGGGAAATCTGGAAGGTAAAGAGGAATATTTTAGATGTACTTCTCATCTTTAAAGTAGGAGAACAGGGTTAGGTAGCCTAACTATTCTCTAGCCACTTAGAGGAAAGTATTGTATTTGTGGGAAGCTGTTATGGGAAGAACTTGTGGTGACGTTCTTTTTTCCCCCTGAACTCAAAGCCTCAGTGAGTCATTTCTCTCCTTATTTCTGTCTCCGGGCAAACATCACAACTGTTGTGAAGATGGTTGCAGTTCAAAAAGCCACTGGTCTGAGTGTCTGAAAAGGCAAATTGAAGCATTATCAGAGGAATGTGTGAATTTGCTGAAACTCACATCTTTCGCTTTGAGGTGCAGATAACCTTTCTAATAATAATGGAAACAACGCTGATAAGATGGAATACTGTATTTCCAAATGTATGCAGTACTACATGATATCAAAGTGATTAAGTCCGGAAACTATCTGCCATATTGGCACTGTGCCTGCTACGCTTCTGCTGCCAGACTGTTTCTCCACAGCTTCATGGCATCCTTACTCCCACAGTGGAGAGCAGTTCTGTTTCTTCTCCTCCCTGCTGGCTGGCAGATCTTCTGCTTAGCAGAGCTGGCCAATGCTGTGGCTCTTTGGCTCTAGGGGAATGAGAGGACTGCCGGGGGTAGAAGGATACTTAAGTGGAAGAAAAGGGTTTCAGAGTGCTGCTGATGCCACCTGTGTGCTTGCACTGTGGGATTCAGCTCCCCAGCAAAATTGGGGTGGCAGGTGGCAAGGGATTAGTGACAAATCTGTTAATTACTAAAGATGTACTAACCTCTGAACTAATGGGCTGCAACAATGTCTTGCTACTTAATAATTACTTGGTAGTAGGAAGCTCACTGCTGGGCTGTTGAACTGGGACCTAGAGCTCTTTTGCCAGAGTTGGAGATCTTACTCCAAGGAATGTGGCACTTGATTGACGGGCTTTGTTTACTGAAAGGCAAGCAGAAGGGATTTGCACAGCGTCTTTGCTATGAAATGGTGGCAAATTGAAGTCTTTTTGCTTGAAACTCTTCATTTGGCAACTTTATACAATTCCCTTCCTTCCTGCAGTGTTCTCTTCCATTTTAGATAGCAAGAAGCAAATTCATTAGATGAGTGCTTCTAATTAATTCTTGCTTCTATGCCTGTGCCATTTCTACCTTTCTAGTCAACATACTGAGTAATTTGACTGCCATGTGTTACTCATTCCCTGTTATTTTTGTAGCCCTAAGGAGAAGATCAAGACTGCATCATCTAGTGGTTTGGTAGGATTTTGCTCTAAATGCGCTTGCTGGTCTGTGTTAATTGAGAAGGTGTGTGGAAGAAATGCACCTGACACATGGATCAGGAGTTGTGAAGTGTCATTCTTACCTTCTTATGGAAACAAAAGTTGTGAGAAAGCTCTGTCTCCCACACAGGCTTTACCAGTTGTAGTAGTGGTGTTTGTCAGTCTTCCTTTCCTTTTTTTTTAGTTTTATTATTGGGTTTCTATGTTTTTTGAGCAGCTCACAGGTAAAGACCAAATAGGAACTTGGCCTGATACTCAGGTGTGAGTCCATATAAAAAGCAAATACAAACCTGATGTGTTCCTAATAATCCTCTCCTAAGAAGATGATAAACTATGTCACTATTCACTATTTAACGTTAGTGTCCTAAGGTCTGATAGTTTTTATGTTTATTTCAGCAACATCACCTAGAAACAGGAGAGCGAGCTTGTACTAGTATGAAAAGGATTGAGGATAGTGTTCTGTAGAACAGCCAAAATGTCAAAAAGGATGGTCAGTCTTGGATAATAGATTCCATGTGATTTCTCACTGAACAGTTGCATCTCCAACAAAGTGGAATGAAAAATGATAAAGAAAAACTATGTAGCATTCCAAACGAGCAAAAAATTCAAGGTTTAAGATTGCAAGGTGTACAGTACATAGGAAGATTTCTTTCAGGATCAATTGTGTATACTTTAGTCTTAATAATTTCTAGTAGTCTCTCTATCCTTTCTGATGTAAGGCTCATTTTTTCACATTTAGTTAAACTGTAACTATCGCAGTCTTTGCACTCACTAATTTTGGTTGTGCCATGCCAGCTGCTGGTTCTCTGGTAGACTGCACAGGAGAGAGGAAGTGGCACTGGAGCAATGGAAGTGAAGCACAATGATTTTGTTGTTACTTTCATATTGCCAATTTAAAAACAAAACAAAACCAAAAAACAACAACAAGAAAAGTTTTTACTAACGGTTATTGCAATTACAAATTTCTTTTCTGGACCTAAAATATTATGCCTTGTGAACACCTTGACTTATTCTTTTTTAACATAGGTCAACGGAAGATTATTGAATCTGTAACTTACTGCTTTTGCTACTTTTTTTCTTGTGGAGAGAATCCACACAAGAGATCTTTGGAAGACAAGCAACTGCTTCTGTCATATCTTAATACTTGTTTAGATGCAAATAAAAATGGGTGTACTTGTTTGTACAGTTAGAAAAGTTTGGCACCATGTGATAGCTGGAGTAATCTAATTGCCATCTGTTATGGTTCTTCCAAGAAAAACAAATAGCCAGAAATGCAAGACTAGCATTGTTAATCAAAACTGTAGTATTATGCTGCTTCTTGTTAAAGGTGGTTCTTTCCAAAGAATAGTTTTTATTCATAAATACCCACATGTTAGGCTACATATATAATGTGTGTACCTATATACATGCACAGATATAGATGAAATAAAACCTGAATAACAGGAGATGGAAAGAGTCTGCAGTTTTACCTAAAACAAGCTATTTTCCAGGATGTGCTTTTGATAACCGTAATGATGCTTTTGTTTCTCTGGTATGAGAAGACCTTTGTTGAATAATAAAACTGCTGCTTGTAATTTTCGTTTTTTTTAAAGTGACTCTTTGGAGCAAAAATCCTGCTTAGTCTATCAGTGGTGTATCTCCTCTGGTTTATCATATAAACTGTATGTGCTTTTGTGGTTATGTCAAAATCTTTGCTAACCTGTGATGATGCTAAATTTAGAAATATTTTCTAAAATTCTGTAGCCAAATTTTTTCCAAGTATGTAATGGGATAATTTTAGTTTGAAGCTTTAGGACTGTTAGGTTTTGAGCTGCTGGAGATGCACATGACAGAAATTGAAAATTAACTCCATTATAACCCAGGAAATGTCTTTCGTTAGAATAGCGGCTTACTAGTTAACAATAAATGACTAGAATGCATGAAAGATTATCTGATATTTTCTGGAAGAAGGGGAGGCTTTTTTGTACAGAGTGTAATGCACTTCTAACACTTTCTAGCACACCCCTAAACCTGAGAGTTCTTTTTATAGCTGTAGATATAAACATGTGTTGGTAATGCATGTCTATGCTTTGAGACAGTTAAGAAGTGCAGTTTTCTAGGGGATCTTAAGTGTATGAGTCTGTATGGTTTCAAATGCTAGATAAAATGTCACAAATACCATTAAATATTTAAAAAGTGTGCAGAAACAGCACTTTCTTCCTTAAAGTTCAGCTTCTGTAGACCTTTTATTTTGTTGTGCCAGTAACACACACAGCTGAATCAATGCATCTGTGATATGTATCATCTGTCATTTGGCTTGGGTCTGGGCAAACTGTTGTTGTATTTACTATATGAAGATGTCAGGCTTGATTACTTAGGTTGAAACAGGACTAATCCCATTGACCCAAATTCCTGAATTTTCTTTGTGCAAGTGATATCCAGCTTCAGCTCTTCATTGCGTACAACAAGTGACTCGTATTTAGAATGCTGTCAGAATATCTAGGAAGTGTATAGCAGGAAGATAATCTGTGAAAATTGTAAAAGCTTCTGCTGAAAATGTTGTATGCTCCACATGAATTCTGTGGAGTACCAAAACTCGGAAATGAAAGACTGCTATATGGACTCCTTGGACATAATGACTGTTAGTTCTAGGCAGTGCACAAAACATAAGATTTTGGAGGTCATGAAGAAGAGTGCCCCTCTGTCATAACCAGTTCATCTCTGTAAAGAGTCTGGCTGCACTGTTTTGAAAGAGCTTTTCAAAGAAACCTTTTAAGAAAGAATGGTGCACAAAGGCAATGTATTCTTTGTAGCTATTCTTGTTAAGACGATAAGGGTTACTAGAGTTTATAACATACACAATTTCTTTAAGAACTGTATACATATGTATTTTTATATATGTGTATTTATAGTGTGTGTAATAAATAAAAGCAAGTTTTGGAGGTGAAAAGCCAGTGAGGCCAGGAGTCGACCAAAATGTTCTTTGGACCAACTTTGACCATAAGAATGGAAAGAATAGACAATGCTATTAGATGTTTAAGAAAGACAACTTACTTTTTTCCAAATCCTATGATAGGATAGGGTGATGTGATGCCAAGATGCATCTTCAAATTAAAGGGGCAAGGGGGGATAATCTAAAGGGATTGTAAAATGTATGTAAAAAATGCCAGACCTCTGTTAGATTCAGACTTTGGCTGGAAGAAGTCCTTAAGTCTTCATTCAAAAAAGAAGAGTTCGTGGGAAGGAAATGGAAATATCTTTTAAAGTGAATGTTCCAGTTTACAGATTTTTTTTTTTTATCATCACTTGATGGGACAGTAGGAATAGCTATATGGAGTCAGATCTGAGGAGTGCTTACACAAGAGTGTAAGAACTGGGGAAAGATGTAGAGTATTCTTCCAGCCTAAGAATTTGCAGCTCAGGGGCTAACTGGTGTCATTTTGACGTGCCAGAGACTGAGATCTTAGAATCTGAGATGGATTTCTGTATTCCCAGTTTCTCATCAATCACTGTGTGCTAAGCTCGATGCATTACAGCATTTTTCTTTTTTCCTTTTATTTTTTCCTCCTCTGAAACATTAATGATCACCGCTCTAGGGAGGGTTTTGGTTTACATGTGCAGTACTACTAAATCCGTTCCCATTATCTTTAGTTTTTCTGAAGTCTTTATCCCAGTGTGAATGAGTGAACCCTTATAAAGGCTTTTATAGGAGTACACATCTTGACTTTTAAGACAGGTCAGAAAAGGAGATGGTTAGAGAAGAGCAAAGTGACATCAAGATAAGATGGAAAGTAAGAATCTAGAACTTGTATTTTAGCTTCTTGCTTTTGACCTATCTTACTGTGAGGTGTTTGTTGCTTTTATAGTATGATGTGTGGGTTTTCTACCTATTGTGAAACCTTTCTGAAAACTTTGGCACTATGCCAGTGATATATTTGATTAGGCAAGCTGTGATCAGTGTTGTAAAATAAGAATGTTGTTGTTCATGTCTTATTAAGTATTGCATATGAATGTCTTACATACTTGAAAATAGACCTGTGTGAACTCACTTTGAAAACAACTCTACAGCTTCGGAGGTGTAGGTCAATGTCAGGCTAATCCTTGCTGTTGGAGTTAATTTAAACAAGATTTAAGGGGAATATGTTTGGTTTTTTTTTTCTTGTTGGTCATACTTCTGAAGCAAGTGAGTGATTTCCATAATAGAAATTATAATATAAAAGGGCATTGTCCAAATTGTCTTGTAGAAGATGACCATTGCATGTGATTATACATTTTTAGGGTCAAGTGATATGAAATGACCGTTCCCTTTCACGTCCTCCAAATTAAAATTGTTTGTTTATTGCTGTCTTTCTGGCATAGCCTTGCAGTGTACATTTGATTTAATTTTAAAGTCTTTAATTTTAAAATCCTAACCTAAAATCCCAACTGATCTGGTGGTTACAATTAAATTCAGCTTTTACAGAAAGTAATCATGAGCTTGCAGAGATTCTTCTTTCTAGTGCATGTTAAAAAAAAAAAAAAAAGTAGCATTTACCTAAGTGGTAAAATACATGGTAGCCTTAAATCCTGGTTGTTGTTGTCCTTGCTCCTACCTGTTTCAGTCCTTTGATTCAGTGTTCTGCATGGTTGGAGGTGGGAGGGGAAAAGTACCTTTGTGCCTTATAACATCCTTTAGGGACATTCATATTGTGATTTAAAAGCAAACAATCATCGGAATCAGAATAAGGAAACCTTGTTCCTGGTACACCTGCTCGCTTGCATAAGGTTTTGAGCACAAGGAGCTTCAAAGCTGTTGGTGGTGGGGACTGTTCATTAGCTATACAGCTCAGTTGCGCCTTCTATAAATTACACTTGCATGGTTACTAGCTTATTCTGAGATTCTGGTTCCTAGTCAGAGTTTTCAAGTATGAGAAGAGCAAACTCTGAGACGCTTCACTGCATCATTACGTAGAAACTAGTGCCTTCTACTGTGTTGTACAGCACTATAGAGTGAGCCTTTGTGGTTACACTGTCTTTAAATTGTATCACATTTCCTATTTTTATTTTGCTTGTAAAGAGGCTATGTTTGTCTCATTTTGTTTTCCCAGGGTCTGACAGAAGTCAAGCTTCCTCTTCAGTACTGGCTGCAGTCATTTGCCTGCAGAGGTGTATTTCCTTAAATATAAGGTTACTGCAGTCCACCAGAAGAGGGGCGCGCAAGCTTGAAGGGCTCACGGATGACATGACCAAATGCCGCCTCTAAACCAGGGCTTGTGGAATTTCTTTAGTATTTGAGGAGGAGTTTGTTGTTGGAGTCAATGATAGAGTCTATAAATTCACAGCAGTTTTTTACTGATAGACATTCAAAAGGACTTTCTCTATAAGCTTTATGTGTCTTCATTTTTTTTAAATATCCTGCTGCAGCAATGTTGTCAAATTGCTTATATTCAGTAATTTTTCTGTTGACTTGCATACATACTCGCATGAAATATTCTCTTTAACTGGCAATAGTAGTCTTGGACTGAAGTTTTGTTAGCCTTGTACACGCACAGTATACAATGAACTGTTGTTCATGGAACAACTGTATGTTGTATGTCTTGCCAAAATGCTTTAGTATCAGAAATGGTAGAAAATGGTGAACATAAAGTGTAGGCCTCTAAGGTGGGTTTTTCGCCTTTCTTCTTTTTTTTTTTTTTTTCCTTGGACTCCTGATGTTCTTTAAATTGATTGAAGTAAAATTCTAAGAGAACAGAAAAAATATTTCTAAACAACAGACTTAACTTTATATAGCAAGATGTCTGCTGGTTAAATGTACCTATCAGATGTGCTTTATAATCAGTAGTGGATATTTGACTCTGTTGTAAACTTCTAAAAGCCTTTGTTTAGGTGTTGCTTTTACAAAAGTTCAGTGGTCTCACAGCTTAAATGCTTAAGGGTGTTTTGACATGTAAGCAGAAGTTATTTTGTAGTCAGAGTGCTTCCTAAATTATCATTTGTGAGTACATTAGTGATAGAATTGTATGCAGTTCATCACAAACCAGCCTAGCAGTAATATTGTTTAAACTGTGATATCTTAGAATCAAAAACTTCTGCCAAGGAAATAAATAATTTTTGGAAACTCCCACTTTAAGTGTCTATGTGTATTTGGGGAAACTCCCTTTGCAGCTGCCTACCGTACAACTGTCTGCAGGAATAGGACTTTGGCAATCATGTTTATACTTCCGCTGAGTTATGTGATGTTTTTTTTTTTAAAATTTTTTTTTTTTTTACTGTGGTCCAGTTTAAATTGTTCTGCGAGCACTGATAATCATAACCATAGCTGCATTTAGTCTTTTTTACGAGGACCTTGTATATAGGTAACAGTTAAAAGGAACAAAGAACCCATCCATCTGGTCTGAACAGTAAAGGAGAGTAGAAGTCCTGTCTTGGTAATGAGTCTTTGAATTTATTTTAAAGAAACATGATAAGCAGCAAAAGCATGTAAGAACTTGCCTTCTATTTTAAGTGTTACTTATACCAAGTGTTACTGGTATAGTCTGACTGGTGTAGACTTGACACCCAGTTAACTTGCTGAGTGGATGCTCCTATACAGTTTTGAGAGACCTTTTCATTCAGTATAAATCCCTTAAGTTAAACTTGAAAAGCTACTCATAATAAAATTCCCAACATAGAAAATTATGCTAGGATAGCTGTAGTGATTTTAATTCAATCCTTATTTACTTCAGTATGAAGTCTTGGGTTATTTTTCAAGGCTAGCTGATGTAAAAGAATCTGTTAAATGATAATGTTCTTATATTGAGAATTTGTAGAAGGTTCCTCTCCTCCAGCTGCACAGCCCAATTCTTTTTTACAAGCTATGCGTATACTGCAAATACTTTGTGGCTGTACTTTGCTCTATAGACGTTTGAGCAGTATATGACATTAACCATAACCCAAAATCAAAGTCAGTATATCATCTTGTAGGACTTGTGCCAAGCTGTTTGGTGAAACAACCAGGAGAAGTTACAACTTCGTTTTAAAATTGATGTGCTCTTTCTCTGAAGTATGGCTTATTTATTGCAGACCAGTGCTGGCTGGCTTTTCTGAAGTTCCAAGCCAACAATATGTCCATAGACGTTCAGAGCTTAAGAGCAGTGGGGTATAAATACAAACTCAGCTTTTTGACCTTAAGTGTTTCTCAGTTTTAGATTGAATATATATTATCAAGGCTTCACCTATTTTCAAAATATATATATATATAAGTAAATATGTAAATATATTATTAAGGCTTCTTCATCTCATCCTAAGTAAGCCGAGCGAGGGAATGATAGTTGAAGTTTGAAGAGTAGGAATTCTTTTGGCATTGAAAGAGGATTTTTGGAAGTTCTGGCCTCATTTCTCCCCTTTGTTGCTGACTTTTTTTTTTTTTATTATTATTCTGTAGGTCACCTAGCAGAAGTAAATCTGATGCATGGTTAGTCACATTTTCACAGGACTGCCTTACCTGGCAGGTAAAGGATTCAGGCGAGTAATTTATGCTTGGTTTTCTATAATCTGCAGTTGTGGAATATACAGTCGACAGATATATCATCTCTCAGTATAGTGGATGTGTTTCCACTATGATCTAGAAACATGGGACTAAACTAGTCCCATGAATTTTTACCATAAGGGTGGTGAAACACTGGCATGGGTTGTCCAGAGAGGTGGTCGATGCCCCATCCCTGGAAACATTCGAGGCCAGGTTGGACGGGGCTCTGAGCAACCTGGGTCTGGTTGAAGATGTCCCTGCTCACTGCAGGGGGGTTGGACTATATGACCTTTAAAGGTCCCTTCCAACCCAAAGCATTCTATGAATTAATAAAATAAACTCATAATAATCTACTCCTGATCTAAGCTCATTAAAATCAGTAAAACTTTAACACAATGTGACCTTCTTTAATGCCTTACCATAGTGTAGGCTTTTATGGAAATATATAATGTATGAACTATTACATTATTCTGAGTGGAACTTGACTATTGAGCTGACTGCTTGCTGCAGCTGAAGGAAAGTGGGGTTTATGCTATTTTAATTATTTTTGTTGCTTTGTTAATTTTTCTGCCTCGCCTGTTGCTGTGCTCTTCTCGTGCTGCTCTTATTTACAGTCCATTCTTGCAGTTTCCTGTAAATTGGTCAGCAAGAGGAAGTGGTCTTGCTGCAGAGACAACTCAGCCCGTCAGCTAGACTAGTGAATTTTTACTGGCCAGGACAGCATAGTGCTAGACATGTGTTTTATTGCTCTTGCTTTCTGTTAACTGAAGGTAAGTGGGATTGCTTTTGACTGGGAGCAAGAGCTGTTCCTAAGAATGGCAGAGATGACTGGCTGACTTCCTAAGACAGTGGCCCTGCTGGAACGAAATCCAAATGTTGGTTTCTTATGTTTTGGTTCTTCCTATTAAGGCTATCTGAGTGAAACCTCATAATGTTAAAGAAATGAAGTAACTCCTTTTGAGTGAAATTCTTCCTAGACTATCTTGGTGCAAGGCTGCTTCTCACCACTGATTTTGTGGGGACCGATGAAGGCTAGTGGTCTGAAAACCATATACCACAGTTCTTTGCAAAACTGAATTTTGTGTTGTGAAGAGGATAAATGTAATACTCTTTCACTTCCCTAACAGGCATAGTAATCAAATGCATAGGATTTCATGTCTCTTCAGACTCTTTGTTTGCAATTTTGAAACACAACCCTTCTGATTAATGTTTGGTCTAGAAAGTTAAGCTGACTTTTCGTTCTTCTAAAACTGTGAAGCATCTACATTTTTTTTTTTTTTTTTTTTAATTCCTCAGTGGAATACCAGCTTGTGTGTGTGCAGGTGTGAAATGGCTTGTAACTCTGTGACCATCTTGACAGTGTTGGAAATCACCAGAAAATTCAAAAGGGGATCTTGGAACTTAAAATGAAAAGTTCTGTATTTCTGAGTGCTTAGGTGAAGAACAGGAGAGGACAGCATCAGAAAGACTAGAGTGGAACAGCAGTACTTCAGGAACATGTTTTGGATAAATGAGACATCGTTAAAATAAGACTGTTGAGGCCAAGGAGCACGGTACTATAGTTGCGGAGTTTGGAGGGGAAAACCAAGACTTAGGTGTGTCAGAGCAGAACAAGGAAAGAGGAACTGATTTTCTTCCAGTATTACATACACTCAAATGCCGTCATCCTAATCATGGCTTTTTTACAGAGGTAGAGATAAAGGTTGCAAAGATGGTAATGCAAACTTAGAAGAGTATGCTTAGATAGCAGAGAACTGCTTTAAAGCATTGTGTGTTAATGCTTAAAGTCTAAATTGGTAACTGATATTGTAGCAGATAAAGCAGGTGAATTAAATTCACAAACTGCTGAGATGTAGTACTCTTTACACCTCTTCTGCGTGACAAATCTGTTAATTAAGTCACTGAGACAACTGGGTATTGATTCTTATTAAATAGCATCAGGATTTTGTGTTGATATGCTGATCCTTTTCGCTAACAACAGGTTTATACTCATGATACTCACAGTTTACTTCTCCTTCCCATATAACCTGGCTATGGAAGGAGTGCAAATGGGTGCCCTGTGGTGAAGACTGGGAATTGCTTTTCTAGCTGATACAGCCATGCCCAGTACGTGAAAAGTTATTTTCTTCTGTGCTTTGACTCTTGGCTAGTTTACAAAAAGATAGGATGTTATACAGAACCTTCTTCCTTCAATTTTGGAGTACAGATTTGTGTCCATTTCCCCACAAATATGTGAAGCTAGCTTTACTTGGCATATGTAGTCTTTGTTCATCATTCTGAAACTTGCTAGTTGTTTTTGTCTTACTTGAACTGTCTAAGCCGGGGTGTTGGTTAATTCCAGACAAAGTCTGTGAAACACTTCAATCCTTTTAAAAGTGCCAGATGAAAATAAGTGTAAAACAATGGCATTTATTCATCATTGGTGGTACTTGTCCTGTGGAATTGTTGCCCTTGTGTTGTGAGCCTCTTGGATTCAGATTTTATTGTCTTTTGTGGTTTGCATAGCGTCAAATGTACAGGTAAGACTTGCTTTAAAGCACGTATATGCTGCATAATCTTTCAAAATGGCTATTTTCAATTTCTTGGGTTAAAGAGGGAAGGACAAGCTCCAGCAACAGAAGAGCAAAGAAAGATGAAATACTTACCATAGTTCTGTGCTGCAGTGCCAGTACCTGAAGCACAGGCTCTTCAGAAGCACTGGCAGCATTTCTGAGCTGTGACTCTGCTGGTGTGAGAGCCGGAGTACGCTGTAAGAAAAAAGGACTACTTTCTTTTTCTCCTGAGGGAAAGTAGCTGATTGAAAGGTAACTGGGGAGCAAGTGAGCACTGGAAGATCCCCTCTGCTTTCTGACTTGCCATCCGACAGAGATTTGAGGTATGCAGGGCTTGATTTATAACCTCTCTGGGAAGTTGGGAAATCTGACAAAGACAGCGCTGCCCACTAACGCTGGGGGAAACAGGAAGTAACAAAGGAAACAAGTCATTGCCTAGGCGTCCCTTCTGGCCGCAGTGCAGATGCACAAGCGGTTGGGGCAGGGTTTCTTTTCCTTTTGTGTGTTGAGCCTGCAGCAGCTATCGCAGTCACTCTCAACCTCATAATACACAGAACGGGGAGAAGCGCAGAGATGTTCCTGTCATGCCGGAGAGGGGTCATAAGTTATTAATGGCTTTGTCATCACAAAGGAAACAATCACTCGGTGAAACTGTCAGCAGAAAAACTATGTGTCGATCAGGCACGGTCACCAGGTTAGTGCATATTTGTGGCTTGTAATTCTGTCATCTTTTCTCTTTTAGGTAGAGAGCAGACTAAAACTAAGAGTTGAGTATTGTACCTGGGGTAAAATACTTTTAACTCATACAGAAAATTCAAGGGTAAAGAATTGAATGGGCAAGAGATGAGGCTAGTGTTTGTTGAAAACGTTTGCCAGAAAAGCAAAGCAAGTTGAAGCAAGTTAAACTGAGTAAACTTACAACAGTGTATCTCAGTTGGGTTTAGTTCTCAGTTCCCTTTGTCCTGTAAGATTTATTTAACTTTAAAGTGTTTGTACTGTGCGATTAATCCTTTTGAGAGACTATTGTGAAAGGGGCTGTTAAAAGTATTAAGAAATGGAATGTGTAACCAAAAAAGTAGGAGAGATATGGAAGAGTTTTGCAGAAATACTGGATAATGTTTAATAAATGGAAAAAAGACCCCAGAATTTTGCAGAGAGCAGTTTTAAGAACAGATAGTAAATGCTTAGATGGTTGAATTAGGGACCTAGTTTTTGTTCAGAATTGCTGAGAGCACATTGGGGAAGCTTTTATTTTACAGCTTTGCTGTATGTAATGCTGCCTCATTTTTTGGTTAAGCCCTTTGTAGAGACTGAAACTTCAGTCTCTCTCTGCATTATATTAGGAATGTATTGTTCTATAACTTATATATATAATGTTATAAGTAAGTTATTCAGAAGGAAACTAGCATCTTGCTTTGCTAGTTTTACTTTCAAAATAGAATTTGAAGACTAGAAGTTATGAGATATCAAGGAGTTTCAAAAGTTCTCGGACATAATTGGCATAGAGATATTTGTTACAGATTCAGATACGGTTTAATTTTTGTGCTGCAACTTTGGAGGCTGTTTTCAGTATGACCAAACTGGGCTCCAGGACAGGCCATAAATATTATTAGAAGTAGTGAGAATTTTTAATAAACCTTTTGGCAGCTGTAGTTTGAGATGAGGGTGATGTGTTTTTACACCTATATACTGCGAGGTGTGGAGATGACCACATCTGCTGTATGTTCTGCTGAAGTTAAGCAAGAACTGAGGACTCATGGCTCTTCCAGAATGCAATCCGTAGTTGAATCAGCTTGTATTTGCTTTAATTGGGCTGAATGCCAATAGCTCTTAAGGCCGAAAGGGGTAAGTGTTCTTCTATAATGTCATCCAGATTTTTAATGTGGCAGAATATTATTTTTACTCATGGAGGGACTTTTAGCCTATAAATCTATGCGCTAGCCTCCAATGTTGCTATTCTATATACGCTGACTGAGGCGATAGGTTAAAATTACTTCACAGATGTATACATTTGCATACTACACAATAACAGAAGTCTACTCTCTCTTTGGAGTTTGAGCTTGGTAACAGTATTGTTATGATTCAGAAGAAACTTCTGCATCAGATTGGCATTATCTAGGCTACACAATGAAGTGTGTAACTTCATATTTTTTCATGCTGTTGTGACTTCCATGGTACTTTAAAATTAAAAACCAGATCATTGTGATAGTGTTTGAGAAAAGTTTACTCTAGCGATAGACTTGGACCTACTTATTGATACATTAACAATACACTCCAAATTAGTTTGGTTTTTAGTCTGGTGTAACAGTTTGTATATATGACATAATAACAATAGTAACTGTATAAGCTCTGTATTGCGCTCAGTAGTGCTAACTGCACTGTTCCATCTTTCCAAAAGCACTGTTGAATGGTAAAGCAAACCCTGTAAACTGCATTTCTGCCATTTCTCCTACTACATGCTGAGGCCTATTATCTCCCTCACAGGCATAGAGTTATCATGGGGATCACGTGAGAAGCAAAGTGATGCAAGGCCCTTCACTGTCTGCTGCCATCCTCTTCTGGCTCAGAGGGTTCAGTGCAGTGCAGTTTCAGTGGGGGAGAAGATTGATTTGATAGCCACTTATAATGGCTTTTGGGGCTTGATGGAAAACTTAATTCAAAAATATGCATCTAGTCCCTTGGTGAGTGGGAAGAATAAAGTGTGTAGCTATTACTAGGAGCTTGCACAAAACAATGCATGAGTAATGTCACCTTCTGTTTGTAACAGAGGACCGGCATCAGAAAGACTGCGTGGCTTTGCTCTGATTGCACTTAGGGGGTCCTTTATGTTAGCTCCATGGAAGAGACTCTGCTTATGCACCTGGGGTGAAAATGTGTAGTGGGGTCTTTGGCTTGTAGTGCAAGAACGTAACTGCATAAGAAACTACTTGGAAATGTCTTTATCTTCTTAATGATCACAGACCTAACAGCCTCTACAGTGACTTCAGTGCTTGCTATTGTTCTGTTCTTCATGTAATGGATTAAAAAAAATTATAAGAGGATTATCAGGAGTGGAAGGAGCCATTTCAGTGAGCTAAAGGCAACCACAGATACTAAGACCAGAAAAATCTTTAAAAGCATCCATTTTTCCTTCCTCCCACACCAACAATAAAGATCCTGCGATTACATTGTTTTGGCAGCTTTGTATCAACAGCTCAATGCAAAATAGCATCTACTGCCATTCTAAGATTGTTTTGTACTGTCAAGAAAGGAAGAAAATCTGCTTGGGACTAGATTCAAAGTACTTAAATGGATTTTAGAAGACTAATATTTCAGTTCATAATACCAAAATACTCCCTGTGTCTGCAATGTGTCTGCAAATGAAAGTGTCTGAGGAGCCTACAGGTGTGATGGGGAATGCTATAAGCCACAATGAGATCCAGAAAATCGGCATAGCAGCCTCTAAATCTGTTGAAAAACCCAGTGTATTAGGTGGACTCTTTAGCTCAAAGAACGTGTACTTGGTTGCGTGGAGTTCAGGCACATTGCTTTTTATTCACTTAGATGGGATGGGGAAGTTCTGAGGTTTGGTCTCTATTCTCAGGACTGTTTTATAGTGAGTAGTCAAAAGTGAGAAATGATCGTGAATAGAGGAAGCAAAACCTGGTACTCTGTTGTCCTTCCCCTTAGTTAAATCCTGTAGTCGTCACACTGTAGAACTGGATTCTTCCCCTTCCCCCCTCCTCCCCCCCCGCCTTGCTCCTTTACTTCTGTGATGATTTATTTGGGTTTTTTTCTGTCTGCCTGATATTCTGGCTTTTCAGGTGAAGGAGAAAGTGCCCTATCCAGGCACACTTGAGTGGGTAGTCTAACTAGTCTATTCCTGCACAGAAGGCCAACATGACCTAGTCAAATATTGCGGTTTTCTGTATTGACCTAGGGCGGAATATCTTTGTCCCCAGTGTTTGTCATTGGCTTCCTAGAAATCTCAGTTTACTGGTTGTTTTGGATAACCTCTCTGAGACATTTAACTGCCTCTTCTGATATGTTTTCAGCCTAAGTCCATAACACTGAAACAGTTTCACACCAAAGGCTACGTGCTGAAGTCCTTTCTTGTTCTGTTCTTTGTAGTAAAAGCACATGGGATTTGAAGACCCATGATGAACCTGAAACTGTTGATGGCATTGAGACTAATGTTACCGTTAGATCAAGAAAACTGAGATCAGAATATATTTGTCTGAATAAAAAGGTTCAATTCCTTGATCTTTTTTCTGAATGTAGCTAGAAACAGACTGAAATAATTTAATAATAAATTAATTTCTAATGTTTGAATGTTCATGTGTCTGATCTTAAAACAAAAATTTAGCCCAGGACTTGTCTTTGCATTCCTCATTTCAAGGAATTCACCCTTAGCAGTACTGCAGTGCGGCTTGGTGTCAGCAGTCAGCTGGTTAACACTCTCCATTTCCCTCACTTTGACTTTTCTGCAAGATACAGAGAAATAATTTGAAGGATTTGGGGGTGGTGGTATAACTTTTGTTATGATTTTTTTAATTGTTAAAAGCTTAAAATATTTGTGCATAGCTCCTTCTTGGACCTGTTAACACATTTCTGTTGCTAGAAATTTCGTTGTGGGGAAGGAGGAGGAAAGAACAACTCAGCTTGGGAAGATCTCAATCATGTAATAAGAACAGGGAGGAAATAGCAGAGGGAAGGATGTAGCTGAATACAACAAAAGTGACTTAATTTTTGGTGGGCAGGAAAGTCCTGGAGGAAAATTGGGAAACCATGGTACCTTGCAATGTCTGCTGTGAGAACCTTTCTAGGGCCTTGGGCTGTATCTTCTCTGCTTGTGCCTGTTTTATAACACTGGGGACTAAAACCTAATATTTGTGATTAAGTTTTCTAGGCTGCCTAGAGAATTTAATTGAGTTTAAACTCTTCTGGTAGAAATTGTTAGTAATTTCCACCCTTCCCCACACATGCATCAGCAGCAGAGGGCAAGCAGTTAGATCTAAACCCTAAGCTGATCTACTGAAAGATCAGTTGACTTGCATTTCTGTTTTTCCAAACACACATACAGTGACTATGTACTCCACTGGTACAATTAATCCCTCAACAGAACTGTATCATTTGCTTATTCCTTTCAGTATGGGTACTTAAAGTTGCTACTTTAGGCTGGAGCACGGGAGTGCTCGGGGTGGTGTGTTGTGCTGTAGGCTCTTGGATTCCTGTACTGAGCTACACTATTGACTTCCATTATGGTCCCTTTTGGGGAAGGGAGAAGCAAAGAGGATCCATTAGATTTCAGTCCTCCACTAAAAGCTTTTCAGTTCTAAACCATAATTCCTTTATCAGAAACTAATTAACTGGAACTTCATTAGTTTTGCCTCTTACCAGCAAAGGTCACTAGCCCTACACCTGAGGGTAACAGGCCCTTTTATGCCTAGGTCAAACTTCCCATTCGGTCACACGTGACTTTTTTTTCTGTATTACACAGTAGGATTTTTAGCCTAGGTCTGTTACCAGTTGAAGAAAGGAAGGTCTCATAGTGATCTATCAGACAGAAAAAACTACTACTTAAGAAACTAATTTTTTTAGTAACCTGTTTAAGATGACAGAATAAAGAGTGGTAACTGCAAAGGTGCTTGGTGGAGCATGGCATTAATAATTGCTATATAAATTAAATGGCACCCTGCCACTGAGATGAACTTCATTTGTCCAGGATGCTGTCATATATGACATGCAGTATGAGATTATATATCAATGCTTTCATTCAGAATAAAACATGTAAATATCAGGAGTAAGTAGTATTGAATACCGCAGTTACTAAAATATGACTGTTGGTTCCTTCATTATACAGAAAATTACATTATATGTACATGTATGGCATAGAGAAGAAATTGATTCTCTTTCTGGTCACCTGCCTGATTAAGTCTTATGGTGGTATCTGAGGCATTTTAAAAATATAAATACTTAAATAACATTTCCTAAGCACTCTTATATTGTTTCAACAACTGTCAATCACTTTTGAGAGCTGCATAAAAATAAATCGGGACTTTTTGCATGATGGTTTTTTATACATAGCAAACTTCCTGGAATCTATGAACACCCGTCTGTGCTACATACTTGACTGCTGAACCATGTTAGTTGTTTGGAAAACTTGTTTAAGGAAACAAGCTTTGTTTCTCGGTACTCATTTCTTAAACTAAAATCTAAGTTTTAAACTGTTTTTAATTATTCTAAATTGCAGAACGATGGCCTCGCAGGAGCAGGTCTGGCCAGTCCCAATGAAGGCAATTGGAGCACAAAACCTTTTGACAATGCCTGGAGGAGTGACCAAATCGGGGTATCTTCATAAAAAAGGAGGCACGCAGTTGCAGATCTTGAAATGTAAGTTGAATGAGGTATTAACTAAGTTAAATGTTTTAAATGCTTGCCTTTGGGGCCATTAACATGTTTTATGTTAGTAGACTATTTAATGAAGCTGTTCTGCTTACTCTGTCTGTACTGGATTACAATTTCACTGCAATATATGTATGAAAGACCCATATTGAAAGAATTTCCTTTAATTGTTTTGGAATGGTAAATCTTAGAGGATAAATGGTGTGGTTTTCTTTAACTTGATTAAATCTCTTGTCAAGTCCTTCACAAGTAAGATTTTAAAGACAGAAGCAGATTCCCAGGATATGTATTAATTTCAAATTTTTTTATTTTTTTTTTTAATTCATACTCAGTCTTTTTTCCAGTTAGTTATTCTGTACTGGAAAAATATCCCTATCTTCTACTGCTGTTGTGGAATGGGATTTTTCTTACTGCCAACATTAGGCTGTACTTAAAAACAGTAATTGCTTCTGGAATCAGAATCTATTTACATGGAGAAAACTTAAGATTTTGGGTTTGTTTATATGCTCTTCATTTGCTGTCCCTGTTTAACTAAACAATGCTTATATAGTTAAGGATGGACGTTACTGCCTTTGATCAAGGAAGAAGTGTTTGGTCCCTTTGGAAAAAAAAAAAAGGACACTGTTGTATTGGCAGCTTTATGTACTTGAGGTGAAAGAATAGGAGGAGGTACCATCATGGTTTTGGGATGGACATAAATGTGTATTTGTAGCCTGTGGCTACTGTCCTCCCATTTTTTAGGTTGCATTCTTGTATTAGCTTATTCCTCTAGTAAAGGAGCACAGGTGGAGGTCAGCACTGCAGTCTCTTAGGCTTCTTTTGATGTTATCAGGTCAGCTGCCACTCAAATGAGGGAAGCAAATACTACCCTTGGTCCTGAAACTCTGTGCATAGACAGCTTTACCATGTGACTAATCATCAACAGGCTGTCACTTAACTAGTTTGTGCTCTTTTATAATGATTAATAAGATTACTAAAATCTTAAAACAATAATTCTACCCAAGTCAAGAGGTTCTAGTTAATGTAACTGCCTTTGGATTTGTATTTTGCTGACTATTTTCTTTATCTTTTCAGGGCCATTGAGATTTGTGATTATCCATGAGGGATGTATTTACTATTTTAAGAGCAGCACATCTGCATCTCCACAGGGTGCATTTTCTTTAAATGGTTACAACAGGTGTGTGCCAAAGAACTTACTTAACACCCAAGCTCACTTTGCTTAATGCAGGAGGCTATGGTTTTCATTTCCAGTGAAGTTAAACACAACTACATCTGTTGTTTGGGTTAAGCACTGATCTCGGATTCCAAGAGATGTGTTCCTTTCAAACTGCATATATGATGTTTCCAGTGCTTTGCAAATGTATAGCCTTCATCCTTTCTAATTTAACCAGTAAAGCTGTTAAAATTGCAATGGGCTTAGGCTTGTTATTCACTTAATCCAGTCTCTGCACCTGCAGATAGATGTGGATTCTTTCAGACAAATGATGTTTGTTCTTTAGTGATATCAATGATCATCACCAATGTAGAAAGGAATCGGAAACAAATATTTATGTAGTTACTGATTCAGTAATGGTAATTAGTATCAGAACTGAATCAACTACAGGAGTGATAAATGAGAGAATGCATGTGCAAAATGTCTGACTCATTTCACTACATGTTGTAAATCTTAATGTTTGCTTTTTAAGTTGAAGACAAGAATACATGGCTTTCAAGTTAACCAGTACTATCAGAATCTGAGTGCAGCATACATACAAGGCCTGCTAAAAGAAGTCTAACCTGACTTTAGGAAATTGCTGTTGTGATTGATGCTAAGAAAGGACAATGAGAGAGAGAATGTAGAGAAATACCACATAATTGGTCCTAACCTCGGCAATTTTACTGTATTTGTAAACATGTGCCTTATTCTTGTACTGCATAATGTTCTCAGACTTTTGGCATAGGGAAATATCTTTTATTAGAATGTGAAAGCTTTCTAACTGACCAACAACAATGACGTATTTTATGGGAATGCAGTTGTAAACATTGTAGCTAATTAAAAATTCAAGATTAATTTGTATAAGCAACCTATACTGTGACTTGGTCACGACACTAGCTTCTGTAATCACATTAATGTGAAAAATACCATGGAATTTGTAAATGCTAGGGACTGTTTTATTGCTTTTTATGTATCTGCATTCTAGCAGCCCTGTAGAGACTTTGGTTGGAACTGGAGCCACGTCTTGGTTAATATTATGCACACACATAAGCATTATTGAAAAAGAATTTGAGGTGAAAGAATTTGGTAGACTGTGTAGTTGCACAAGGTTATGTGAAAACAAGTCACTCTAAGGCTTCCTTGGACTTCTGTTTTATAGTTTTTATTCAATAGCCTTTATGTGTTAAGAGTGGATGGGAGACGAGCACGTGCTGAGTTCACTAGTGACTCAAAGTGTATAATGATGTTTGTTGCTAGTATCCCTCCCAGCTGTACCATGGGTATTTCCCACATTAATATCCTTATTAGCCTTACGTTAGTGAAAGAACTTATAGTTCCTTTTGTGGCTTTGTTTCGGACTGGGCAGATGCAGAAATCTACAATGCCAGATGTAGAAAACTGCAGCCTCCAGGTTAAAAGTAGGATTGGGATTCTAAAAAAGGCAATCTGTAATTCTGAAATAACTTTGCAGTTGACATTGTTCTTAGTGGCAGCTTCAGGGTGTTCATTAGATGTATTTTTTTCTAAACAATGTTATCTTGATTAGGTGCCTAACCAAAAGTCAAATGTCTCTAGGAATCTTTGTTTTCATGTTTACAAACCACCTTCCCTAAATATTAAGGACTTATGGAAATACAGTATTATATGAGGAAATTGGTGAGTTAAAAAAGTTTAGGAACAAGAAAGCAAGCCCCAGTAATGATTGTAAAAAAACCTTAATCAGATTTCTTTATGGCTTATGCTGAATAAATCTTAGAAATGTTATTTTTAGATTACCCAGTCTTGGGATTTTAGTCTCCTTGTTTGTTCCAAAGCCTTATAGTGAGCATTTACAACCAAATTTTTTTGTATGTAGGGAATTTCTGCATTTGAGACTCCTCTGGGGAAAAATTAAGAAGAAACAAACATATCTAAAGCAGTTTGTTAAAGAGGTTGAGTTGTGCTTGTTTTAAAATAATAAAGTGCAGAAAGTGTTTATAAGTGAAAAGTGGAAAAAATTAAGTTAACTTTTAATATTAGTTCTCCTTTATTTTCATGGAAATCCTGTGTTTTGATTTCTCCTCTGTGCCTTTCTGAAATAAGGATCACAGGCCCCCTAAATACTTCTTAGCATGGTGTGAAGCTTGTGAATTAACGCAGTTCATTAAAAAAATTGAACGGGTCAAAACATCCATTTATAGGTATGGCTAGGGGTTTAACCAGTGCTCTTTCTCCTGTCAGCTCTCTTCCGTTGTCCTTTCTACCACTGTAATGGAGAAGTACTGCAAATGCACGTATGGGGATTTTTGTGGCGTTTTCCTGGGCTTGGGGGTTATTTTTCGTAAGGCAAAACTGGCCCTTAAAACTACTTTCTATCAGAGCTTTATGACTTGCATAGCAGAATTAACTTTATAGATCAAGGTTTTTATGTATTGGTGGTTCTGTTTCTCAGGGTTATGCGGGCAGCTGAGGAGACAACATCAAGCAATGTGTTTCCTTTCAAGTTAGTTCACATTAGCAAGAAGCACAGGACGTGGTTTTTTTCAGCTTCTTCTGAAGATGAAAGAAAGGTAACTTTCAGCTTCTTTTGCAATATAATTTTCCTTGAAGCAGAAAGTGAACCTTGAACTTCCCTAAAATCTAAATGAACTGGACACGCAGCTGTCACTGAAATTTATATACCTAGTTCTTTGGGCTCCTCTGGAAATCATGTCTGAAGTTTTAACTATTAAGTTAGTGTTAGTTCAAGTCGTAATTTAGGGAATGGCTGTAAGTCACGTACTAGATGGCATGGTTTTCTGCATATTCCTCATTTCATTTTTAGCCAAGGAACAAATATTTGTATGTTAAACCTCTGATAAAGTTTGAAAACTGTTCATTGAAATATCTCACCTATAAACATACTATGAACAGGTACCCGGCTTTAGAAATAACAGCTTGAAATTTGCAAACTGAAAGTTTAATATTTTAATACGTTCTTATAGCATTTTAGATAGTCAAAACATTTGACTTGTAAGTCCTCTCAATATAAAGTCATGGATAAATACTATTTCAGTGTAGGTTCCTTGCACAGTTACTCTGCTCATACAGAGGACAGATACTGTGCATCTTTGTTTAATGATTTAAAGATGGATGTGTTGAATGTTGTGTTTTTATTCTTATTCAGAGTTGGATGCTATCCTTGAGGAGGGAAATTGATCACTACCATGAGAAGAAAGAAACAATAACAGAATTCAGGTATCAACCCTTAATCTTTATTTGCTTCTTATCCCTAACTCTTGACAGTGGTGTTTTAGGCTCTTTGCACCTGCAAGTAATTTACTGCTAAATATAAACAGGTGCAGGAAGGCCCAAGTATGAGAGGCCTTCCTAATGCATAGTGTAAGGAATATAAAGACAAAAATAAATCTTTTTATTAAGAGAACTTTAAATGTCACCTTTGTCTAAAACAAATAAAAACTTTAAAAGGACAGTAGGGATATATCTGGCTATTAATTGGAAAATAGGAATAGACTGCTTCTGCTTTCCCAGCATCCCTTTCCAGTGCTGCAGTCCTGCTAACAGACATGTTTACTGTCCCAAAATCCATGGCACAGTGATGAAGAAGGTACTCTGTCTTTTCTTTTGCAGTGACTCTGGTTCTGATGCAGACAGTTTCTATGGCTCGGTAGAACGTCCCATTGATATCAAGTATTCTCATCATTCGGCAGATAATGAAGGTGACAAATAAGATTTATTTATTTGCTTATTTATTTTTTCTGGATCGTGCAGGAATTATTCCTATAGCTTAAGCAAACTGATCTAATTTGCAACTGTAAATTCTTTTTTTTACAAGGTGTGTAGTTGTTGTAATTATAAATCGGAAGCAGATATTTTGTGCCTTAAACCATTAGTAAAAATAAATGGTAACTAAAAAAATTCAGATCTTTCAAGGAGGTGTCTGACACTCTAATAATACTATTTAAATTTTTTATTAAGACCGCATGTTGGAGATTTTGTAGATCTAGCAAAAAGATAAAACTTTTTAGTATGTCCATAGGTCATAATTTAGAACTACAAAGTGGTCTCTATTACAATAATTGAATATTATTCAAGGTAATTGAATATAATTATAATAATAGGATATTTGTAACTTAAAAGTATGTTCTGCAAACATGTGGAAACAACACAGTAAAACAATGTGGAGCTAGTTACCTCCTGTCTAGACTGTGCAAGTAATTCAACTGTCCTGAAACACAAGCAGTCACCCACATTGGGATGTTGCTGCATCTGTGTTGTAGTCTGGTTAGTATGACACAGAATCAATCATCCCTCCAGCTCAGGAAGATCTTACGTTAGTCATAGGATGGGCCAAAGTGAAATGCATAGGATAATATTCTTTTTTTTTTATTCAAAGTTTGATACCTATTCATTGCTGTAGTTGTTTCACAGTAAACAGTTTGGGCTGAGTGTGTTTATTTTTTAACTGGAAGTGAGGACATTACAGAAAGACTGTTGGATGGGCACTCACAGCGTATTTCAGCAACTGACTTCCTAGTAAAGAAATGTGTTAGTGAAGTCTGACATGAGAAGCCTCGCCTTGAGGTTCAAGATAGTTCCTTTACTAGGCCTTCTCCCATCTACCCTGTCAGATTTCTAAGGGTTGACTGGAGCAAGTAGTCTCATTTCCTGAAAGGAAATTCCTGACTCTTTTTCCTGACTAGGACAAAAAGGCAGGAGTGAGTCTTTTTAGGAAATCCGGTTCAATTGCTACGAAGCAGAGGAAAATAGACTCATCAGCATTTCATGTAGGATTGTAGTTTAGTACTTGTGTGTTTATGGGAGGCAAGGGTTGTATGCAATATGAATTATGTTAAAAGGTCCAGTAGGAGTTTAAATTAGGAAAATTAGAAGAGCTAACTGATTTTTATCAGATATTCATACTTTTTTTTTTTTAGTGCATTTCTCTGGGGAAATACTGTGTATTGTCTTTGAGGCTCCTATCATCGTCAATGATGAGAAATTACTGCCTAAAAGTAGCATGTTTTTCATGTCTTGATCATTCTGACTTGCAGTTAAAGGCAACATTGAAACCATTTAAGCCATTTGTTGTGGTGCATTTTTTTGCTGCCAGAGCAAGGCAAAAGAATTAGTTGTTTTGTAGATCACTAGGCTTGGTTGGGCTTCAATATCGCAAAATCGTAAGTGTTCCTGTGTTAGGGTTAGGTTTTGGGGACTATTTTTTTTTTTCCAGCTGGTTTTACCAGTGCATCCATGTGGTTGTGTCTCTGCAACTGATTTGAATTTTTCCCAGGAAGGGTATAACACTAGAAAGTGTCACCAGAAAGTAAATTTTAACTTGAAAGACGGAAAAAATTTAATGTGCAGTGTAGTTCATCTCCCACTGTTTTAAGTGATGGCTTTCTTAATTAACAGCAAAATTTAAGGAAACACCTAGCCTATAGAGCAGAGGTGGACCAAAATTTAAAATATTTTTTTACCTTTTTAAAAAACTTAACTAAAAAACATTTGTTTATTAAAAAGCAGTAAGTACTCAATACCGTTTCTTGGTTCCAGGAGTACTTATCAGAGTCTGACACATTGATTTTTGTTTGCAGATTATGACCAGGAGGAAGAAGAGGAGTCTTATTTGCAGCCAGATACTTCTGACATAATGAAAGATGGTATGTGATTTCTTTCATTCCCGTCACAAAAGGCCCTCAATGAAGGCAATATTCATGTAGAATGCCAGATTATTATTTTAGCTTGGTCATATCTAAAGCATTGCAGGTGGTAAAATAACTGAAGTAATGCACAGGTATCTTAACCTTGAGAGGTATTTAGGGTCAAAGATCCTAGTAACAGCAGTAACAATTTAACAGAAAGTGTTACATGCCTTTAAGGACATGTTTTCCTGCAGGCCTCCTGCCCTGGAAGGACCTGTATCTGGTGCTTAGCCTGGAGGAGGGGTAATGGTTTTAATGTAGTCTCTTTTTGTTTATTTTTAGCAAGGGGAAAATGCTAAGTCATTATAAGTCGTTGTCATGGTTTAAACTCCAGCTGGCAACTAAGCACCACGCAGCTGCTCGCTCACCCCTCCGGTGGGATAGGGAGGAGAATCAGAGGCGGGGGGGGGAATGGGGGGGAGTATAACTTGTGGGTTGAGATAAAGACAGTTTAACAGGACAGCAAAGGAAAACATAATAATCATCATAATAAATAATAATAGAATATACAAAACGAGTGATGCACAATGCAGTTGCTCACCACCCGCTGGCTGATGCCCAGCCCGACTCCAAGCAGTGATCGCCACACCCGACCAACTCTCCCCAGTTTATGTACCAAGCATGAGGTCATATGATATGGAATATTCCTTTGGCCAGTTTGATTCAGCTGTCCTGGATATGATCCCTTCCAGCTTCTTGTGCACCTTCTCAGCTGGTAGAGCATGGGAAGCTGAAAAAGTCCGTAACTTAGTATAAGCACTACCTAGCAACAGCTAAAAACATCAGTGTGTTATCAACGTTATTCTCGTACTAAATCCAAAACACAGCACTATACCGGTTACTAGGAAGAAAATTAACTCTATCTCAGCCAACCAGGACAGCCATGCCTGAATAAAAATTGCAGGGTTTACTACATATAGCATTCAGAATTGTGCTGCAAGTTACATGCTTATCCAGCATTTTGGGTCCTATCAGACCAGATGCCAATCAAATATCTTAAATCACTTTGAAAAGAAATTTGAAAAGTCTCATCTCTTGACATACTTGCATTTCCCCTCAGTATGTCATGTTTTTTGGCTGTTTTCTTTCTGTAGATATGGTCCTGCCTCCAGCCTACCCGCCTCCACCAGTTCCTCATGTCAGAAAAGCTGGCTACTCAGAATCAAGGGCAAATTCCTTTGCTGGCAAGTCTACTGCGCCAGTACCACCACCGCCTCCTAAAAGAAGCTTACCTGATATCAAACTAGACGATCTCTTAAACGTGAAAGAACCCCAGTTACAGTGCCGAGCTGAAACTAATCTAAAGATTCAATCCTCAAGCCGGAGACTAAGTGAACACCTGCCCCCTGTGCCCCCTCCACCTCTTTTCAAAAAGCCTGGGTGTGTCAAAGAGTCCTGCTCATTGCCTCCAGAGCCTCTGCCTCTAGCTCAAGTTCTTGCTACTCCAGAAGGATGTGAGAAGCTAAAAACCTTAAACCTTTCACCGCGAACTCCTCCTCCACTACCAAGCAGTAAACCCAAGCTGTCACAGTTTACTGAAAAAACATTAGAGCCCAAAGTGCCAAGAGAACAAGTTAAACCTGGACTGTTTGTGCCACCAGTGCTCCCTAAGCCACGTGTGCTAAGCCACCAGCCCCCTGGAATCAAGCCTAGACCAGACAAGTCTTCATGTCCCCAGTTACAGTAAGTATGAGAATACAATGCACTATCAAATTTTTCCATTGTATATTAGTTAACAGGTTGACAGACATATTTCTCAGATTCACATCAACATCTGTTTCTCTTCCCTGCACCATCCCTCTCTTCCTCAGTGTTGTGCTTTTTTGCCTCTGTATTTGTTATTTGAAAATTCTGTAATGAGTTTAACTTCTGAAATAGAAAGAAATAGTAGATAGCCCAAACTTTAAAAAAATTACACCAAAATTTTGTAGTTCATTCATTCTCAAGTGTGTCTTAAAGACTTAACAGCCTTTGATCGCAGTGAATAAGAAGCCTTTATGTCAGAACCTCGAACTGCAAAAACAATTTTAAGGCTTCTGTGGAGCGCAGAAAGGTGTTTCATTTTGTATTAAGATCAGCTTTAGCAAGGGATGTGGAACTAGTTATGGTGGCGAGTCAGATGAAAATATTTTTGTCCATTGGATCATTTAGCAGCTCTGAAGAACAAGTAGTACACTCTTTAAAGACAGTGCAAGAAAGACCCTGATATGTTGGAGTGACTCCAGTGGAAGGCCACCAAGATGTCTGGGCTGTAGCACATGATATGTGAGAAGAGGCTGAGGGAACTCCATTCATTCAATCTTTAGGAAGGCTAATGGAAGATCACTGCTGTCTACAGCTGCTTAATGGGTGGGTATGGAGAAGACAGAGCAAGACCTCAGAGGTCTGCAGTGATAGGATGAGAGGCAACAGGCAGAAGTCACAACCTGGGAAATTACAGGTAGATAGTAGGAAAAAATGTTTCACCATGCAGGTGGTGAAACACCAGAACAGGTTGCTGTGGAGAGGCTATGGAATCTCCATTCTTGGAGATACTCAGAACTTGACTGGACATGGCTACCTGAGCTGCCTGACCTAGTTGGACCTGCTTTGTGCAAGAGCTTGGACTGAATGATCTCTAGAGGTCCCTTCCAACCAAAATTAATCTGTGATTTCAGCTAAACTGAAATTTGCTCTTCAGTTCTAGTTTTATTATCCCTTTAGTGTTTTGTGCATACTGTGTTTTCCTGAGGAGACGTTCTTCAGTTTTTGTTCTTTTTCTGCCAGGAGATCACCACCAGATGGACAGAGTTTTAGAAGCTTATCATGTGAAAAACCAGCATTACCCTCCAAGCCAAACCAACCTGATGATGATTCTGATGATGACTATGAAAAAGTAAGATCAAGCAGATAACCCATTCCCAAAGAGTATTTTTTTTTTCTTGGTTATGTATACTTTTGTGAATGTTTTAAATGCATTATTTTGGGAAAAAGATAACTTTCTGAAAACAGTGTGCTTTGATTTTTTTTTTTTTTGAGCTTTAAGTAATGCATTGATAAATTCTGCACTTTAATATTGGAAAGTAAAAATTACATCACCACTAATAATTTCAGATATTGATGGCTGTAGCTTATTTGCGTAACAAGTTGCTAGCATTTGGAGTTTTCATTGACTTACATGGGTGATTTATTCATATTTTTTACAGGTTGGGCTGCCTGCTTCAATATTTCTTAATACCTCTGAATCCTTTGAAGTTGAAAGGTAAAATGTGGCTTTAAAATTGTTGCTTAGAAGCCTAGAAAAGCCTGCACTGAACAGCAGTCCAAAGATCATTTTGATAGGTAGAATTTGTTTTTAAAACCACAATAAAAGTATTTAAATTCTTTTAATATGGAAATCACTTTTTAGGGGAGTTAATTCAGTGCTCATGTATCAATTGAAAATGCATACTACTCACAAAGTGATTTTGCTCCATCTGGAGAAGATTGTTCTGCCAGGATGCTAGAAGGGACAGAAGGCCAGATCTTCTGTGCTGCGTTGCTGGCTCAGATGCTAGAACAGTGAAATTCCTTCAGCTGTGATGTGCTATGAATCATTACAACTGAAACAGAGATTTGTAGGAACAATTTTAAGAATCTAGGGATTTTACTTACCTGATAGAGAAAATGCTAACATGTAATTGCTGTATTATTTGTAGGACATTTAAAGCTAGCAGCCCACGGGGACAACCGCAAAATGGATTGTACTGTATTAGGAACTCATCTACTAAGCCTGGAAAGGTAACTTGCAATTGCTGAATCTACCCCCCAAACCCCTTTTTGATTCAGAGGTACTGTATCTTATGTATGATAAAGTACTTCACAATTTAGATATGCTCTTTCCTTAAAGCAAGAAAATCTGAGACAATTGCTATCATAACTTCAGTGATTTTTTTTTTTTTATTATTTTTTTTTCTGTTTGGCTGGGTTCTAACTAGTTCCTTAATAATACCTTGGCTTAGAAGAGTTTATTAGCATGGACTGAATATGTTGCATTTTTCTCCTTCAAGGTATTGGTTGTATGGGATGAATCAGCAGAAAAAGTAAGAAACTACAGAATCTTTGAAAAGGTTAGCAGCTGCACTATGTGTGCATGTGTATATATGGGCATGTATAGATATCTGAATTTCATGTATATGTATTGTGTAAAGTATACATGTGTATAGGTGTATATTGGAACTAACAAGTTAGTCTAAACTTATTCCCATTCCTAAAAGTAAAAATAAGCTGGTTTACCGATCTCTGGTCTAAGATGAGAGTTCGAGTACTCGGATCTGGGCTTTCTAGTTTCTGTAGTGTGCAAAAGACAAGCAAGCTGTACATGTTCACATCTAAATTTTAGCTTCAGTCAAATCCTAAAGGAAGAAATATTAAATTCCTGAGTTAATGTGGACTTATTTGTATGACTTGTTTGCAAAGCAGTAGCTTGTTTGAAAGAACTGCTTAGTTCTGATGATGATGTTTTGGGTTTTTTTTTTTAAACATTGATTTGGAAAAATTACAGTCAATAATTACATATGTTTTTGTTCTACAACAGGATTGCAAGTTTTACCTGGATTCAGACATCATGTTTTTGAACATGGGAAGTTTGGTCGAATACTATAGCACTCATGTCTTACCTAGTCATGACAGCCTGATTCTTCGGTGTCCTTATGGTTACTCTAAACCAAGGTGACATGATTGGCATCATTCACTGACACTTAGGACACCTGGGTTCCCTACTGCCCTTGAATTAAGTGTGGACTCCTGCCACTGTTGGACATCCCATTGTTTGCACACCGAAACTGAGTCTTTCAGCCGTTTGTTGTCACATGACTTGCGTATAAACTCGATTTAATGAACTCTTGGTAAAACCTTACAATCCCGATCAGTGGATTTTATGGTCTTTTCTTTTAAAAAGATATGAACTGATTATGCTGTGAAAGCTGTCAATGATACCTACACCTTTTGTATAACTGCTGCTATTACTAATCTCCTTGGAATGTGGAAGATAGACATGAACATAGAAGTGGTCTGAATACAACCAATACAGAAAAGGGAAACTTCTGAAAGAATTCACTTGTGATAGGGAATACTAATACTCTGACTTGAAGGTATTACTCCTGAAGTCAGCACTGGTGCTCAACTGAGAGTTTTTGTGTTGCTTGTATAGTTGATGTGTAAATAACAGATTCCTGTGCAAATAATTTGGTTTACCGTAGGTAAAGATGATCAGGAAATGTGGCTTTTTTTCAAGCCACTTCATACATAAACATAACTTCTGGTTACGGTGTCTGCAGTAATCCATATCAGGGTACTATCCAACTGATACAGTTGTGGCATCCCACATACTGCTTAACGACGTGCACTTCAGATAGGCGTGGAATAATACTGATTTGGCTTTCATGGGAGCCCCATTATTTAGTTCTGAACTGGAGAGTAGGTGCCACTAGTGTTTTTAATAGGTATGGGAGAAAGAGAACGGACTACTTTTAAGGGGGAAGGGAAGAGAGTCTTTTGAATACCCCAAATTCTGACTAGCAGTATTCTCTCTCACTGCTGTAATCAAAGGTTCTTTATAAAAGAAAACACGCCCCATCCCACATGCCCTTCCCCCCCCCGGCCCCGAAACCATGAATGTGATGCTACTATCACTCCATAAATCTTTCTGGTTAGTCTCTTACGATCAGGTTGCCAGCCCACTGCATTCTGTTCTAGGGCAAAACCCACTGCCCTAGTCTACTTTTTGTAGATCACCAAGAATTTTTCCATTATTAAAATTGCTACTCAGTTTGTAGTTGCATGCAAAATAAAATCTGTTTTTAACATACTATCAAACTACTGGTGATGGGCATTAGGAGGGTGCTTGTAATATTTGTTCCCTAATATTTCAGGGACACTTATCCTAAAACGGAGGGGTTTATATTTATGCCAAAATTACCCTACTTCTAAATTTTAATAAAGAGGGGAAATTTATTTTAATGACCTGTTAAGTAACTTTGTTGATTCAAAAGTACTGTTACAATGGTCTCATACTCTAATAATGTTTACAAGACCTGTAATAAAAAAAAAAAAAATCCTCTCACTCCTGAAGCAGTAGAAGGTAGCTAGATCAGTCTGACTCTGTATCCATAAACTTAATTTTTTCTGTTACCTTTTTAATCTTGTTGCAGTCAGATGGTCACAACTTAAAAAACATCAACAAAACCATTACATAATAAGAATTTTCTGGTTATGAAAACAATAAACCAAAATTTAATCCCTAAGGGATTTTCCTTAATTAGAGATGTAATACTAGGACCATACATAGAGGCAGAGTTTCTTGCCTCTATTCCTATCTTTTGCAAGAGACGGAGACATACGCAGTATCAGTTTATTGATCTCTGTTTCTATTGTAATAGATTTTATGTGCGTAAAGAATATGTAGTACTTAAATTTCAGATTTTGTTGAATATTGGACATTTGAAGTTTCCAATTCCTTTTATTTTCAATGAGAATCCATGTGGTTCACTACCCTGATACAATCCACTCCGTAAAGAAGTCTCAGCCAACAAAGCATTTAAAAAATATATTTGGCTTACAGATATATGTATATCAGAGCAAGTTCTAGTTTCTTGCAGTATTTACGCAATATGGTTTACAGAGGAAATTTTTCTCGGTCTGGGAATAAATGACTTCATTGTGTCATGACAGTCATACTTACAGTATGCTATCTTTGGAGCCCGATTCAGATATTTAATTTTTTTGCAACCATATACTCTTTAAGATTTTATTAAATTGTAAAAATACTTATGTAATCCAATACATATAAAACATAACACTGTACCTCTGTAATACAAGATTTGCAAATATGTAAATTTTTTGTGATAATTTCCTTTTTTATATAAATGTATATATTTCTGAAATGGATAAACTTTCAATGCCAGTTCACCTGATTTTGTGCAATAGTCTTTAACTTCATGGGTGTGTGTTTTAATACTTTTGTTTGTAGTTGTGTTAAATAGTGCTTGAGCTTAATTTTTCTGACTGTGAAGTTTGAAGAATTAGTTTTCAGCCCCTTTAATAAGCAAATCTTCATGTAAGCAACACTAACAGAAATTTGGAATTTTGGTCATCAGACAGTGTGGCTGGGGGTAGAAATTACCTATTTTCCATTTACTTCAAAGTTTCTTGAGTGCAGGTTTGAGGACTGAAGCATCCATTTTACTTATGGACACAAAGTGCCAATATGACCATAATAAAAAGAGCATCTCTGAGGAACAGGAATGCTTGAGCAAGAAATCCAAGTCTCCAAAGGTGTTCTTTCAGGAGCTTGCTTGTGAAAAGAGGACCGTCCCATTTCGCAGCACCTAAGAGTCAGGTAGAAGGGTTCCAAACAAATCTGCAATTGCTTACACTCTCTCTTCCAAGTCATCTTGCTCCTACACACTATTTTAGTCTTTTTATTTTTAATGTGCAATTAGATGAAGTTAAATTTCTGATGTTTGTAGGGAGGAAAGGCACAGCTAGAACACACGACTCATGGTCTGTCTCCTATACCTCTTACTAACCTGACTGTCCTCTTTACCACGAATCAGCCTCTTGCATCTACAGCCTACTGCAAGCTCATTAGCTTTAAAGTACTTTGTGGAGAAGCGTAAAAGCAGTATTTGGTATGCCAGAAAAATGCAGTTTGAGTTTGGTGATATGCAAGTCAAAATAATTTAGTCTTGCCTTTTCTATCTAAACTTCCAAGAAAGAGTGTTATAGGTGATGTTTGTGGGGAGATTGCTCTTCTAGGGGAAAAAAAAAAAAAAGAAAATCAGTAGTCAACATGGATTCACCAAGGGGAAATCGTGCTTGACCAATCTGATAGCCTTCTGTGATGGCAGGACTGGCTGGGTAGATGAGGGGAGAGCACTGGATGTTGTCTACCTTGACTACAGCAAGGCTTTTGACACTGTCTCCCATAACATCCTCATATGGAAGCTCAGGAAATGTGGGCTGGATGAGTGGTCAGTGAGGTGGTTTGAGAACTGGCTGAAGGGCAGAGCTCAGAGGGGTTGTCATCAGCGGCGCTGAGTCTAGTTGGAGGCTGGTAACTAGTGGTGTTCCCCAGGGGTCAGTACTGGGCCCAGTCTTGTTCAACTTACTCATCAATGACAGGGATGAAGGGATGGAGTGTACTTGCAGCAAGTTGGCTGATGACACAAAACTGGGGGGAGTGGCTGATACACCGGAAGGCTGTGCTGCCATTTAGTGAGACCTGGACAGGCTGGAGAGTTGGACGGAGAGGAACCTGATTAAATTCAACAAGGGCAAGTGCAGGGTCCTGCACCTGGGGAGGAACAACCCAATGCACCACTACAGGCCAGGGGTGGACCTGCTGGAGAGCAGCTCTGTGGAGAGAGACCTGGGCGTCCTGGTGGATGACAAGTTGACCATGAGCCAGCAGTGTGCCCTGGTTGCCAAGAAGGCCAATGGTGTCCTGGGGTGCATCAAGAGGAGTGTGGCCAGCAGGTCGAGAGAGGTTCTCCTCCCTCTCTACACTGCCCTAGTGAGGCCCCATCTGGAGTCCTGTGTCCAGTTCTGGGCTTCCCAGTTCAAGAAAGATAAGGAGCTACTGGAGAGAGTCCAGTGGAGGGCTATGAGGATGGTGAGGGGACTGGAGCATCTCTCCTATGAGGAAAGGCTGAGGGAGCTGGGCTTGTTTATCCTGAAGAAGAGAAGGCTGCGAGGGGACCTAATAAATGCCTACAAATATCTGAAGGGTGGGTGTCAGGGGGATGGGGCCAAACTCTTTTCAGTGGTGCCCAAAAACAGGACAAGGGGCAATGGGCACAAACTGAAGCACAGGAAGTTCCAGCTGGACATGAGGAAGAACTTCTTCCCTCTAAGGGTGACGGAGCCCTGGAACAGGCTGCCCAGAGGGGTTGTGGAGTCTCCTTCTCTGGAGATATTCAAGACCCGCCTGGACAAGGTCCTGTGCAGCCTGCTGTAGGTGACCCT
>Ga0065711_1028130_pt1 | contig 43444 bp, 47 predicted proteins | sample Hoacrofraction12_FD_59098 | JGI IMG/M metagenome (GOLD analysis project Ga0065711, IMG submission 59098) | Hoatzin crop microbial communities from Cojedes, Venezuela - Epithelial fraction 12 v2 (version 2) | ecosystem: Host-associated > Birds > Digestive system > Esophagus > Crop | place... | reverse complement strand
GACAAGGTCCTGTGCAGCCTGCTGTAGGTGACCCTGCTTCGGCAGGAGGGTTGGACTGGATGACCCACAGAGGTCCCTTCCAACCCCTACTATTCTGTGATTCTGTGATTCTGTAATTTGTGGGATTCTACGCATGCACGAACGTGCTCGGGTCACGCCAGCACAGCGAAGCGCAGCGATCCCAAATGCTGAAGGAAGAAGCGGGGAAATTGCACCCGTGTAGGACGAAGATCCCCCGGGCTGGACGGGCAGACACAGCCAGAGGCGCAAAGGTTGTCTCCAGACTACAGGAGCGATGCTCCCGGCGTCTGGGTGCAGAGACGCTCCAACGCGAGAGCAAGACCGAGGGAGAGGGAGAGGAGGTAACAGTCTGAGCGAAGCGGCACTTTTCAGCCTCTGTGGCAACAGCGAAACCATCGCTTCCTTTCAGATTAGCTGACTTTTCTGTCTCTGTTTTTTCCCAAAGGTCAGAACATCTGTGCAGGTTTGTGCGTGTGTGTTTGAAGCAAAACACTGAGCGCTCTGCAGGCTATTCAGTGTCACGTTCAGTTCATTCCCTTCATCTCTCTCTAAATAATACGGAAAATCTTTCAAATTGCTCCCACTCCAAAACAAACTGTTCGCTGGAACTTGTTCCTTTTGGTTTTTGAACCGTTTCATTGTTCCTTGTGCCCAAGGGCATCACCAGAAGGCCCCCAAACCAACGCCAGCCTTCCTCAGTCCTCGGCTGCCTGCCTCTGCCTTCCCAAGGAGCACCGAGGCTTTCGGCAAGTGCGGTGCTTTCTGTAGAGTCAAGGACGCTGCGGGCTGACCCAAAGCCACCAGCAAAGCCCCACTGTGCCATCCCAAGGGCCGTCCTCACTGCAGAGAACCTGCAGCTGGAAAAAAAGGTGAAGAACACGAGATGTGCTGGGTTGGAAGCGCAAGAGGGGAGACGCTGTGCGGAGACGTTCCTCTTTTCAGCCGGAATTCAGCGAGCCCTGCGCTCAGCTCATAGCACGACTGTTTGCAGAGCACGCCCCAAGCCCCATCAGTGGTGTAAAACACAGTTTTTGCCCCACTTGGGCTGTTCCAGCCCACGTGGCTGGCAGCCGGAGGCTGCAGCACGCAGGCTAGGCTGAACTGACGAAAATAGGTGGGTTTTTTCCCCGTTCACATGAAGCGTTGACATTTTGCCGGAATCCAAGCCCCCGCAGTTGGTTGTAAATCATCCATCAATCACTATTTTTATCAAAAACCACGTCTGCTGCCTCTCGCCACCAGCAAGCCAGACCAACACACGTGCCAGAGCATGGGGATGAGCACGATGCTGCTGCCTCGGGGGCGGGCAGCGCCTCGGGGCTGACGCGCACCAGCCCAAACCGTGCCTGCAATTTTACAAACTTCATAAGTGTATGTATAAAATAATCTACTTAATTCTTCTTTGAAAAAAAAAAAGATAACAAGTTGAGAACTACAGCACAACAGACAACCTTCGCTGTGAGCCGTTCATTTTTATATGATATATTATATCCGAGTACGCCGATGCAATGAGTGGAACGTACCAATTTGGGTAATTGGTGAGGGCCTGAGAGCATGTGCGCACTGCTGATCTGGTTGCCTTAAAATGTATGTATATTTACAGTGCCAGCTTGTTTGCATTTCTGATGATCTGAAGCGCTGAGAAGGTAATCAGCTCCTCTAGTGCACGCAATCAGCTCTGCAGCGTTCGCTACTGTTGTGGGTGAAGCCGCTAAGACTGTAATTTTAAAGCTGACAAACGCCATTAAACTGTTAAATGGAGCAGGGGAAGGCTGCCGCCGAGACCAGGCGCTGCAGCGGACGCTCCCTTCGCCCCGGAGGACACGCAGGCACCTCAGGGAGATGGAGGCGGTGGGAAGGGTTGCCAAGACCAGGGACTGACCAACGGTCACAACGGGACCGCGCTCATACTTTGAGGCCAGTGTGGATTTAAGCATGAGCCTTGACTCAACTTTTTTCACTGGATGTTAGCATTCCCATTCCCCCATGCAAAATCCACTTGAGTAATCAACTGTAAAGCTAATGACTCGGGCCCCAAATCAGCAAAGTACTTGAGCACATGCTGAAGTCCCATTGAAAGAAATTAGACCCAAGCAGACACTTTGCTGCAGGGGGAGGGGGCTTTGTGTAAAAAGTAGCGAGAAGGCAGTTCAAAATAGGTGTAATGTTCTACGGAAGCAAACCATACCCACTCGAGGGGCCTCCAAGCGCCCTGCTCGGCATTCGCAGGGACCCATCTGAAGCACGGGAAACACAAAGCCTTAGACCTGGCTTTATTTTGTTGCCAGCCAAACCTGAACAGGCTGCAGAGAACAGTCCCGGGACTCGCAGGCTGCACCCAGGTCCTGCGTGCCCTGCACCCATGCTGTGAGAGCATCTCCTGGGGTGCCCTGAGCCGGCAGCTGGGGCAGGGATGAAGGGCACAGCATCCACAGTCAACCCAAGCAGAACCAGCGTGACCAGCATCGCTGCATGGTGCCACACTCGGGCACTGGGATCCCCCAGCGAGCTGCAGACGGGCCCTGACCAGCACCGCTCGCTGCAATAAGATACAGGCAGGCAGGGTCACAGCCTGGGGACCCCGAAACGAGCCCCCTCCTCGCCAGCAGCACTCCCCTGGCTCTCCCGAGGACAAGTGCCCGGGCAGGACTGAGTCTGCACATTCCCCCAGCCACCCCCCGGTCACTCTCCGGAGTGACGGGAAGGGCCAAGATCAAGTTTCCCTGGGCACCGGAGAACAGGAATAGCGTTCACTGCAGCCAAGGACAACACCTCGCTCTGGCAGGTTGCGCAGGTAACCACCCAGCACAGCTGAGATCTAACTATAACTTGCCTTAAATATGGCATTTTACAGCCCCACACGGTGTTAATGCATATATATCGAGACACCTGTATATAGATAACCGACTTGATCGAAGGAGATGGTTTTCCTGGAAGTCTTCCAGAATTTGGATATCTTTATCACGGTGAATTACTTAGGTCAAAGCCCTAACTTGTGTAAACCAGCACAGCTCTCCTGAAATCAATTCCCCTGTGCCTGCTTCTGCTATTTGATGAGGTGGCCCAGGATCTCTGTACTGGTTTTACTGTCTGCTGCCATCATCTGCCTAGCTCCCGTTTCAGTGCCTCTTGCTGAAGTTTGTAAGAAGTTCAACCAGGAGGCACAGCAGGCTAAAACAAAGTGTAAATAGGGCTGAGAGAGCGGATAGAATAGAGCTGGCGTGCTGAAGCAGGCGGATGCTTTGCTGGAGCCGCTCGGCGCTGAGCCCCGTGCCCAGCCCTCTGCTAGCCACCCAGCGACGTCCTGAGCATCCCCGGGCTCTCGGGAGCCAGTTGGGCTCTGAGGGATGGGTGAACGGGGAGGCTTTCAGAAGTGATGACAAGGACCGAGCTGCTTGCTGCACAGGCTGAGCGGAGCTGCTGCCTGGCTGTAGTAGGACGGGGCTGGGAGCACGCGCGAGGGCCGCTCCTGCGCTGCAGAACGCTGCGAGGACTTCTGCCCCGCAGCGTCACGGCAGCTGCCTGGGCTCTGCCCACAGATCAAAAAGCAAAATGCAACCCCATTCCTTCAGCTAATCCATCTGTAATCACTCTAAGCCAAACAAAAGGTTGAAGTTAATCATTTTTTTAAGGATATTCGATTCTTTTCTTTTTCAGCTCATTTTGGTTTTGTTTGCAGAGTCCTGGGGAGAGGGTGAATGCTGCAAGCAAATCAGTGGACCCGAACGGCTTTGCTTGTAACTGAGGAGTTCAGTTGCGTTCACTGTCTCAGGGAGGGTTTGCTTTCTTTCGGTCTCCTAGCGCCTTGGAGATTACTCCTCGGTTTCCTGGAGATCCTCGGGTCTAACACTTCCCCCTAATCCCTGCTAAAGAGGTGTCCAGCCCCTGGACCGAGCTCAGGGCCAGCCTGAGACACGGCGGACCAAGGGGCGATCATTCTCTCCCGCATGCACGCAGGGCGAAAAGACATCCGCATAAACCGGGAACAACCCCTTTAGCACAACAGCCTCTGCAGAGAGCCACAAGCAGAGCCATAACAGACGTCTCTTACAGAGGCAACTGGAACCAGCGGGGTAAAAGAGAAGGCCACGCTCGGCCTCCGCAGTGGGACTGAACCAGTTTGCGTGCTAATCCCAGTGTGAGCAACCACAGCTGGCACCAGCCGGAGCCAGTTGTCTGACTTCAGCGCTTGGCAGGGAGGGAGGGATGAACAAAAACATGTAGCGCAGGCCCTGGCTGCCCGAAGCCACGGGTTGTTCGCTGTCAGCAAACGGAGCCAGACAGAAAAATAAATACAGAGAACATCTTGAATTTGGAGACCGATCCCTGCGCTGCTGCAGGCTTCAGCAATACCCCTGCCTTTGCCTTTTAGTGCCTGCAGCACGTTTTGTGGTGTGGCCAAGGGCAGGGAGAAAGCCCCCAGCTCAGCAGTGTTCATCCAGTGCCTCCAAGCTCAAGGATATTTCAGCATTTGCTATTTCTGCAAAAAAAAACCCAAAACAACATAATCCTGAGGCCAGAGCAGAGAAGGAATGAGGGTAAAGAAGGGATTTTGCCAGGAGAGCGCTGGAGGATGCTGCTGCCAAGGGGTTATATTCTAGGGAAAGGTAGCCCGATGCTCCCATGGGACAGCCAAGCCCGTCCTCACTGCCAGTCTGGGACCCGAGCGTCCATCCCCGCAGATGCTTTTGGAAATGCCACCTGTACATGGGCAACGTCACTCCGCCACATGGCACGGTGACAGGGCTGGCACCCGGCTGGCAGTGCAGAGGGCACCGAGGCAGCGCGGGGAGGGAGGAAGGGATGCGAGGCAGCGTGCAGAGCTAAATAAGGCCACAGAGGGAAGGGCAGGATCATTTTAAAGAGTTAAAGTTTCATTTGAATGGATACCACAAGGGGTAAAACATCCCTGATGGCCAAGGGCAAAGCACCTGCTTTTCTTTTCAGGACAACAGGTTCTGCAGCTGGCCTCCCTGAGGAGATGAAGCAGGGCCACATCCGTGCCCCCCTCCCCAGCCCACAGTTTTAAAACCTGTTGGTTAATTATAGTTAGGTCAGAGGGGGGATGTCTCAGGGGACTTCTGCTGCTATGCTTTCTAGGAAGTGGAAACAGGCAGGTCGTGGAGAATCCTGCTAATGAACACTGCGGGGGAGATGCTGGTGGGGGGGGAGGTCTGCTACCCCCAGACACAAAATCCCCCCATCCCCTCTGGCAGTAGCTGCTCAGCACTTGTCCTTTATACCCATATCTATTTCATGTTCAAGGGAAAACCAAGGAGAAATGGCTAAATACTAATCCTCCTCCTCTTCCCAGCGATGCACCCAGCAAAGCCTCCCCCCTTTCCTCCCCGGGGAGAGCCAGGCACCGGGGCAGCACCGAGCCCAGGCACCTCGCTCCCCCTCCACCGGGCACAGCACGCTCGTTACCTTGGTCGACACGTCAGCCTGCTGCTCAAACGGCTCGGTTTCCAGCCAGCTTCCCTGCAGCATGCAGCTAGCTGGGCTGTATGTTCTCCCAGGTTCAGCTCCCCCATTTTTTGGAGAAACGTGGCATTCCTACTTGCTCAAGCGCATATAGTACCCTTTCAGAAGAAAAAAAAAACACCACATATTTCTGCTGGTGTAGTTAAATGGCCAAACACCAGCCAAGCTCATTGAATACACTTCTGATTTGTATTTCAAACTGTACCATTAAGATCATCCAGTGCCACCAGCACGGATCTCCAAGCACCTATCAGGGGTGTACCCCACTCCCCCCAAAAAATCACGATCATTAGCATTTCTGAGACCACATCAGGCAGCTATCTGCTGGAAACCGTCAAGGCTGAGGCTGGCCGCGTCTTGGTGCGCCAAATGCCTCCTCCAGCCCTAGTTTTACAAGTCTGTGCTTTGCATCGGGGTAAACTCACTGCCACTTAAGCAGATTGGCTCAAGGAGAGCTAATTAAATAGGGTCGAGTAAATTCGTCGTTGGAAGTAATGGCTCTAGTGAGCCTCACATCTTTCTGTCCTTGTGAAGGGATTGTGAGCCAGTCCATTTTCTCATGCGTTCACTAGGGAAAACATAATATATCATTTTCCACACCACAACCTGGCCCCAAACCTTCCCAAGCATTTACTGGCAAACCATGGTGCTGGTGCATCCGCTCCAAAACCAGCAGGGAGAACTTTCTTCTTTCTGAATGGAACTTTCCCCTTTCTCATTCCTCCCATTCAGAGGACGGGAGGCTTTTCTAACCCCTTCTGAGGCCGGCAGGAGTCTGATATCACCTACGGACGCTAGCATCCCGCATTACCAGAGCGAGGAAGGTGCGTGTACCCAAGGGGGGAGATGCCCGGTGAAACCCCTGCATATCATTAAGCAGAAGCACAGCAGCGATTGTTTAACGGTTTGGTTTTTCCTGGTCTGTCCTGAATCTCATTTGGATTTGGGGCTGGAGGGGCAGCAGCTTGGTCCAGCTCTTTTTGCAGTCCTAATGGCTCTCCCATGGCGTTGGAGAATTAATAATTACACGTGGTCCAAGTGAGGAGTAGTGGGGCTAGAAGGCGGCTGTGATATTTCCCTTTTAAAAGACCGGCAGGGCAGGAGCTGGAAGTCAAGTGACAATTGATCTTACTTCTGCAGAACAGCATTTCAAAGTAAATTATTAGGGACGAGCCAGTCATTGCCGTTTACGTTTCATGTGGTGGATGTCGGGCTCCAGCTGCCCCAGAGACAGAAGAAACAGCACAGCCCACCTAGCAAAACGCCGAGAGCGCAGCCCACCCCACCAGCAGTATATTCGTGAGTGGAAGAGACCCTTCCCGGCCACCCGGATGCAGCCCCTGCCCTGCCACGGCACCTCTCGGAAGCCCTGGGCAAAAACCAGCTTGAAGCCCTCCACCATGACAGTGGATTTGCTCCAGCCGAAGCCGGGCAGCTCCAGGGCTGGCCACCAGCACGAGCTGCAATAGGTCTGCAAGCGCCAGGGGGGGTGGCTCGGATGCCCGCCGAGCCACGGAGCCCTCACAAATATCGATAAACCTGGTGGCTAAGCCTGGCTTTGAACACCGTCCCCGGGTGAGGGTGAGAGCGCTGCTACCAAAGCTGACGAGTCCCCAGCCATTTGCTCCGGTCTACAGGCTGCTCTCACCTCTCCGTGTCTGGACACCAAGTGGAAACTCAGCAAGAAATCACCGTGTTTTAAACCTGAGGGATCCGAGCCCAGGCGTTTGCCTTCGTGCTTTTAACAGCCCGGCACTTCTGCAAGAGTCTGTGCACAAAGACAGGCAATGTCATCTTCCCGCGGCTCTCTTAACTGCTTATCGATCCCAAAGAGCCTTCGAATGGATTTCTCCAGCTAGCTATCATCCTCCATAGCCTGGGAGATTCCCTCTATATTATAAAGTAGACATCTCAGTTATAGCTTTATTTACTGCGAACGAGCAATTAAGCCATCCCGGTTCGATTTACGGCCAGCACAGATAACTCCTCTTAACACAAGCCAAGGCCAGTTTGACTTTTGGATGGTTACCTCTTATCAGGTGCAATAAAACCAGCTTCGTTTGTGCATTTTTTACATCCCTAGCCCAAATTCAAACCTCATCTGTGATCAGTCCAGTACAAGCTGGGAAGTTATTCCCCAGAAGCACATTTAATAGATTTCCACTGCGCTTGTTGCAGCCACAAAGTCAGAGCTCAACTCATCCAGCTTTATTTTCTGAGCCACATCCCGAAGCTGGTATGCGGGATGTTGGTGGCTCTCCGTACCCAAAGGGGTTTAAACCTACAACTCCATACTCGAGCCAGCGCGGCAAAGCCACCAGGCTACAAGGTACAGCAGGAGAAAGGCGCAGCCAGCCCAGCCTGCCATGCTGCTCCGCTTTCCAGACGAGAAAGGCACTGTCACGAGGGCAGGGCCACGCGGGCAGCCGGCTGGTGATGGCGGGGACCCAGCCAAACGTCCCGCCGGCCGTGGCGGAGGGGCTGGAAGCCAGGACATCCCCCCCAGCCCCTTTCCAACACGCTCCAGGCGTGCACCGTGACAGCCCGCATCCCAGCGCACAAATCCTCTTGCAGCCTGAGCCTTAGCTGCTATTCCAACAGTTTTCGATGGATAACGTTCATACTTCACAGCTTTACGGAAAATCACCTACATTGATACAGATCTGCACTTTATTAATTTTTCCAACTACAAGCAGTGAATTAATCCAGTTGGAGACTGATGAAACTTCTCAATAATGCCCAGATTTTCCACATTAACGAATTCGTTTCTCATTAGCCATTAGGGCAGGTGAAGTTTCGGTATCGGAGTGGGTCGCCTCGCCGCTGCTGCGTGCTGCTCCTGCCAAGAGCCCGCTGAGAACACGCCCAGCTGACGGCTGTCCTCTCCAGATGACAGTCTGCGGTATTTAAAGAAAATCTCTTTTTAACTAACTTTATGTCTCGGCAGGACGGAGCATTAAGACTGGGGAGAGCAGGACGAAGCGCTGCCATTTCTGACTTCAGGAGCTGCTACATGGCACCGTTTTCTAAAACACGCTGTAAGTGTCATCACCTTTGCTCTCAGAGCTGGTTTATTGGATCAGAAACAGGCTTAATTTCACATTTCTTCAGCTGAGCTCTTCTGCGCTTGGTCTGGCAGCGTGTCTTGCTATGCCCAACATACTGGGACGCAACCTGCCTCGCCTGCAGCATTGCCCACACCACCTGGGAGCTGTGGACGCAGGAGCCCCTGCTACAGAGCGGTTGTAGCCAGCCAGCTCTCTTCTCCAGCTTATTAACTTGACACCCACTTTCTGTTCTAGGCCTCGTTTGTCCCCTGGCATGAGATGCTTCCCCGACTGATGGCCTGGAAACCGTTTCTGATGGCCCTACAAGAACGATGCCGGCACCCACTCAGCTACTCCCACGCCGACCACCACCCCGCACCGATCAGGGCTGCACTGCAACCCAGGAGGAGCAGTAAACGTCTCGAGACACTGCTTTTTCTTCATTATACCCTTAGAAAGGTTCTAAATAATACATAAATAAATAAAAATATCAGCCTGGCTATTTCCGAGCTAATCCTTGCAAACAGAGCAGGGCTACACCCTGCACGCCGGCCCTGCTGAACTGGTGCTGCCTCCTGCCTGTTGCCTGACTGAAGCAAGATCAGTTATCAGCGTTCCTCGAGCAGTGGTTCAAGGGTGTTTGCATGGAGCGCCCTGGTGATGACCTGAGAGTGCGTTAAGGCCAGCCCCAGCCTCTGTCGGTAAACACCTCCTCCCTGCACGACTGCGGGTGCCACCACCCAGCGAAACTGCTTTCCTTTTGCTTTCCCTTCCTGCGCCCTCCCGGGCCAGCCGTGTCGGAGCAGGCAACGCGCCGCAGCTCGTTTCCCTGAGGCCTCGCTGTGCCCTACGGCGTTTTGACACCGTTAGGACATCGACATTTACTGATGCATTCACACACGTACTTTCAGTCAAAGAAACCACCTCAGCCTGTGCATTCGTACCACACAGCTGGGTAAAGGGACCTCCTCCTTTACGTGCCCACGTAAATGGTACTGCCACTGTGGCTGGAGCTCGCGGGTACAAAGATCAGCCCCGGCAGGAGTACACGCTTCATCTCATTTCCTCCTTCTGCTGTAACTCATCCTATTTGCTCTAAGGAAAGCAAAGCTGCGACCTGTTTCACAGAGTCCCAGAAGCCCAGAGGTCTTGCTCGCATCCTCGCCTGCATGGGAAACATCAGAAGCTTCTGCATCACCTGGGCAAGGAGGTAATAACAAAGCCAGCGGGCTCCTCAAGTGAGGGACCGATGCCGTCTTAGCAGCCACCGGCTGTTAGAAAATATTGCGGTGTACAGCACGCTGCGAGCAGCATCGGCTCCCAGAAAGGCGAGATGGGAGCAGTGGGACGGGAGGTGCGCTGGCGTGGGCTCAGAGCACTGGGACAGTCACCGCAATCCCCAGGCGGTACCGCAGACGTATGCTTGTTGGGCTGTTTGCTCTCAGACATAATGAAAACCAGAGCAGAAAAAAGTGAAGACCTACGCCCCTGATATTTTTTTCCCCTTCTAGCACTTTGGACAATGGTCTGAATGTTAATTTAGCAACTTCCAGGCAGGACAGTAGCCTTCTTTTATCGTACAGTGACAAATTAATTCAGGGGAAAAAACATTCAGCATCTGAAATATAGTATTACTTCCCGCAGCATTAATTGGTGGCATCAGTACTGTGTAATTTGTTACTGGTGGCGTATTTCTGTATGGCTTCATTTCCTTAAAAGCATGGGAATTAATTAGGTGTTTGTGTCGGTGAGGGACTGGCAGGCACCAAGCAGAATGTGGGCAATCATGGGAGAGGCTTCCCGGCTGCACGTATGCGTTAAAGGTTAGTAAACCACTGGTGTAAATACCACAGCTCCCCTGACTGGTGGGGATTAATTTACACCGAGGCAGATGTGAGCATTTACACCAGCCGAGCACCTGCCCCTCTGTATTGAAGTGCAGAACACGAATTCACCTCATCCAAGTAATATATGGCAACATTTAATTACCGGTATTCGTTCTAAATAACAGAGTTACCGAGGATGCTTTTTCCCAGCTAACTGATATCCTCAGTAATTCCTGTCGAAAAGGAAGTCAGGCAGGCAGCATCCAGCCATTGGCCCGGTGATGTCACACTGGCCCTGTGAATCACGGCCCTGCTGCTGACACCGTAATTGCACTTCACCTCCTTTTCCTTTATATGCTGAGTAACTCCGGGTGGGGAAACACCAACCCATGATAAGAGCAAAGAGTCCTAGTGAGGAGCTGCCGAGGGGAGGATTCGCGCCCCGGCTCCCTGTGAGCATCACGTGCAGTGGCAGGAGGAGAAGCGTCACCTCCACGTTCAGCGCCAGGGTGATGGAGCACGGCCCACGCCACCCCCTCCATGGCAGGCTGGAGCCATTCCCAAGGAAGGGGGGGAATGGGAGAGGGCTCAAGGAAGGGCCAGAGATTCATGGCAGGGGACACCCACGCCTGCCCCCAGTGCCTGTTTCAGCCCACAGTGCTGCCATGGCACGGCATCAGCATCATCTTCCCGTGCGGGATGCCCGGAACGCGCCGGGGCTGGAGAGGCTTTCGGAAGAGGGCGTTGGGCTCTATTGGTGCTACGAGATGGATGAGGCCAAAGAGGGAGGATAAGATGCTCCACACGAAGCTTCATGCTTCACAAGTCGTTGCAGGGCTGTAACCAAAATAAGAACCGCAAAGAATTGCAGTAATGCATTGACGCAGCATCCCAACACCTGCGCATGCATACACACACGTCTGATTAATGCTGCCAGTTCGTTAGTCTAATTTGGAAATGCGTTTGTGCCTTTTACTGGAAAAACAAACATTACGTTTCTGTGAGCGAGAAACTGCGGCAAAGAATTACCGTATCTTGGGCCTTTATTGTAAAGCACGGTCAATACTTCGTTACGGGGTCGGAATTAAAACAGGCAAGGGCTCTGACATCACGGGTGCAACGAGTGGCAACATCTCCTGATGACCCTGTAACCATCTGCTATCATTTTAAGCAGCACAATACGCGATACACCACGGCAGGAGCTTTGCTGGAAGCTCGTGAGCCTCTGCAGCGTGTGAGCATTGCTGGGGTCCGACAGCCCAAGGCACAGCTTCATCACCAACAATTTCAACTCCTTTTTGACTTCTTGCTAGCAACACCTGGCCAGAAAAGCTTATAAATCAAAACAGAGTGTGTCCAGGGGTCCTCTGACCTAGCACTAAAATGGGTTACCCTAAGGAAACCTTCCCATGTTTTAAAATGGTTCAGAACTTATTCTAAAATGACATATTTTATATACATGCATTATATATTTATATAAACTTGACCTTTTAAGAGCTGCCCTGTGCACTTGTTGAGCATTACATATAAACCGAATATGAAATATTTCAACCAACAGCTTCCAGATGATGTGTGGGTAAAGTTCAGGGCTGGGGAAAGGAGAAAAGAGACGGGCTCAGAAAGAGAAATGTGCCTCTAACCTCAGCTCTGCAGCAGGTTCGCGAGATGCTTCACTGCCAGACCTCTGTCTTCACTCTCTGAGATGCAGGCAGGAGCTCAGAGGACCTCTCTGAGGTGTGCTGGGATCTCTGAGGACAAAAACTAGAGTGCAACGGTGACTTTAGCTACCGAAATCCTAAAAAACGAAACACTTTTTGGGCTGGTCAGCAAATAGCAGAAATGTTATGGGAATCAGAAAAAAAAAAATCTCCAGTTTCATACTTTTTCCTAGGCCTTGTATAAAAGACCTTTCCTCCAGCTAACCTTAAAGCTCTGTCATCAAACCTCCACTAAAGCAGATCAGAAACATCCTGAGTTATCACAGCTGACAACCGGCGGCAGTGAATTTCCCAACGCAGGGCTTGTGGTATTAACATTTAAAAAAATCATGAGACCCTCAAATATCAGGACGCTAAGTCTCATCACCTTGAAGTCTGCTAGATTTAGGTTGCTTTTTCTTTGACTCGTTAGGTTTAGGGGACGTTGCAGGGAGCCACCACCACCCATTTCTTCCCACATTTACATTTCTGGCCCCCTGAATTCTGTTATCATAAGCGCGGATTTAATTTTTTTTAATAGTTCTTCTCAATGTTGAGGCATTTCGATAATCCTTGTTTTTAAGCCAATTCACGAAAGATTTTAAAGCTTGGTTGAAATTAATCTTCATTTTGAAGCTCAGTCTGACCAGAATCAGCATTAAGCAGGTCCTGAAGTTTGTCCAAGTTGGCTCACAAAGAAAATCTCTTTCCACTGAGCTAGGAACGGCCTTAGGCCTTTCACAAGTTAAAAGGAAAGGAGAGGACTAGGATTCTAAGACAGAATATTAGCAAATTCCCTAATAATGAGGTCCCGAAGCACAGCCCCGCGCTGCACCACCTCCCCGGGCACACAACTCGCGAGCACTCCTCATTCAGTCCTTGCGCCACGTTTCTGCCTCTGATAACGCATTTTCCTGAAAAATCAAAACCGAGTTCAGAGAAAGCCTGGCATCGGACTGCATTAATTTTGTTGGCTGAAATCAAAATGTAGAGTCAGGTGTTTGACGGCTGCTCTATAGCGCTGAGCGAAAGCCCTTTCCTGCTTTTCTTCTGCATTGCCCAGGTGTGTATTTTAGATAAAAGTCCCATTTCTGACGGAGGCACTCGCCGCACTGCCCATAAGCGAGAGGACAGGGTCTGCTCCTGCTCTCCCCCATCTTTCCACCGTCACAACGTGGCTCCTGGCCCTCGGCTTTACCTGTGGCCATGAGCAGCAGCCTCTCCCCTCCCTGCGACCCTGAGCCATCTCCCGGGCAGGGACTCCCCAGCATCCCACCCATGGATTGCCAACGAGCACAGAAACCCACCCACTCCTGTTGCCCACGTTCGGCCACCCCGACCTTCTGCCTCGCTGGCTGCTGCCCTACGAACCCCTCGGCTGCTCCACATCGCCCCAAGGCTGGATGGAGCCGAAGGCGTGGGGACGCTGGAAGCCAGCTCAGCACGCCCCTGCGCAGCTTAGCGATGCCCGACCATGCCGCCAGCGCTCTCTATTTGTACGCACAGATAAATATACCCGAGGCAGAGCTGAAAAGACAGAGTCAGCTCCTCTCCGAAGCCCTTCGGCTCCTGTTACCGGCAGATCCCCAGCGCTCCGCGGCACGCACGCTCTTTACAGCAGCCGTCAGCCTGGCACAGCGTGGAGCAGATGGTCCTAACGGCTCGGCCCAGGGCGGCTGCCAGCCCCCGGCTCCTTGCCGTACATGATGATCACCGAGCCACCTGGGCCTCCTGCGTGCCTGGGCAGGAACGAATGGTCCCCAGAAATCACCAGCTCGCGGTGCCCCGGCATCTCCATCTGCCACAGATGACACTGCTCCCACTCCAGCACGTGCAACAGGCACGGGGTAGCTGTAGGCAGAGGTCGGCAGCAAGAGGAGCCCGGAGCAAAGCCCTCAAAAGTCTTGTTACCACCCAGTAATTCCCTCCTCTTGGTGGTCGTTGCTGACGCAGCTTCATCCTGCTGCTGCCCAGAGGTCCCAGCAAGCATCCGATGCTGGTTTGTCCCTAAGACAAAGGCAGAAATGGCAGCGTGGGGCACATGGGCAGGGCTGCAGGAGGAGGAGGGACAGAGGCAGCAACAGCAGGGGCAGAAAGCCCGGCCGGTGCCCGGCCGGCCTCCCCCAAAAGGGGTGAGGAGCGAGCGGGGAGCCTGGGCATGGCCACGACCCACTGTCCCCACGGGGCCGGGGACTCGGGCTGGGCAGCCAGGTCTTGCAGCCTGGCTGCAGTGAGCCCGAGGCCGGAGAGAAGCCATGGGCAGAGACCAGCAGCGTGCATCGCTCGGGTGTTTCCCCCACAAATTAGAGGTTTTGCACCATCACCTGTAAACTGTGGGGTTTTTGCCACTCCGGGCCACTGCATGAGAGCCCCCATGGCACCGGCATTGCAGGGCCTCGGCAAGGCGTTGGTCAGGGAGCTACGGCAGCATCAGCACAGCCATGGGCACGTGAGAGCATGAGGAGTTCTCCTCCGAACGTCGCTCGGAGGAGCCCCGCTCAGCGAGCGGCCGTGAAGAGCCGAGGGCGGCGGCAGCGCGCCCGCTTCCTGGCACTCGGGGAATCTTCCCAGATCCCGTTACGTTCGTGTGTCCTTGGCTCATCTCTGTACAGTTGAAAAACACTGTAAGGGGAGCCAGTTAATTGAGACAGCTGATCTCGCGCAGCAAAACCCAGGGAAACAGTTCCTTCCCGTTATGCTTAATTGGAGACTTGTTGCTTTAACCAAAGCAGCCTGTTCGCACAGCCCTGCTCTCCGGAGATGCTCTCCAGCTTGCCTTAGCCTGCCGGTCAGGATTAGAGGGGCCGTGCTGCCTGCCGAAGCTTCGTATCGCTCCCAGGCTGCTCTGCAACACGGCCCCGCGCAACAGCCAGCTCCCCAGCCCATCGAACTAACCAGAACCAAGGCAGGCACCAACGGCGATGGCCGGGTGCTGCCGCCGTGCTGACATGGAAGCAGGGGGACGAGGACGGCGCGGAGGCCGTGTTATTGCAGTGGCACTCGGTATTTACTCCGCTGGCGATGCATGTCACGACCTGTGCTGCGTTAGCATGAAAGGCTCCCGGTCCACGGGGGGGGGTGTTCCTAGGCACTGCCACGATACAAATAAATAACGATAATAATACTCGGGGCGGGGGGGGGAGCTGTCATCTGACCCAGCGCCGATGGAAAGAGCAAAGAGCTGGCTGCCCGCGCTCGCCGCCAGCGATTTGAATCCGCTGACATTTGGCCGCTGCGCAGGGCAGGCTGGCAGTTGTCTCGGAGGGCAGCGGGCGCAGGCAGCCCGACAGCGGGCCCGCCGGGGATGGGACGTGCTGCCGCCGCAAGCCGGAGCTGTGCTGGCACCCGCAGCGCTCCGGGCTTTACTGGCGCAAACCGTGCAAGAGCAGAGGAGCTCCAACAGCGAGCGCGCGACACGCAGCCCTCACGTGCAATGCCCAGGAGCCCTTAGCTTACCTTTTTTATGGCTGCTTGTTTGAAGGAATGCTTGTAGAGCGATGGAGATGCTTTGTCTCTTCAGTAAAGCGCCTTCCGTCGTTGAAGGGGAGCAGTCCTCATTTCCTCGGCTCTGCGGGGGTGGTCACAGCGGTTGGGTCTTCCTTGCACAAAAAACACTAAAGCCGACAGGGACGCAGATTAGGAGAGCAAGACATGCCCTCAGCCCAAAGGCACTGGCTCCCAACGCAGCCCTGAGCGGCGGGGCAGGGCGAAGGCAGAAGATGCTGCCCCGTGCGTGTCACCAGTGGCTGCCCCTTGGGGTAAACCACGTGAAAGAAGCAAAACACAGATCTGAGGGAGAACTACCCACTTCCAGACGGGCAGCTCGGCCACTCGAGAGCTGTGAACTGACTGTCGTGCGCTCCCTTGCAGGCTCTGCCGGTGCTGTGGAAGCAAAGATGAAAGCAAAGACGATGACCTCAGTAAGTCAGCTGTGGGACCAGCACTGGCAGCAGATTTGGTGGCACTGGTATTTAAAAATGCAACCTGAAGTTGAATGCTGGGGTTCATGAAGGGCACTGCCTTACCTCTTCTGCTTTTCCACTTTCTGGGGGTCTTGGGAAAAATCAAATAGCTTTCACTGATCTTACCAAACAGGAGGGATAAACTCCGAGGGAAGTCGTATCAAGGAGCGATACACAAATTACTAGTGTTGCCTCCCTAGTTCCCCAATCTGCCCTGCGAAGTGATAGAGTGAATGGTTAAATAAAGTATTTGCTCTGGAAGTGATGCTGTGGTACTGCAAAGCTTTGCCACTTGTGTTCCAGCACAATGTTGTAGCACACTTCTGATTTTGCTGCTCTTTAACCTCTCTAGAAGTATGTCAGTATTTTACACGACAGTAAAATATTTCTGGAAAGAAAAAAAAAGTAAAAAAAAAAAGGACTAATCTTGCTTGCAGTGAAGTGACTGATACTGCTTCCCACCGAGTTTGGCTGCACTGAACCTAAGCACTCTTGCCTTTAATTGTGATTTGAGTGCCTGGCTGGATTATTAGCGAAGGGAGGGTGGTTGATAGTCACCAGCTCATCATCAAAAGAACCAAATTATGGGCTTTTCTGAGCCCAGTGGCTGTTTCAGCACTATGATAAACCTGGGACTTCCCTGGGCAATCTGCAGGAGCCGGCGGGGGAGAGAAGGCAAAGCAGAGCATCGTTCCTGGGGTAACGGTCCATGCACACTCCTCCTCCCCCAAAGCTCAGGCTTAGCAGGAGCCAGCAGGAATCGAGCCCATTGCATTTCCAGCAGGAAAGCTGAGGGGACAGCACTGTCCTTGCAACTGTCTCAATGACACTAATAATGTGCGCAGAGCTAAGGGGGACAAATGGTAAATCTCCAGCTAAGAACAACGATAATGAACGTACAGAAGTGAAAATCCATTACTTGAGTCTGCTCGGGAGCTATCCTGAGGGACCCCCTTAGGCTTTCCGGGTTGCTTTAACCCTTTGGGTCTGGCTCCAGTACTCAGACCAATGTGCTGTGCCACTGACTGTGCTTTCCTCCCCCTTTTTTCCCCCCATTTCTTTATCAAAACCACTTTCCCCTTCTCCGAACAAAGCACCGTGCATCTCACCAGACCTGCAGAGTCGTGCCCTTCGGCGCTCAGCTTCCTGAAACTATGCAGGCAGAACGAAAAGCATAATGTGGTTTTGGGTCAGCTGCTCGAGGAAAGAGTCCAGTAACGTTTTCTCCCATTTCCAACAGCTCACGTGGAAGTGAGAGCAGAAACTGGACGGCACAGACAGCCCAGCTCCACAGGTGAGCTCGTTCTCTCCCAAGTGGAGAAGCTTTTCCTGACTACTTTTTTGTCTCCCGGAGCAGAGGGCATCTATTTCAGCACTGCTAATGTTGCTTAGGATGCCCCGGCATCCTGCCAGCTCTGTGAAAAGTTAGAGATGCCCATCAGGCATCTCCATGGCAACGCCAGGATGCTCAGTCCAGCCGGGCGCAGTGTCCGTGTCGGAGAGGCAGGCTGTCAGGTTCATCTTCTAAGTGCCTCTTGGAAGGGCAGCGGGAACCGAGAGGGTGTCTGGTTCCTCTCGATGCCCCACCAGGCTGCTGGGGAAGCAGCGCGCGCGGGGGCTTCGACCTGGGGAACCGGACAGCCGGCTCTTCCGAGCCAACAGCAAAATCCCTGGCGAAGCATGAAGGTTTGGGCAGTGCAAAAAGGCTTTGGTGTTTTGGACTTCTCCCGCAGCCAGGGTGAGCGGCAGCGAGCGCAGGCAGCCTGTACTTGGCAGGTGCTGCTGCAAAGGGCTCAGGTCCCGGCAAGCGCCCAGTTTTAGGTGGGAAAGGCAGCAACGCCTGAGAGCAGCTGTGGCCCTCAAGGAAGGCAGGAGATGCGGCCAAGGAGAATGCCATCAGTGCCAGCTTGACAGAGCAAACCCATGCGTTGCCCCCTGGCCCATGAATAGCGTCGCTGCCCACAGCGTAATGCAAGGAAGGGGCAGCTCCGAGCGGCGCTTACCTTCTGGTCCTTGGCCAAATAATCCGAGTTTACCTGTGGAAGAAATAGTCCTGCCTCCCTGCGGACACGTTCTTCCTGCCAGCCAGCTTCACGTGCTGTGAGGAACAAAGGAGACCTCCTTCATTTCACCCCTGGCCCTGAGAACATACGGAGTCAGCAGCACTCCTGGCTCAAGGACCCCTGTGTAGCAAAACCAGGCCTGATTCGCCCTGAATTAAGTTTATCCATCTCCTACTGGCATCACAACAGCGCACTCAGTCCTGACAAGCACCAGATTCTTCATTCACGGGCATTTGAGATCATGTTTTGCTAGACGTAGTTCAGAGCGCTACCCACTGAAACACCAGGGTTACTCCTCCAAACAGAGGTCTCAGCAAATTCAAACTGTTCAGCCCCTACTCCTGACACCGTGGTATGTCCCACCAGCAGGAGATACACACAGAACATCTCAGACAAGAGGCAGTTTCCTCAACAGCTTCTCTAAATCATCGGTGTTCTTACCCCTGTTGCCACATTTGCATCATCAGCTCATCCAATACCTCAGATGTCTGTGATCACCATGTAGAGCATCCGGGTCCTTCCACAGCATCCTAGTACCCTGGGTTCAGAAGAAACAACCCCAGTGAGAATTGTTTCATGATCTTGCCTCCAAATGACCATTCAGGTCCTTTAGCTCTAGCTCCAAGTGAAGACAACCAGCAGTGTGTCCATCTGCAGACAAAGTTCCCAAGGAACAAGCAGCCCACTCTTAGGGTGCCTCAGGAAGGAAGGTTCGGGGATTTAGTCCAACCAGGGCCACCGTCGCTCCAGAAGGATTGGTTACACAGTATCTGCTTACCCTCAAACACCACTACTGAGTTGCACGTATTTTTTCTGAACTTGCTTTCCATTTATGTTAGTCATTGTATTAGAACACACCGGGTTGATGGGGCAGAGGAGATAACTCATCTGTCTATTAGGTCAACAAAGAAGAAGGGCTTTGCTCATCACTGCAGCAGAGAGATGTTGATAAAATGCAAAAGACGACGCTCGGTCTAGCAAAGCGCCTTCTGCATCTCCCAGGAAGCAACATGTTGCTTAGTTAATTAGAAGGGGCAAGGCTCCCTCCTGAATAAACCAGAAATAGCCTTCCAGGGAAAAAAATAAACCTGCCTGGGTATTCTGGAGGACCCTAGGAAAGAACAGCTATATGATCTCCACCAGACTTGCACAGTACAAGAGGCAGGAGGAGGGCTGTGTTGAGGAAGCCAGGCTGCTCTGGGGGGAGAGACCCCCTTCATATTTAATACTGGTGTAATTAAATACAGCATGGGCTTTCCCCCCCCAATTTCATTTCTTCACCTACATCTCTTAAAACATTTGTAACCGCGCTACCCATCTCAGATGCATTTCACATCGTACATTAACCTAGCTTGTCTGAGGGTAATTTTATGGTAAGTGGTTAACAATAAAGCACGTCACCCAAGCGCATGGCTAATGCGTAATTCAGGCTACCAGGACACCTTAACAAACGATCCCTAAATCCAAAGGCTAACACAGACTGTCCCTGGAAAAGCTGGACGAGCCATCGTGAGAGCTGGTCTGGCGGTGGCTGGGAGAGGACAAAACCTCTCCCAGGGACCACCGGCAGCCAGGTGAGCTGGCTGGCCTCCCAGAGAGGTCGCAGGGAGGGGATCCATCACGCTTGCCCTCATTGCCTTCAAAGGACGAGTTATTTGGAGATTATAGAAGGATTAATGCCTTAATGACCACACACAGCCCGGCCAGAGCTGCTCTCCTCATCTCAAAAGGCCAGCAAGAAAATGTAAGCTAAGCAGCATGCTGAAGGTCAACAGATCCTCTGACAGACAAGATAAGCATAGCTCTCCTGCCCTGGCAACCTTTGGTGGCGAACGCCCTGGCAGCAGCATCCGTCCCTCTGTCCAGAAGCCCTGCGTGCTGGGGACAGCGGCAGCGGTGACTCTGGCCGCTGGTGCGAGGGCAGGACCAGCGCCCTGCCAGAGCCACCCAGCGTGGCCAAGGACACAAGGCCACTCCTCCAGGTCTCCACCACCAGGCATCAACATTCATATTTTCCATTTTTAAGAAATCTTAGCAAAACATCTGCTGAATCTTCAGTTGCTGAAAGCTTGTTCTTCAAGGAACAAAGGGCAGCGATCATCACGACAGCACTGGTTTTCACTGCAAAAAAAGGCAAAGTAGCAGAAACCTGCAAAATATTTGCAGTCCTCTCTCTGAGCAGAGATGTGACACTCGTATTTCCCAAACCACAGCTCCACCCCTCGCCCAGCCCCGTACTCATGTGCAGCTGCTTCCAGCACCCCTGTGCTGGCAAGGCTGTCCACAGGCTCTCCAGTGGAAAAAGGGCTGAGCCATATCTCTACCCAGGGGCCAGCAAGGCTTGGCTCTTCTGGACCAGGAGTCCCATCCAAGGTGTGTTATCTCCTGCCAGAAGCTCTCCTGCCTGGGGACAGCTATTTCCCCATGGCAGGCAGAGTCCAGCATCAAAGCATCGCCCCTGCCGTGTTTCTTCCTGGGGATCGTGGCATTCGATTCGGTTCTGCACCAACCCTCATTGTCTCCCTGCAATCTAAATACGTCCTGACCTCTCCATGCAGGACTATCCCAGCCATCAATTAGCTGCCCGGTTGTGTGAATACCAGGAAACTGAATACACGGGTTTATAGTTCAGTGGAAAGTTCTGCTGCCATCTTAAATCATAAAGCACAGCTGCTGACACAGCAGAAGCTGCAAAATGAACAGAGCATCTGAGCAATCTGTGGTTTGGAAGCCGCTGGGAGGAGAATAAGCACAGCGTCTTGCAGCTCTGTTGGAGGGAGGAAGAAAGGACAGGCAGGCCAAAAGAGCAGACTGAAACTCATCAGAGTGCAATTGTAATGCGCTATACAACATGAACGCGTCCTGGCGCTCCAAAGTTAACTTGCAATTGAGAGAGAAAACGGCAGCTGAGATTCAGTGTCTACAAATGCGAACTAATGCCTGAGGCGGGGGAACGAACTCCAAATATGTACGCACACGCACAAAATAATCGGCTCTAAATGAGCTGTTCTGAGCTGGGACACAGATCTTGGGAGTCTTTGTGGGTCGTTCTGTGAAAATACCCACTTGGTGACGGGCGATCAAAGCCAAGCTAATGCTGGGACAGGACTTCAACAGGAAGGGCATGGAGAACAAGACAGAAATCATTGGTATGCCTGCAGGTGGAGCAGCACGTCCAGCCCTGGTCCCCCGTCTCAAAAGGGGTAGGGTAGAGCTTACAGGGGTACAGAGCAGGAGAAGCAGCAATGGGGAACAAGTCCTGCACAAAGGTTTTACAGCTTGGAGGCGACTACTGCCAATGCCTTCACGGACTCACAGGTGGGAGAGACAGGGACATGATTTGTCCTAACACAAGAATCAGTAAGCATCAAATGAAAGGCAAAAGGTTTAAAGCAACGAGTATTAGACAATTACCAAAGGTGTCATCACGGGCATGTCAGTTCCAAACTAAATTAAGGGGGCTGAGATTCATCTTTAGATGACACTGGGGCCTTGTCTCCACTGGAGTTACGTGCCCAGGCTTCCTCTCCAGACAGTGGAGAAGACCCCGTACCACCAGGGTGTAAGCCGTGTCCCCCAGGGTGGACCGCTAGAGCAGGCCAGGAGAACACGCCCTGTGCCTCTGCACCGAGGAGAAGGGCAGCCCTAGCACTTTTTCCAGGCGCAGGCATCTACAACGGTCTTGGAAGAGCATTTGGGCACCCTCAGCCACAGCCCTAGCAGGACCGAGGTCTCCAGCAGCCACCCTTCGGTGCGGCAGAGGCAAAGAATCTTCCCACCCCACCTTCTGCCGGAGACTTTCTGGACCACAGTGAAGGCAAAACACCTGCGGAAGAGTTAAAAATGGTTTCTTGAGGAACGCAGCCTGCAATTTTCCTTTCTACCCAATGGGATTCAAATAACCTAATTCTTGCTCTACATTCGTACGGTCTGTCTCTCTCCCGGATCACCCCTGGAGAAATGACAGCCAATGGTAAATACATGTAATCATAGCACTCTGATAGCGCCTCTTGTTCTCTGGCCATTAATTCATCTCCCTGGGACTTAGGTGAACATTTTGAATCCTGCAGCAAATTCAGAGAGCTGCTTTTATTTTAAAATCAACGCAGCAATAACAGGCTTTCTTCTTTCCCTCCTCAAAATGTAAATTTTTTTTAGCTTCAAAAATATCCTGGCACACAGAGAGATGTTTCTGATCGTGACCTTCTCTCAGGCCAACGACAGGTTTCCTATGCATGAGAAATCGCATGGATTTAAAAAAACCTCACAAACAAGGAGGGCATCGTGCTGCAGGGGCACATCACAGCACCCACCTCGAGCAAAGCCTTTGCCTTCGTGCTCATGGCACCGTCCTAAGCACACGATCAGGAACCTTCCCTTGGTTCTCAATGTACGCTTCTGTTGGGGAAAAGCCAGAAGAAAAGAAAATGCAAAAGAGCCCTCCAAAAACGACGACCTTCTCCCGGATGACCGCTATTTCTAGGAAAGCAGAATCTTCCTGCAGACTCTTTCATTGTGCTGGAAACACGTTGTGGCTGAGGGCAGCTGGGGCCGTCGGAGGAAAGGCAGCGGAGTGGTGCTCAGCCTGCAGTACTGCTGCCTGCGGGCAGCTGCGCCGGGAGCAGCCAGCTCACCGTTAACAGAAATAAAATAAGACTCTACCAATTTTTACAGCCTGCCAGGAGGGAAAGCGCCAGCAGCAACCGAAGCAGCGACCGCCACGTGCTCAGCTGCAGAGGCTCCTGCTTTGAGCTGTCAGGGAAGAAAGGCATCGGCTTAACATCAGCTGGTACCACCACAACGTTCATCTGGGCGTCTGCACCGAGCTCTGCTCGTGTTCTCAGCGTGACTTCGGTGGCACCAGCGAAACCTTCTTTGATCAATGTCCCTAACCATATTTTTTTCCTCCTTCTTGTTGCCTCTCAGCCATTGCCTTTTTGGAGCTGGAGAGGAACGAGGTTAAGAGCAGACCAGGAGGAGAAGCGAGCTGCTTTGCTGGAGGAGCGAGGCCAGGACGTGCAGGGAAATCGCCGTCGATGGGAGGCAGCACCTGAGTGAAGTGGGGTGGTGGGAAGATGCATTAGCCAGAGCAGAGCTTGGTGCAGCACCTGCGCGACACCAGAGTTAGGATTTAGCTGTGCCGATGAGCAGTTCGGGAGATCAGATGGTCCCACCGGGGAAGATGGGGGAGAAGGGACCTGCAGGAACCAAGGCTGCGCCTCGGACAAGCGGCTGGGGCAATGGGGAGGAAAGGGTGCTCCTTGCCGGGTGGCACGGGCAGGAGCGGCAGGGCTCGGTGACAGGTGAGAGGAGGGTGCTAAAGGCCAGCGGGCAGATGGTGAAACTGTGATTAGAAAGTCATTCCAGCCATAAATCTTGGGGACCTGAACTGGAGACGGGCAAACCCCAGATGGCTTGGAAAGTCTGCCTGGCAGAGCCCAGCGCGTCGCAGCGTGCATCTGTCCCTCCTTCCCTTCCCCTCCTCAGGCTGAACCACCTCCAGCCAGCTCCTTACAGCCAGAGCTGAATCTGGGACCCCTGAACCGAAAAGCCACTCCGATGCACAAACTAAAGAGCAAAACCGTTACGTGGACCCCAACAACAATATTCTCCATCCCCAGCATGGGACTCCACGCGTTACTGGGGGTTGCATGCAACGCCCCGTCCCTGACGCGCCCCTCTTGGCTGCGGGCACCGTCCAGGGGGTCACGGAGGGTGCAGGACCATGCAGAGGTGCACCAGCAAAGCTGGATGGAGGAAGGCTCCCTGCAGCCACACGCGCTATTTCTGGATATGCTGAGGAGCTGCTTAGGGCTGGATTTGCAGGCAAGCACGGGGGCATATCGGCTGTCCATGCTTTGGAAGGGGCTCAGCAACAGAAAAGAGGCAGGAGATTGGAATGGAACAGGATTTATGTAGAGATCCACGGGGAAAACCCATGTCTCCAAACATGAGTAACCTAACACCGAGCAGTAGTACCAGCTCCTGCCTGCCGATCCACGACAACAACCGGCCCAGCGCGAGGAACCCGGTGCTCTCACACTCCCGCCCGAAAAGCGCTTGCGACACCCACACAAAGGCACCTTGCCCGTGCCGAGCTCCCGAAACCCCACGCTCTGCCCGCTGGTGCCTCCCGTGCCCCCACAGCCCTCGCTAACGCCGCCGCAGTCCTTCAGCCCACAGGTGCTGTCGCTCCCCCGGGACCACCAGCCAAGCCGGCCGGGGCTGGCAGCGCGGGCCGGACCGGGGCCAGCGGTAAAATTAGAAAGCGTGTCCCTGCCAGCCCCTTCTCCGCGCTGCCGGGGCCAGCTGAGCCCAGTTGCTAACCCACACTGTAACCCTTCCTGTCCCCCATTTTGCAGGGTGGGAAAGTTTCTAGGAAGACGGCGATTTGCACGGGTTTCCTCTTTGCTCAGCGGTCTCCAGCTGCCCCAGAGAGCCAGGCTCGCAGGCTGGGGGGGGCAGAGGGAGGCTGAATTTTGGGGATCCTTTGGAACAGCCGGGCTTGCACCCTGAGGTTCCCTTCCCTACAGTCGCTTCACACGCCGAGCAGCCCTGCAAAGGCTGATCCTCCCCGCCGCAAACGGCTGCTCGTGCCCCGTCCCTAGCCCCTTTCCCCCGCCACAGCTGCTGCCCTCCTCCTGCAGCAGTTATTGTTATTATTTGTACCCCTAAGCATCCTTTAAGTCCCCTTGGCGGGGAGAGGATCAAAAGAGAAAGCCTTTTAAGGATTTCTGCCAGCGCCGGGAAGCGAATCCCCCCCAGCAAACAGTGCTGCTGGGGGATTTGAGTGCAGACAAGTGCTTAAAGCCGAAAAGGGCAGAGAGAGCGGCGGGGGGGCCGGGGGCACGCTCTGAAACCAGACCTTCCCCCCCCCCCAGCTGAAACGCAGCTCCTTCCTCTGCTTTGGGACACGGATCCCTCCTGCGATTTCCTTTCAAAGGTGACTTGTGACCTCTTCCTCGGGGTCGGCTTTGGCAGAGCGCTCATGGTGCAGCTGGCAGGGCCAGCCGGCCGGCGCTGCGGCTTGGAGGAGAGCGTGCTCGCCTTCCCGAGCCTGCGAAGCAAACGCGGCCGCTCGCAGCGGCGGCAGCAGCTCCATGCTCTGATGGGTACCATGGACTTCAAGACCGACCCCAGCGCAGTGACGATCAATTTGCTGCTTATTGTCCGCCCTGAGGAGACGGCAAGGAAGGAGAAAGGGCAGAGCGAGGGGCAGACCGGAGGCAGCCGAAGCGCAGGTAACGTCCCACCTGCGGCCGGTGCGAGGGAGGGCAGGGCTGCAGGTGCAGCAGACGGCGAAGCGATGCAGCAGCTTCGGAGCAGGGTTGGGGCTTTTCCCCCCACCTCTCTCTCTCTTTCCTCTTTTGCTTCGCAGAGATGCTGCAAAACCCCCCAAACCTCAAGCCTCTCTTTTGCAGAAACCCAGCGTGCCTCGGCTGGTTGTCCCGGCGCGGGAGAGCCCTCGCTTGCGCAGCGCTGCGTGCTGCACGTTGCCGGGCGTCTGGCTCGGGTGCAGGCAACCCAGGGTGCCGGAGGAGGGGACACACGCGTGGGTACTAATCCGAGGACCATGTCTGCACCTCGCTCTGCCCTGCCGCGGCCCCGAGGTGCCTCCACAAGGCTCTCCCAGCTGCGCAAGCGGAGCAGGGCGAGAGCTCGGCAGTTTCGCCCCAGACCAGAGCCTACTACAACGGAGCACAGGGGCAAAACTGTTTTGTTTGAAGCGTGTCTAGGCTTTGTCTCCAAGGATGACTGCCCTGAGCCATTTATAGCTACAGTTTGGGACAGTCTCCCTGGCCCCGCTCCTATCCTTCAGGGGATCTTCCAAAAAGCTACGGCTGTGCTCTGCAACTGTAAGGGGACCCTCCCTGCAGAAATGAAAGGAGAAAAAGGCATATTCCTGCTCTAAAACCTCGGGGAAAAGCTAGATTTTCAGAACAGCCAGTTCCAGGCTAACAAGGATAGGCAGAGCCAATACAGAAGTTGTGTTCATGCTTCATCTAACAGAGCATCCAGCACCTACCCAAACACAAGCAAGCCCTACTGGAGCAGCTTAGAAGTGGAGTATTCCCCTCTCTTCCTCCTGGTATTTTATGCTCTTGTGACAGAGGCTGCAACAAACGCTGCAGCTGAGGCAGGGAAGGTGGAGCCCGATGGCATCCAGGTTCAGCTGGAACGATGGGTTACATGAAAGTTTTTGGGGTGCTCGCCCTCCAGGCAGTGCCAGAACCTCACTCCAGAAGGACAGCCTGCCAATCTCACGTTTCTATTTTATAGGTCTGCAGGATGACGGAAATGGAAACAGCACGTCGCAGCCACCTCAGGAGAGAGACCGTACCGGTATGTCATCTTCTCACTCTACTGATAAACTAACCACAGCACACAAAAACCATCTGCAAGCTTTTAGCACCCAGCTGTGCCTCTCGAGCAACAAGGTGCTCGAAACAACCCATCCCTTTCCAGCGCTTTGGGGGGCTTCGGTGGAGGCACACAGAGTCCCTCGGGCCTCGTGCCGTGGCAGCCGTCCCCTCCGTGCTCACCTCTGCCCCGTGGCCAGGATGCACATTGGTGGCCCGGCAGAGCCCACGCGCGGCCATCCGCGGGAGACCCCCCTGCAAGCTGCCACGGAGCTCGGTCGTATTTCAGGTGCACGGAGCTCTTGCGTTTCACAGCCAGCTGATGGCAGGGGAAATTCAGTGCCCCAAATTGCTCAGGTTGCAGATCGAGCTTCCAGAGACTTCCCCAGCACTCAGACAGCTTAGGCAGGGTCCGGGGTGCGCAAGAAACCTTTGGGGTTTCAACCCACCTCTCCATCAACGCCTTCTGCGTCTCCCCCACCCAGAGACTGCCGAGTGCAAGGCACGTGTGATTGCTGTCCAGGAACGACGTGGCTGCTAGCCCTGAATGTTCCCCTGCCAGTTCCTCACCCCACTGCCCTGAAACAGCTCAGAAGGAACATCTGCAGGGGTTATCCCCTGCTGCATGCAGCCAGGCTGCAGGACTGCGATGCAGCAGGACAGAGCAGCTCCCAGGGAAGGGAATAGGACAGTCCAACTTGCTTTCCCGGTAGTCTAAGCCTAACGTGGTGTCTAGCAGAGAAAGGCAAAGGTAAAGCAAGACAGCAGGTAATTCTCACAGTACCAAAGAGTGGATTCTAGTCACACCAAATTTCGCTTCCACTGGCCAAGCAACAGCAGCACACAAAAGCCATTACGGTGCTTGATAGGAGCCCCGATCCAAGCCCGTCTGAAATCAGTGGCAGCTGGATCGCGTGCGCAGACTGCGAGCAAGCAATATTTCATGGCAAGGTACAACTTTGGAGTTTGGGGTTTTTTTCTGTCTTCACAAACCTGACGGTCTCAGACACCAGACAACAAAAGCCTCCACTCCAGGAAGCAGATAAATATTCAACACTCTCTCGCTTCTCTGTCATGCTCAAGAGGTTCTGCAGCCAGAGCTGCAGAGCACAAGTCAAAGCCTCCATTACGAGTGAGAGGATGGTATCGATCATTCACCACCCCGAACTAATGGCTGGAGTCGTTAGTATGCATATGGCAAACCTTCCCTTGCAGCTCTACCTTACGCACGATTTAAATCCCCGTGAGGATTACTATTCAGATGCCAGAGGAGCAGGCAGAGCTCTCGCTCCTCTAGCACCGCAGTGGTTAATAAACACCCCTTTAATCAGCCGTGCTGGCATCTTGGTGAAGCCTCTGACACCACCGAGCAGCTGGTGCTGCCGCAATATTTACAAACTGTATTGCATAAGCCTCGCCCCAGCCCCACCGGGGCAAACAGGCTGCGGCCCCATGCCGCGCCACGAAATGCCATCATTCACGGGCCTGATCCGTGTCACAGCCACGAGGTACGACTGGTATCCGGCCTTCAGGATGAGCTGTGAAGACCAGGTTCCTTGCACTGGTCTCTGGTGGCTGGCAGGGCGGCGATCCCATGACGCTTCGAAAAAGAGCGGGGGATCACCCTGGCGTCCTGGCCAACGTCCACCCCACCTCCGGCAAGGCTCGAGCACCTAACGCCACGCGGGAGCTAGGGCTCAGTGTCGCCTGGCATTTGCTGACCGCCCTGGCCAACTGTCAGCGCAGCCCAGGGCAGCGGATTTATGCTGTCTATGGTTCCCTGGGCAGGCCAGGTGCTCCCCACACCTCCCTCCGCCCCAGGGACCCATCAGCGAGATGGCTAGGGGCGCCCAGAGCGCAGCAGGGAGAGAGGAGGATGAGGACGAGATGCTGAGAACCCGGACCATGAGCAATTGTGCTTCAAAGCCAGAGAACAGGGTCGGGCTTCTCGTGTCATCACCTACTTTGCTGCGGAGCAAAGGCACAATTTAATCTGCCTCCACGCCGGGCACCTCCGCTCTCTTCCAGGCACTGAGATGTTTTAATTTGTACCGCCAGGCCGGCAAGTCTCCAGGGAGCCCTGCAAGCAGACACAAGCCGTTACTTCATACTCTAATGAAGGTAAGTGGCAACCCCAAGGGATAACGGGGTTTCTCCAAGCAGGGCTTCAGCGAGCTCCCGCTCAAGATCTTTTTGTAATAAAATAACCTCAGAACACTCCAAAAGAGCGAAAAGGCCCCACCCTGACCGTTCGGTGATCTTGAGCATGAAGAATTAAAAATCCCAGGGGAGCCTGGCGAATCCTTGGGTCTTTCAGCATGGATGCACAGATGTGGGTCACGGAGCACCTGGGTTCCCAGCACCCCCCTGACCACCAGGACATAGCATAGATGTAATCGGAAAGCATGATACTGACATACTCCCAGCAACGTCAGATATTCCAGTGCCGATGGAAGGGCACAAGGGCTGGAAGAAATAACATTGGCAGAGGTTTAGCTGAAGATAGCTGGTTGCAGAAGTCCGTTCACAGGGTAGATCCTGGCTAGGAGCCATCCCTGCACTGGAGCAGGAGCTGCGCCCCAAAGCACTCGCTGCCTGAGGACCAGTATGGCCACAGAGAACGAGGAGAAGAGCAAATGTTTCTTTATGAAAGATATTTTGATTAGGAACAGTAAAAAAAAAAGTCATAAAACCATCAGTAAGCACTTCATACCGTAAGTTTTTAAAGCAATGGATGTAATGCACTGAAAAGTTTCTGTGGAATTACATTTTTTCACTTGTTCAGTGCCTTTTAAACCTACTGGAAGAAGGCCTTCCTCGCTGTTAAATTGGTTTCCCGAAAACAATTTTAATTTATGCGGGAAAACCAAGAAAGTGGAAGTTGGCAAGAAAACTCATAAAAACCCAAAGATAAAAATAATCTTGAGAAATAAAAAAGGACCCCTGAAAATATAAAAATTGTAAGGAAATTATACTGTTTGCACAAAGTCACGTCTTTGAGAAACAACTTCATTTTAGCTTTGAATTAACTGACAAGGTACACCAACCAGCTCTAATCTTGACACCCCAATACACACAAGCATCCCAGAAACGGGAGTAAAACTCTAGGATTTAAAAGGGGGGTTTTACAGTTTTTACAGTTTTTCTTGCTTTCTTCTTTTGGGGCTTTAAAGGACGTCAAAATTTTCTGTGCAATCACAGGAGATAAAAAACTTCTTTCTAAACAAATCTGAGAAAAAACTTCATGGATGAAAGTGCAGATTCCTACCTAATTAGCTGGTTCCAAGAGCTGACTTCCAAGGAAAATCACAAATGCCAGGAGACTCTCGATAAAATTGTCGGAGGTAGCACATGCGATTGGCTGGCAGCCCCCAGGTGCTTGAACACCTTGACCTTCAGTCTCCAAAGCAACCTCTGTCTGATCCGAAACGGGGAGCCCACGAGCACGCTGAGGCCCTCCAGGGAACCTCGAGGGTTGCAAAAACCTTCTGAAATAATTGCCAAAAAATACATGGTCTCTTTCAAAAAGCTCAGGTAATTTTTCTAAGACACTCTCTAACTTTTTTCCTTGTACTTCTCTCTATGAAGCTTTAAACACAAGGCCCCCAGATTTCCATCTGAGCTGGTTCTGGAGCATCACGGCACGCAGAGCGCAAGTCCCACGGCACGCCTGGACCGCAGCCGGCCCTGCCAGGACATTGCCTCCTCGAGGCAACAGCCTCTGCCGAAGATTTTAATATCACGAGTCAAACCATTTTCATAGCTCTGAGCCTTTTTCTGCTTGATTCCAAGAAAAATCAATGGAAGAAATTGATTCTCTGCTTACCGTATCTCCATCAAGAGCTATTTAATATGGTGATAAACCATTTTTTTTAAGCTGTCACATAATCCTCACTGAGGACCTCTGCTTTATTTACGAGCCGCTTTACCACCTGTTAGGCTATAATGGGCTGGTTTTTATTTTTTGAGAATTACAAGTCATGCCAGAGGTGACCAGAGGCTTTCTGGCTGTACAGTTTGTCTTAAGGGTGCTTTGCTTTGCCCGGAAAGCCAAGCGCTTTGGCACCTTTGCAAACACCAGAGCTGATGCTTCTTTTGCTGAAGTGAAGAGCTGGCTTCAGCGATGCCTCGGCAGGCGATCCTGCCCTTCTCCTCTGCGTCCTGGTCCCTCCCTTTCTTAGGGAGTTTGTCATCATTTCTTGCAGGAACCCAAGTGACAGTGGAGATTCATCGCAAGGATACCACCCCACCACGCTTCAAACTCTCCTTTGGAAAAGGTACAGCCCGGGCTTTGAACCCTGGCAGAGCGGGTCGAGGATGGGAGGGTGAGGGGGCCGCATCCCTCCCTCTGCAGCAGCAGGGAGGGCACGAAGCTCTCCGGGAGCTCGAGGAGACGCTGCACTCCTCGAGCCAGGGCAGGGGTTGTGGTGACTGGCACTAACCATGCCGGGGTTGTTGCAGGTTCCCAGAGGCTGCCCGGCCTGAGAGGTCTGGACAACAAAGGTGAGGCTCTGCTCGGCCGCGGCGCGTGTCTCCACACTAGCCCTCGCCCAGGAGGTCGCTCCCAGGAGCTACAGGCTCCCCGCTCCCCACGGGTGCTCTTGAGAGGATGCCAACCCCTGTGCCTGCTCTCCCTGCCAGGCAGATGCTGCTGGACCCTGACTCGTCTGGGGCTTGAGGAGCAAAATCCTTCTGCTGTGGGGCAGGGAGGGTCTCGTCCTCCTCCGCAGACCCCAGGATAAGGCGCGTGGTGACAGTCTGGAGGCTACTGCATCCCTCAAATCCTCCACCTGCTGCAGAGCTCTCTGCAGGGTTATTGTCTAACAGCTCTGGAGCTCAGCTCTGCCTTTGTCCGTGCCTGGGGGGCTTGGCCGGGTGGTGGGCCGGGGTTAGATGTCCCCAGCCCTCGGGCTGGAACAGGAGATGCCTGACTGCTGGGGAATGTGGCCTCTGCAGAGCCACAGGGCAGCAGGGAGGGGACGCAGAGCGCACTGCTGTCCGGGCGGCTTGTCACCCCTCCACAGGGTGTTGACGTCCATGTCCAAATACAAAGGAACGGGGAAAGAAAAGCCTCAGTTGTAGCTTTTTCCCCACCCAGTCCTGCTCCCCAAAATCACTGATTTCTGTTTGTCTTTTTCCTCCTACCAACAACTGCTCACCTTACGCTCCCTTCTCCATCTTTCTAGGTTTCCAGAGGACCGAAGGCCCACGGCCGCCAGAAGCAAAAGACCTGCACGGTAACTATCAGCTGTCCCCTCGCCCCATGCCGGTGGCACAGGGGGGCATCATGCGGGGCAGACCCCGATAGAAAGCCCATCAGACCCAGAAACAGGGCTTGCCCTGCTGTAAGCCTAAATGGAAGCACGTGGACAAGGGATCTAATTTCTATTACCATGAGTAGGGTTCAGCTTCCCAAGCCCCTGTTTATCGGGGTGGCAGACGGGGAAGGCTTTGGGAACGTCACACGTGCCCGAGACCTTCCCAAGGCTCCACGCCCGCAGAAGGCTACACGAGGGAACGACGCACACTTCCTAACCGCCCCAAGCTACGCCAGGTACTGCGGAGCCCGCAGCTGTAACCTGACAAAGACGAAAACCGATAACCGATTTTAAAAAAACCCATCCCATTCCCAAAAGGCAAAAAGCAATTTTCAGAGCTGTAGAGAGTGGGAAGCTCTAAATGCGTAAATCTGCTTTATCTCTCTTTAGGTCAGCGCAATAGCCCTTTTTCAGGGAAAACCAGGATAAACAAACAAGCCTGTTAAAGAAACAGATGCCGTGTGCCTACAGGCACAGGGATGGGCAGCGGGTGCCGGGCGCCTGCATCCCGCCCAGCATGCCGCACCGTCACCGGGATGCCCCGTAACCCCTCCAAGAAGACTAGGGCTCACGTTAACAAAGCGCCTTTGCAAGTCAGGAACGGACCTTCCAGCCACCTCCCCAGTGGGACGGGGCTGGCAGCAAAGGGGCCAGAGCCCCGTTTTGGGGAGATGGAGAGGGAGCGGGTGATGAATACGGATCTCATAGGCACTGCCGGTTTTTCAGCTAAGACAGGGTGCTCTCAGAGCCTCTTGTGCATCCCGCTCCCACCGGCACTCGCCGAGCAGGCAGCAGAGGGGCGTCCCGCTTGCTTAGCAAGGGTTCCAAACAAAGCAGGATGCAACCAGCCAAAGCCTCTGTGCCCCCACGTGCAGCCCAAGGCCGTTCGCTTCTCCTTGTCACCTCTCTCCAGGCAAGCAGCAGCTCTACGGCACCATTCATTCACCTCTCCCAGCACTCGGGAGTCACGCAACAGCATTTTCACTTCGTGATCTCTATAAAATACTTTTTTCCAGAGAAATAACAATCCTACAGAGATAGCTAGAAGAATCTCTTTAGTCCTGAATGGCTTTGACAGCACATGACAGGGGAAGAGATTGCTGTAGAGCTCAATTCTCCTCTCACCAGCTCAGAAGAAAAGGGAGGGCTGAGCAGACGGCGGTCCGGGGAGATGTCCATCAGATACGTCTGTGCACCCAGCTATAGCCGGATCACTCGGGTGGCTCACTGATGAGAGAGAACAGCGTCAGCTCATTCAGACACTGCTAAAAAATTAGTTATATCTGATTAATTAGGGCAAGTTATTAACCCTTCATTCACACAGAATAGAACCAGAGGCCTAGAGCCTGCAGAGACACAGACATAGGAGTAGGCAGACCAGTTTCAGTCCAGCCGCTCCCCACATAACATTTCTCACGTGCTTGGATTTGTGCAGAACTGTGGCCCTGTAGCATGCAAAACAGTCATTGCTTTCAGAAAAACTACTGGAGAAATCCAGCTCTTGGGTGTCTGGTTTCTTAAAAAAGTCATAGCTTTGCCAGGACAGGTTTCCCCTGATGCTTCTGCATTACGTCTTGTGCACCTCCACGCAGTACCCTGGGATCTTCTATACAGGGCCAAAGACGCAGGGGCACCTCCCGCTCCAGCGCTGCCCAAATTACACCAGACTAGACAGGACGGCTCCTGCTTTGCGTGCAGCTGGCAGGGGCTTTCTGCGAGCGCCCTCGTGTCCTCTGCTCCCTAAGCCCCCGCTGATGGATGCCTCCGCGGGTCGGGCAGGAGCTCTGCAGTGTCCCCTTGTTCAAGCGTACAGCCAGGAAAAATACCCCCTCCCTTCCCGAGACAATGACAGCTTGTTTCTTCCCAGCATATCCATGGGACAAATCCTCTTTGAAATCCATGGCAGTAGATCTGCAGCAATTTGAGAAGCTGGATGCCTACGCATTAAAAGTAAGTCTTGCTTTTGCCTCTGTTCCCCTCCCAGCTCCCCCACGGGGATGTTCCTTGAAACCTAGCTACCAGCACTAACACCAGCTTAGTCTGAGCTGTCAGGGCGAGCGCCTCAAAACCTCCCAAAGAAGTGAAAAACCATTTCCCTGCACACATCAGCAACAGAGATCCTGCTCTAGGAGGGAAACTATGACCAAAAATACTTGCTCAAAATGTGGAACTACAGCTTTGTATTTCTGTTTTTGACAGAGCTCGAGTTAGGGCAGTCTCCTGGCAGGTGGGGTCTCACTAACTGTAGAAGAACAAGGGAGTGGGGAGGAAGGGAGATCTACCACAGCAATTGCTTCACCGTGATCTTGCGATGCTTCCTCCTCACAAACAGGTAGACGTCAAGAACAGCGTAGAGGAACTCGTTAAAGCCCTGCTGAAACTAGCCCGGACTGACCTGGAGAAAGTCCGAGCCATATGGATGTGGATCTGCCATCACATAGGTAGGCTGAGATCTTCAGCTGAGAAGGTCAGGCTGTCGCTGTCACCCCTGTTGCTCTGCCATCAGAGTTTACCGTGTACCCTGTGGGTTAGTTCCACGTGGTGGGTGGGAGGAAGGCTTTCCAGGTGTATTTACCCAGAAATGTATCCAGAGGTTATCTCACCAGCTCTGTTTCCATACTCCCTCTCCCAGTGCTGCCAGGCTCTACAAGGTTTGCGTGTAAATGGTTTCTTTCCACGTGATGAATCTGTAACTCCCACACGACTTACTCACGGCTGCAACCACACGAGTCCCTACCACCTAAGCAGCCGGAGCAGGAAGCCAGGGTGCCAAGCACCAGAGGCTTGGCTGTCACATTCGGAGCCACCCAGTGCCCCCAGAATCTTCACCTCCACCACTGCCCTGAACCCCTGCACCCCCATGCAGCCCTCCCCAGCGCACTCCACACCCCGGTGCCTTTGCTCCGGGAGGGTCTCAGCGCAGCGTAGGTGCCACCAGGAACCATTGAGGTGCTTTGCCCAGCTCGGCATCATCGCAGCTGCTCCTGCAGCTCCTCTGTTCCCCCTGTTTGGGCAGCAGAGCAGCTCTCGCGAGGAGCAGCCCATCCCGGGTGAGCTGCCCTCTTGCCTCTGGCAGGCTCTTGGCTGTTTCATGGTCAGCTTTGCCCCTGTGCATCACGGATACATCCCGCGCTCCAGTTTCTAGCTGGTACCTAACTGCGTTCACCCTGCTGACACATCCATCAGCCACGTCAGCGCAGCACAGCAGAGAAGCCAGCTTCCATAAAACACGCTGGCACCTGCGTGATGGCAGTTCCCGCCTGGACGTGCGCCCTTTCAACCTCCACGAGAGCTGCAATCACTCAGCTTCCCCTGCCCCTTCCCACCCAACCCCAAGCTGAGCAACACTGAGGTTTCAGAAATAACCAAGACGTGTGAAGAAGACGAGGAAGCAGAAGGAGGCAGCATTTGTAGCCTCTTCAGTCTGGGACATCAGAGGGGGCAAAAGGCTTCTTGCCACCCCCAGCTCCTTGGCGGAGGACACTGGATGTGCATCGTGATTGCACTTTGCGCAGCATATGCAAAAATGTTTCTTTGCCATTAACTCTTGGGGGCAGAGGGGAAGAAGTACAGCTGTTCTTCCCCTCTCCCACATCCTGACGGGCGCTGGTGCGGTGCAATTCGCTGGCTGAACAGGGCAGATGACGGAGAGCACAAGAGCAATGTGGGAAGCACCGGCCCAATCTCACGCCCACCAAGATCAGCAGAGCATTGCCAGCAACTGCACGGTTAGCACAGTTAGGTCAAACCCAAGCAGCTTTAATCTCGCCCTTAAATATGCAGACTGCTGATTTCACTGCATTTCCCGAAACCGAGCATTTGACTCATCCCAGCACCAAGCTCCCACCAGCTGCCGATCCTTCAATCTTTACGCTATGAACTCGTTTGTGCCTGCCCCTGCCTGGGCCAGATCCTGCCTGGGACAGCCGGTCTGGCTGGAGTCTGCCCAGTTACCTTACACGCACTCACAGGATGTCTCTGATCCTTCACACGCACACTGTGCTCTCCTCACGAGAGTGTTTTACACCACCTTGGCCCCGGTTCTCCTTCCTTCCTGCAGAGGTTGACCCCTATTTACACGCCTGGGAAATAAACACAGCGCTAGGAATTTAAATCGGCTGACAAAACCGCAACATATCTATCCTGGAAGAGCACTGATGATCCTTGGTCCTTCCTCGTTTGGACCTCATTTTGAGGGACATTGCTGCTCCCTGAGTATCTCTTCCCACCCCGTCCAGCTCCCTGCCTGCCTGTGATGGACTGCTACCTCCATGCAGCAGTAGCACTAAAAGAAATTATTTTAGCTATTATTTCTAGCATAAATACAGAGCCATGTGCAGCCAGCTAGCGCTCCACACCCCTCAAGATGTCCAGGTCGAGCAGCCAGCCTTCCCCTGCAGCCCACGAGCCGATCCCGAGGCAGCCGAGCCCCTCAGACAGAAGACAAGCGGCTGCAGCATTTCTTCAAAGCACAAATACAGCGTGCTGCCAGCTTTTTTTCCTCTTCCGCAGCATTAAAGGGAGGATGAATCAGCTGATGCAGCATTCCTTACTAGCTTTGTCAGAAAAATATGTTTGTATTTTAAGAAAGAGGTTACGGACATGGCCAAGGTTGGTCGGTATTGAATTAACCTTCCCAGACCAGTTCCTCAAGCTCTGTCTGAAGGCACCCTGCTGTGCCACTTTTCTGCATTCATTCAAACAAATTAAGATTTCCTACGCTTCCAGGTATTAATATGACTCACTTGCAACAAATCATTTCAGGTATTACCCAAGAAGCTACTTTCCAGGTATTTTTCAATGCAAATTGCTTGTAAAGAGCGCAAAAAGCTCAATGGTTTCCTTTGCCGATAACACAAGTCCGACTCCTTCAAATGCAGAGCGCTCTGGTTTTTTACGGGAGCTCTTGAGATTGCAGCCCCTGGGGAGGCCCAGTTTCCCTAAAAAAACAAAACCAAAAAAACCACCCAACAAAAACCAGAGTTTTCCTCCTATTTGGATTCATCTGCTGAATACCAGCCCAGGCTTAGAACAGTGATGAGGGGTAGACCTTGCCCCTCTCCCCCCACCAGCCACCCACGACATCCTTGCGCAGCACGCGCCACGTCTCGCTTCTCTTTGCTCGCGCCCACGGAGATGAAAAGCAGTCCAAGCGTTGCTCCTGCTGCCTGTCGATCCCATTGCCTCAGGCTTTCGGATGAACTTTCATCTCTGTTCCTTCCCACAGAATACGACATAGTGGGCTACCATAACAAAAGCCAGCGGTTGAGTAAACCCATAGATGTGCTTCAGAGGGGGAAGAGCGTCTGCGAGGGATATGCTGGGCTCTTTCAACAAATGTGCAGGTAAATTAAGCTCAGCAACATACAACGCCAGGGTGAGATAACATTCGTTGTCCTCTCTGTGCTTATTCTGTCTGCCTTTGCATTGACTGATGTGACTTTAAGCAGGACGTGGAACTTTAGCTTTCAAACCATGCTGTGGAAAAACAGCAAGTCCTAGAAAGGTCAATTCTGCTTCCTCCTCCACCCCCTCCACCCTCCCCTCCCCTGCATAATTTACTTTGTGCCATCTGCTGAGCTTCGCATTGCATTAACATAATGGCAGATGAAAACACAGAGCTAATTTGGTTAGAAGAAGCCAGGTTTTTCCTTTGAGTACCTGTATGTGAAGGTTAAAAACACTTAAACAAGGAGTGATGTCTCCAACATGCTCCCATGCAAGAGGTAGGCCCAGTCCCAGAAGGAGCTTTCCCAAAACCCTCTGGAGATGCCCTCTCCTCTCCACTACACAAGCACCACAGAGACGTTGCCTCACACTTCCCACACCGTTTTCTGCACTCAATCTCAAGGTGCACCATCATTGAGGCCAGTACTGCAATTCCCATTTTATAGCTACGTCGGCATTTAATGACTAAAATCCATCCTCCTGCCTGCAAAACCTTGTTGACTTCACTGGGGATTAGCTGCACAAACAAATGGGATTTCCCCCAGTAAGCAGGGCTTCACAGTCACAAAGCCATTTCACAGGAGAGGCAGCCCCCTCCTTGGCAGGGAGCACAGGCACCTTGAATACGAGTGCAGCGCAAGTCCCTGCTCCCTCACGCTTCTCCAACCCAGTAAAGGAGGAGAGGGCTGTTGCGCAAGGCAACCCTCAAGACCCACAGCAAGGAGCAGCATCTCACCTCTCGCAGCTGCACCGATAGCTTGGCTGACAGGAGCAGTGAAGGCAATGAAGTTGCCTGGCCAGTTTGGGACCAGCTTGATGCAACAGGGCTGTCCAAGAGGAGAAAACTGGATCTGACGACTCCGGGACACAAAATTGGAAGGGGACTCCCAACACCAGAAAGCAATGGCGTACTTTCCTAAGAGCTTGGGCTTGCAAGGTGGCTCTCCCAGGGAGCACCTTCTCAGCAGAGCAGCTTCCATTTATAAGCTAGCTTTGGAAAAAAAATTAAAGGCCAGTCTTTAATTGGCATGTGTAAGTAACGATTGGCCTTCCACACCATCCAAAAAGATCTGGGAAGGTTTTCACCATGAAACAAAGAAAATCTACAGGGAAAAGGACCGATGTAAAAATAAATAATAATACTGTGCCAGATGCTAATGTGGTGCCTGCTTCCACCCAATAACACATCCCGCAATACGCTTTCTGAAGAGTAAAATACAGAAATAGGATGATGAAGTATAAATTTATAACTGCATCTTACGGAACAGTTATTAGCAGTTAGAAGTGGGGGAAATTTGCATCTGTTCATTAAAAAGCATATGTTTAGTTCATTAAAAACATTAATCTTTCCAAGGATATCTCTTACTATTTAAAGGCTCTGTTGATTTACTCTTCTTTCCTCAGTTGCAGGTTGATTATTCATTTCGTGATTCAGGAAATCTCCCAGTCATCCAGCCTATTACTTTTGTCAAGTATTAGCTAAATGTTCAGCTCCCTTCCTGAAAAAACTACAACCAAAGACATCACCTCTTTCTTGCAAGGGGATCTCCTCATCCCCTCTTCTCGTGCACCGTTCAAGTCTTATGCTGAGTGCAAGCATAAAAGCAAGAGGCAAAGAGCTGTCTTCTTACATAAGGTTTTTTCAGAGACCAGGGGTTTTTGGGGGGGGGAGGTCTTTTTACATTCCTTTTTTTCCTAGCTCCTGTTGAGGCAACTTTAACAAAGAGCCCAATCTGCCAGGCACCAGGAGTCCCCCCAAATGTCCCGCTGAAGTCAGCAGCTGACACTGATGGAGTCCTACTCGTCCCAGTGCCAGCAGAGAGCAAAATTCCTGTTTCCAACACAACAGCGTCACCTTCGGCCACAGCTCTGGCAGTCAGACTTCTTCCCCTTAGCTGAGGCTCCTGCCACAGAGGAAAGGTGGACGCGCATGGTGGGAAGCTGGCTGCAAAACATCAGTTTTCAAACATCAGATGGAATAGCAATGAATGTAAATGCAGGCTTCTGGCCAATATTTTACCAGTGTTTATTAAGAATTGGCTTCCCGGCTGACAACAAAACTCAAGGAGGTAGCATGGCTGAGTGAACCAGGGAGTATAAATTCATTAATTCAATTTAGGGCAAAACCTAGCAGTCCAGACTTGGGGAGAAATTCCCTTACCAGAATTAACGATGAAGGCAAAGCAATTATTTGCACTTGAGAGGTTTCTGCACCACTTTTGGGAAAAAAGCTGACCACACTCCCTACAGTGGATCTGACCACTTAGCTGCTCCTTATTCATAACTAACCTGCAAATAATCCAGGTTTCACATCCTCTTGCTTTTCCTGTTTTCTACAGTCAGCAGCGTTTCTTCTTTTCAGGAACAGGAACATACACCTACCTACCGCAAATATAAACCATTCTGTCTCCCCCTGGAGAAGCCAGCTTTGCTTCTTTTTCAGATGAAATCATCAAAGTCAGCCTGAAATCAAAGGGAAGAAGGTGCCACTGAATTTCAGTGACACCTGTAGCAAGATCCAGATTATTTCCTAATATTTTCAAAGCAGAAAAGCAACTTGGCTTTTAAACTCGTTGCTGCACCAAGCAGATGCTGCCAACTGTTTCTTAATTCAGTTTTTCGAGTCCATCCTGTATTTAGGGCATCTTCTACCATCACATTGCCAATTCAAGCATTTCTTCTCAATCTTCTCTCTGCTTGGTTTATTCATCTGTATAATGTCATTTACACAAGAACAGAGACACGACCCCTCTTTTCACCAACAAAGGACTGCTCTTTTACAGGAAGTTTTAGCCTGTTTTTTTTTGTCTGTCCATTATCAGAGAGACCACTGTTTAAATGCTCTGACTTTTTGGGGGGGAACTTCAAATGCATCCAAGCACAATCTCTTCTTGCAGCTCTGCTAACGTTCACTGCAAGCGAGAGCACAGAGAGAACGAAGGGCAGAACTTGTCCCTTAATGTTCTCTCTCAATAGCCCAGCTAACAAGAATGTCTAGAGAAGCCTAGAAGGATTAGACGCCAATCCCCATTAAATTAGTGGGAATTTGGTACTTAGCTCCTGTGAGGCCGCTTTGAAACTCCTAGGATCAAATCTTCTTTAAAGCTCCCAGACCAGCTTCTAGTCTCAGTTACATCACGTAAATCCAAGCTCTCACCGGTCTTATCAGTGGAGTTGCTCCAGATTTACTGCCCAGCTCCACGTTAGAATTTACCTCACAGGCGACTGAGGGCTGGCGAAGACCCTGCAGACCACCGGTGGCACCAGGTTTCTCCACGGCATTCCTTCCAGTCCTGCCACGTCCACTTTGAACACCTCGTGTGACGGCAGCGCCCCGCTATCGCCACGTAACAGCCCACACTGAACGAGAGCTGCCTCGCACGCTCCTTCCTCCTCTTTGCTGGCCATCTTTAGCACAGATAGGGTCCTGCCACATTTCTCCTCTCCATGTAACTTGGTCTTCTCTCTGCAGGCTACCCAGCAGGAGCTCCCTGCTGGCGCTCAATCAGCCCTTTGCAGTCGTGATTCTATTTTTGATACTCCTTCTTAAAGAATTTTAGAAAGAATGTAAGAATTTGATACTCTTAGAGTATTAAATAACTAACTAACACAAAGAGGCCCAAGGTTTGAGTTCAGTAGAATCATCATCATCACAGATAAGTCTGTATGGCAATAAGTCTGTATGAGAAGCTGAAGTGACCACCTCTCATTTAAACCAGCATCACCTCCATCAAAAAAGCAGTCCTCCCTGTAAGCACTACTGCACCGCCAATTACCAGCCAGCATCCGTTGGCAGTATCTGTTATCAGACCTCGACTTCTTAACAACCATGCTAATTATCTTTCCCATAAATACCACTTTTCTTCTGAGTTAAACCCACATTATGCAGACAGTCTTGCTCTTGAAGCATGCACAGTTCATTACTTAAGGTAGCTGTTCCATTTAATGTACTTTTCAATGAAGAGGGAAAATGCCAATACCATCCTACACAAAAGACAGTCCTCTAAGTGAAGCAATTTTAGATTAATGCTGAAATAAGCTGCCAATGTTAGAATCCATTGCTATCAACAGCAGAGAGCTTATTAACACAGTGCTTATTTAAATCTTATTTACACCTCAACACAGGTATCCATTATTTTTTTTAAAGGAGACTATTTAATCACTTGCACCCTGGGCAAGCACAAGCTCACTCTTCAAGGAAACTAAATCAGCATCCACAATCCCGTGAGGTCTAAGATATCTCAGTCGGTGTCAAACACCGGGTCTACAGTTACAGAGAGAACACAAGCATGAACAGACGCACTTTTAATTTATAATTACGTGGGCTAATTGTGGACAGCATCAAAGGGATTCCACTGAGTAACAAGTCAGAGAGCAATTAAGCACACTTCATCTTTGTCATCCCCCTCTAACAACACTGAATTGACAGTGCATCCGACAAAGGAGAGGGAATACGCAAAAACTGGAAAAGCAAAGCCCCTTCCTCCAGTGGGATGCCCTCTCCAAGTCCCTCTGCAGAGGCTACGAGAAAAAACAGCCCCTACACAACACCTCGGGCATCATTTCCTTGGGTCACTCTCACATGCCCGCCCCATATAAAGTCATTCACTAGCACAGCACAGAAAAATACAGTCTCTACGCGATGTCAGTGCTCAAAGGGGAGAACCTGCCTGTCTCTAGATGTGCTGACAGGCTGGCACGGGAAGGCAGTCAGAGGAAAGCTGTACAAAGTGCAGAGATCCCCCTAGCTAGAAAAGCACAGCACCCCAGCTAACTGCAAGCTTTCCAAAGAATTAAAAAGTGCAGTAACCTAGGCATTTGGCACAACAGTCTGTCAGCAGGGTCAAAAGCTGGGCTTTTCAAATAAAAGTACACTTGCACATTTAGACATTTAAAACCCCTGACTCCCTTGGGATTCAACTGCAAGGAGGCACCTGAGGAGCTGATGAAGCTGGTCCTCTTGACCACAGGACTGAAGTTCTGCAGGCTTTTTTGTGCTTCCACAGAAGTATGTAGACAGGTTTAAAACTGAAGTCTCCCGCTGCATCTTGTTGTTTCCTTGTAGTATTGCAGGAATCCAATGCATGAAGCTATCAGGATACTCTAAAGGGTATGGGTACAAGATGGGAAAGACCTTTACAGGGGACTCTGACCACGCCTGGAATGCTGTCTACCTTGAGGGAAGGTGGCATTTACTCGATAGCACCTGGGGAAGCGGTCATGTTGATGATGCCTTCACCAAGTTCACCTTCAGGTAAAGAACCATCTTCTACATTAATACGTAAACCTACCACAAAGGCAGAAGGCAAGCTGATGGGTTTGGCACACCAAACAGTGACAAATTTTAGGTCCTGCAGCAAGACTCAAAGCCCTGAACATGGTATCTGGGCTGTCTATACAAGGGATGGAGCATGTACCTGTAGAAAGGCAGCGTCCCGGAGCAGCAGGCCACATATCTGCTAGAAGTGAACTAGTCTGGCTTATCACATCTTTAGTTTATGCGATATCACGTGCCACTTGATTCATAGCTTTCAGCTGCCTGAGAGAGGGTGCCTCCACACTTTCAAACAACAAGCAGTGCCTCCCTCTTTCTTCAGGAGCCCATGGTTGCAGGGGGTAGTGAAAATGCCCTGGGTTTATCCAAAACCTCAGCACGTGCCTTGGAAATGGAAGACCAAAGCTCAGGTTCCTCCTCTGCCTGCAGAACTTCAAACCCACTGACCTCAGTTTCTCAGCAGCCCAAAACACTCCACTTCCTCCTGCTGAAACCACCACCACTGTGCAGGGGAAGAATTAACTACTTATAATTACTCATTTTCCTTTAATCTCTTCCTTCCTCTTCCAGGTACAATGAGTTTTATTTTCTGACTCACCCGGCTCTGTTCATTAACAACCACTTCCCAGATAACAGTAACTGGCAGCTTCTTAAACCAACCCTGACGCTGAAGGATTTTGAGAAGAACATGGTGCCCAACAGCAACTTTTATACATTGGGTCTGCTGGCCGCACACCCAGAGACAGCTGTCATCCAAACAGGTAACACCCCGCGGAAGGAAAGCTGCAGATCACCTTCCCTCACGCAGCCCCACATCCACCACACACAGTCGCGCGTGTAGTGAATTACATTTCCAGCTTGGTTCTGGCAAGCAGAGCCCACTCTAAGCTCTTGGGGCAGAGGACGGTCTTTTTTCTTTCTTTTTTTTTTTTTTTTTTTTTTT
>Ga0065711_1028129_pt1 | contig 43445 bp, 25 predicted proteins | sample Hoacrofraction12_FD_59098 | JGI IMG/M metagenome (GOLD analysis project Ga0065711, IMG submission 59098) | Hoatzin crop microbial communities from Cojedes, Venezuela - Epithelial fraction 12 v2 (version 2) | ecosystem: Host-associated > Birds > Digestive system > Esophagus > Crop | place... | reverse complement strand
TCCACCACTTGCATCAGAAAGTTATCATCGATGCTCTGTAGGAACCTCCTGGATTGCGCCTGCCTAGATGTATGGTCTTCCCAGCTGATGTCAGGGTGGTTGAAGTCCCCCATGAGAACCAGGGCCTGTGACTGTGAGGCTGCTTGCAGCTGCCTGTAGAAGGCCTCATCAACCTCCTCCTCCTGGCCTTTGGCCACCCTTCAACACAGGGCAGGAGAGACCTTTGGTCTGATCCAGCACAGCCATTCTTGTGTCCCTGTGCACTGCAATGGGGCTGCAGGAATGTGGAGAGCCCAGGCACCTCAGCTTGTGGCTCTTGCTCCTGATGCTGCCAATGGCTCCCTGTTTTGCGGGTGCCTCAAGCTAGCCCAGCTGGATGATCCGCATTCAGACTATGGGCAATTAAATGCTTCTCTCCAAAACCTCCACATAGCATCCCATACAGCTGCAGAGAAATAGCACCATCCAGGCAATGAATCCAGATTTTGCATAGATGGTGGACGAATTTATGAAGGCTTGTGACAGCCACAAAACTGTCGCAGTTATAAAGCAAGAGACAGCTGTAGTAATGCAGCTATTAATGATAAGTTTTCTGCCGTTTTTGGAACAAATACAATGGAGCAGTTGTCTTTGTGTGAGAGCTAACCCTAACTAACATACAGAAAAGGGCTTTTCAGGCCAGCCTGAAAAGGACCAACTTTTCTCAAGTAGGTATTTCTACTGCCCATGCAAGGCAAAGAAAAGAAAAAAGAAATGCCCATAACTATTTAATCATCAATATAAATATATAGACCTTCCCAAAGAATAACATCCTGAATCTGGGCCTGCTGTTTTCCTATGACGCTGAGAAAGAGCATCTGGGTTCCTGTCCAGTGCGAAGTGGGCTAAAAGATATCAAAGTAAACTCCCTTAGTGGCCTCCAAGTGCCAAGAATTTTGGGTCTGGCAATTAAATGCCAACACTACTTTTGGCTCAGGAGCCAGATCTCAGAGCCACAGACCCCAAGAACGACAAATCTCTTGGGAGAGTGGGGCAGGGAAAAGCACGCTTCAGGTTTTGCCTGGCCCAAAATCATTTATTATAGGTCAGTTCTGGGGACATACTGTCAATCCAGAGGAGACTTTGGACTGGCCTGGTATCACTGTTCTTACACCTTTTGACAGGGAAAATTTAGCCAAACTCAAACATACCCAGAAATTGCAACAGCTGTGTCTTGGGAATGATACGTACTGCTCAGACTGTAGTTGCCAAATAACCTACATAATGTAGGAGCAAATCGTTCTGATTCATGAGTAAGCCTTATTCATACCAGATTTCAACACACAATAGTAGCCTACTTCTTGTTATTATGCTCACACCGTGTACAATTGCAAACTTGCATCTGACACAGAGCGAAAAAGTCAGGAGATCATGATTATAGGCAATTGCCACAGCTATCCTGTAATAAAAAGCCAAGTTCTGTATTACATGACAAGTGCAAGATCTAACGAGATATGGACACTGTGGGTTGTGGGTAGCAGACCCTCTGCACAAGGAGGACACTGTAGCTGTGCAGTGCCACACCTGAAGAAAAGCAAAGCGTACTCATCTTTGACAGGCAGTCCTCCAAAGACGCAGCTTGGTCCAATCAGACTCTGACTCTAACAAAGCACCAAGGGCTCACTGCAGATTGAATTACTTCTGTGCCATCTTTCAACTCTCTGTCCTCATCTCTGTCTCTCTTAACATCTTTAAATTGTACAGAAATAGTGACTAAAGCAAATAAATGTGTGGGAAATATAAGCTTTTCCTAAAATATATTTTTAGCCAAATATATTTCAAATATTTACAAATGTTTGAATAAATACATTAATTACATGATGAATACATTCCCAGAAAAATCATTTTTGAGCAAAGACTAATCCTGGCAAAGTAAATATCTACGAAAATAGAGATGTGTAGGCCTACCTAGTTATCTTTACTTTCTTCTTAAATCATTGTTGCTACATTCAAGTGACTTAATTCATGTGAAATTAAATACATAGTTTAGGATTGTCCAATTTGCTTTCAAAGTCTCCAACTTGTCTCACTGCCTGTAAACTCACTTCAGCCTAAACCACTCTGAACTTTGCTGTATATGCCAATACCTCTCTCTTCCATGATACAGTTTTTTTAACAGGTGCCTTTAGATCTCTTCCTTTGAGGACTTTTCTCATTGTTTAGGTGTTAAAACCTTGTTGCACAATATTTTTGTCAGGAATGGAAGGGCCGCCATGTAAAGGTTCCTACTACACTCTCACACTGGTTTTCTAATTCAATTTAGTGCTTTTTAACACACTCTCATGTCTTGTGATGGGTCCCACATCACGTGGCATGGCTCCACTAACAAAGTGAAGTGTTCTGAGAAAGCATACAGGTATGGTGCAGATAAAATCTCACTGGTTCTCTGCCGTGCCACATTTAACTTGCTCCTGATTCTCAAAGAGAAAATAAAATGTGGTGCTCTGTTGCACAATAAAGAAAGGAAGCTGGGATGGGGAATGGACAAGGCTGCTCCTCTCAGACCCTGGCACCTATCACTGCTTCTTCTGGCTCTTACCAGCAAAGACCTTCCTCCACATCTGGCTTTGGAAGCAAATCTCCGGTAATAGTTTCATACCTGCAATCAGGCAGTCAAACATCTGCTCAAAATGAAGATATAGGATAAAGACAAGTAAAAAGCAAAGAGCTAAGATAAGTAGCTGTGGGTTTCTGGAAGTTCTTTGGTCCTTAAGGATGTAAAGGCTGTCATTTCCAATCATTATAGAATGCCGAGAAAAAAGTAAACATCTCTGATTTTAAGGCCAGAGGCAGATATTTGGTTATCAACTCTATGGATGGTTATCCTGATGCTATTGGCTGGCAGGGCAATTTAGGCATTCCTATGGACTGGTATAATTTATGCCAGAAAACAGCTCAGCTGAGATTAAAAAGACAGAGAGGGAACTGAACCATCCTTCTCTGAAGATGCGCTGTTTTCAAGAAAAGGCAATATTCCTGTGCTAGGTTCAACAGCAGAAAAGCAAGAATTGAATCCTAGACTCATGGATGCAAATACTCTTGCTGAATTGACTTGTTCTTACTTAATATGCAAAGGTTCACTTCCTTTCCACAGAGTTCCTGCCTTGTTCTTTCTCTCTGAGACAGATATTTGAGTTGACCTTCAGCTTGCTTTCTCCTGCTTGAGTAACTGCTGAGATTTTTCTCTCTCCAATTCCACTTCCACCCATTCCACCAAGTCCCCAGAAACATTTCAATGCTACTGGTTTTGCCTTGAAAGCCTGTCAGTAAACGTTTGACAGAAGAAAGTTGTTTGACAATGAGATATATATGCTGCTCTTTTTTTTTTTTTCAGCAAACAGAAATACAGAGGTGCCTGCATGTATTCCTGCTGTCTGCAAAAACAGACAGGTACAGAAGGTGATACCAAAGCTCCCATGTTACCCCACAGGCTCTGGCAGCCACTTGACATCAGTGCTGGCATTTTTGTCAAGAAGCAGAGGTGCAGCCTGCATCTCAGTGCATGGAAAACTGCAGCTGAGAATTAACAGCTGAATTTATTCAGCAAAACTGGCTCTGAAGCCTGTTAGCAGTGAAGATACTTTACACTATACCACAGCAGATCTTTGATATTTCCACTAGTAGTAACATTCTATAAACTGAAAGATATTGTTTATACAAAACTATTCTAAGAATAGTGAAAATTCAAATATGCATCAATATTTGAAACCATGGTGACACTTCATGCACAGATACAAGTTACAGTACTTGCTTCCTTTCTCTTCTCTCAAAACTGAACTACTGGGAACTGCAAGGAAAAACTGTGATACTCACACAGATCTGCCTTTCTCAGATTTCTCATTCTTATGATTTTCACAGAGAGTGAACAGCACGGGCATTCTTCACTCTGCAGAAAAATGACAAAGTTATTACCACATGAATATTAAATTGTTTATGCTTCATAAAACATTCCCTCCCATAAGTGCATACTGCAATTTCAAAAGCCGTGCGGCCAAATTGGAAGATGAACTACTTGCACTGTTTTGGAAGTTAAAATCATGTCTGTGTAGATCTGAAAAAGAGGCAGAAAAAGAGGAAATATTCCTCTGTGAATATATGTCACTGATGGAAGAAATAACAATAAAATGGATTAAGTGGTAAAATGGTTTTAAATACAATGAATGCTTATATTACATGACAGGACATTTAATGTAAAACAAATCTTTCTCAACAATTAACATGGAAAAATAAACTAGCAAAGAGCAAGGGTGCATGAGAAGCACTTCCATTAAACATCTATAGACAAAGTTTAATCCTCTTGAACAGCTGAAATTTCACATGAGAGCAGACATTTTCTTCAGATAATTCTATTCTGTGAAAATTCCAACTTTCCATTTAAAATCATTATGAGGAACTTTTCCCAGAAATGGTGAAGAGCAAATACATGAAAGGTTGTGGGGTGTTGAGCTATTGCAGGCAGGAAAAGGAGAATGAAGGGATACAAAGAACTGATAGGAAATAGAAACAATCCATAGCAAAAAGTATAATCACGATGCTGTAGATTTCAATGTATTAGCTGTGTTCAAAAGCATCATGACCCCAGAGGAAAATGAAACTCTTCAGTGAGTGAGGCACCACCAGCAGAAATGCTTCAGAGCCTACATGAAAGAAAACAGCTTAGGAAGAGATGTTAACAAAAAATTCCCCACCCAAACCAGATGCTGAATATTTGCAAAAAGGATCATTAGCTGAAATGTCAAGCACAGAAGGAAAGGCAAATAAGTAGACACAACCCAAACAAATTATTAAGTCTTGCAGATTTTAGTACCTGAAACTTTAGCTATTGCTTCACTGGAAGTCATTATCTATTCCCTCTCCCACCCTCTGCTAGCAAAATAAATCTATTAAATCCCTTTAGGGCAATTATGTCACTCCTCCTCTTTCTCCAGTTAGGAATTGACCCAGCTGAGAAATTGGATATAAACTCCCCTACCACTCTTGAATTATGGTAAGACAACCTTGGTCCGTGTTTTATGTCTCACTACAAAACAGAAGGGCATATTCTAAAGTCTTCCATCTGGATTCAGGTACTGGATGGAGTAATTCTCATGCCCTCGCTACCTCCCCACCCCCCCACATCACCAAGAAGCCTCTACTTCTGCTCATTCTCATGAGGCAGTTTCAGAGGTTAAGGGCAATGGAAAGAGCAGAGAGGACAGTCATGTTCCTTGCTTTGCACGTGTACTTTCCACTCAAAGACCTCTGTACATTACTCTCTCCTCCTTTCAAAAAGATGAACCTATAGATCCCTAGTGTTTCTTTAATCAGTTTGGTTAGACATTCATGTTTTTTATTTGTCAAGCCATGGGGATCCCACATTTGAGGTCTCCAAGCATCAGTGCTTATGCTGACACAGATCCGTGTTATGGAGAGAAGCTCTATAATCTCTATTTCACAACAGGGGAACCAGAGCACAGCATTATTAAATAACTTGTTGCTAGTCAAACAGCAGGTTAATTTCAGAGCTGAGAAGTATGTTGACTTTCTGGAGCCCAACAGGCAGTTTTAGGGCTTTCCCTCCTCATCATGGTGCACAGAAAAATTAATAATAAAAAAATAGTCTCAGAGATTAAGATTTTCCTCAACATTTTCCTGGGTGTCATTTGTGCACAAATATCAAACAAGGATCATCTTTGTGTCCGTGATTAATCACTAGTTTTAGTCATTGATCTTCCTGTGCACACCACTACCAGGAGGCCGCTAGCACAGCTACTTGGGCGCAGTACACATACTCATAGCTGGCAGATACTGCACTCTATAAGAGCCCAATTTACACAATGCTTGCATAAAACCATGGAGTCAGCCCAAATCCACAGCAAGCTCCTGTGAGGCACCTCAGACTGCTTCCCAGCCTCCACATGGATCACCCACTGTAGCTGAACTTCCCTCCACTACCAAAAGTGCCTTCACAGTGCAGCCACTATCAGCAAAGCTACCAATCATCCTGACATAAACAGGTAAATACATCCATGAATACGGACTAACAGCTCCCAAGTCCTCTTCTAGCCACCAGAATCCCAATTACAAACCCACCTCAGGTCATCCTCAGCCTCTAATAAATTATAGTCTGAATTTTTGCACTCTTACCTCACGCACACTCCAGTATGATCCCATCGTGCTCCCAGCTGCATACAAGTCAGATACGGATGTCACTTCACTGTTAGAAGCAACAGCTGGCAGTGATGCACAAAGTATCTCTGCAAAGTTTAAGGAGGTGCCTGCTGAGGAGCAAGTGGCTATCTATGCCCCACCTTCTTCATTACCTGAAAGGGAAAGTATGAAGAGAAAAGGGGAGGGAATTTGCTGAGTTTATCTGACAGCTACACACCAGAGGTGTGTGTTGGGGGAAGGCTGTACACACTAAGGTGCCAAGAGTTATTAGCAATTCAAGATAAAGGAGTGATAGCACACAGCACTTATGCATGGATACCTATGACCTGGAAGCCTAAGCACTGTGCAAATCAGAGAAGATAATAGCAGCTGTGTGTAGGCTGGAGAGAAACAGAGCTCTACAGCACCCCAGTCAACAAACAAAAGTATTGTGGATGAAATAACTTCAAAAGACCTTCTTTCTATTTCAACAAAATTTTATTTATTTTCCTTTTCTTGCAGGTAGAGGGGGTTGGGTTGCTTGCTGGCAGACATTTCCCCAATTTCATTCGTATCCTTGTCAGATGGATACATGTTATCCTGCTTTCAGAACCTTTCCACAAACATAAAACTTCTGAGTAAACCAAGACAAAAGAACAAATTTGCCTCCAAGTTAGGACATACATTGGTTCATCTTAAATGCTAACATCTAGATGTTCTAAACATGATGCAGTGTCATCAGATTATGATATAAAAATGACCCCCAACTTTTCTATTTTCTGGCAGAAAACTGTGCAGCAGCAGATACGCAGGTGAATAGCCCTTGCACAGGTCCACCTACTACCATGCCCAGATGCCTGATATGAAATGATCACTTGAGAACTGCAGGAGGTGATACTACACACTCACAGTACCCACAATCTGTCTTCCCCTTCTACACACACACATCAGGAAAATGCACAATAAAGAGAGTCAATTCCAGCCTTACAACTTTTCACTGAATGAAAATTGCTTTAGTCATCAACTATTTTAGGATTAGGAACCTACCCTCAACACCCTTCCAATTAAAGAGAACACTGTGTCCAGCAAAAAAGACCCTAAAGCAGACAAGCAGCCTTGGCTATTTATCCCAAAACTGAGAAAACCGACCTGAAAGTAGCTAAACCTGGACTGTTTTATTAGCCTCTGCAGCATCTGAACTGATGTTTCCTGAGCTGTTCCCCTGGGAAAGTCTGACTTAGGGATGAAGGGCTATCGTAGCACCGAGACTATGGAAGGTGATGTCTGCCCGCAGGTTAAAAAAAAAAACAAAAAACAACCAAACTTCAACAAAACACAACAACTCTTAGTAAACAATGCTGAGAAGTGTCCAGCTGAGGTGGAGAATGACTGGCTCACCCCAAAACTGCTGAGAAACAACTACTGCCTGAATAACTCAGGGAAAGAAAAAGGGAGGACCAATCTCTAGGCCTCTATCACCTTTGCTATACAAGGGCTACACCTTGTGGGAGTTTCCTCCACAGTGAGTGCTGCAGAGCATGGAGCTGAAGGTATTCTGTCCCAGACACTGGCTGTCAAAAGTGCCTCTGCTAGAAGAGGACCTAGTAGTATACCCAGCACAGGACCTAGCAGTAGACCCAGCACAGGCACTTGGGACCAGACATCTATTGTGTATATGTAGCAAATGGACAACCCAGCAACCCAAAACACCTTGCCAGTGTCAGAAACTACTGTTTCTGGTTTGGTTTAGATTATCTGAGATTTTAGGGTGCATCACAGATTCTGACAAGGGACATACAGAAGGTGGAGCAAGCTGTAGGAGGGATCAGAGAACTGTTTGCTTCTCTCAGGAATACATGTTTTCTGACCAGTCCAAGGCTGGTAAAACCAGGAAGGAGCAGGTGCTCACCATTTACTATCAAGAAGTCTACAGGCAAAATCAAGCAGAGTATATAATCATGACAAAAATATCCTCAATGAGGGCCAACAGCTGAAAAGTGAAACTGAAACAGAGTACTTCAGGGAACCCACAGACTTTGTGAAGCTGATGCAATACCCAGATCTTCACAGTAACAGGAGGACTCTTGACAAATATCAAGACACCTTCCCTGGCAGGCATTAAGGATTCAGTCATGATGCCCATTTTGACAGTTCAAGTACCTTATTTTGAGCTCATCAGTTGCTTCTCAGATAAAACAATGGGCAAGATTTAGAAGATTGAAGATTTTAGAAGGTTGAAACTGTCTATGTACCTTGTTGGGAAATTTGTGGAGAGAAAAGATTCCTGGCCTACTTCTTTTAGGCCAGGCTACACAAGGAGGTGAGGGACTCCTGTAAGTCTCATCTTGGCTGGCCTTTGACAAACTCCCAGCTTCCAGTACCTGCCTTTCTTTCACAATGGTTTGTTGGGACTGTGAGCAATAAGACAGCAAAAACCAACTTCTTAACCAGCTCCAGTTCTGGAAAAGACCACCTGTCTTTCTCCAGCAACTCACCTCTGAGGAAGAACTCACATTGGAAACAGAAGCTACGTCTCTCTCTCTGCTGGACCATTCCTGGCCTTTAGCATGTTGGAGTATATTCCCTTCTCCTCAGAACACCTGGGCTTTTTTTTTTTTAATCTGAACAGTTAATATTTTTTTATAGCATCTGAAAACCTGTCCAAAGGGGCAGAGGATTTACTTATGAAATGTTTCCGTAGCTGAACAGGAAGAAATGCAAGGTATTTATTCTGCTGTATATCCACATTCAAGTATTCAATGATGGTTGATCAACATCCATGCTTTGGTTGAGAAGACTCTTGCGTCTTGGGAATGACACAGAGTTGTTTCCTGCGTTCCAAACCGTTCTCCTGTACAGCTGGAAGAGGCATGCTGCTTTTTGTTAACAGGTTCCTCATCAGGTCCTTTATCAGATGTGCGCATGCATCATTTAGTACATTACCAGGATGGGCATTTCTTCTTCTGTTCTTTGGCAACTGCACTGGTGTGCGAGAGCTGTTATGTTTTTGTGCTACGTGTGTATTAATCAGCTTTTTCCCCTCAGCCACTACTTTGACTTCAATGTACTTGTCAAATAACTAGTTAGTCTGTGGCAGTTTTATCGTCTTAATTTTTACTAGCATACCTACCAGCTGTGTTTTACAGTTTATGGTTAAGAACTGTGATGCAGTGAGCAGAATATTGGTATCTTACTCCATTTCTCCAGTGTGATTCTGTGTGTGCAATTACAATACATCCTGTAGTCCCACTCACATGCTATTTGTTTCTGTAATATTCCAATTCACTGCATTGCCCAAGCTCCAGATGATGCAAAATTGCATTTTCTGGGGGGACAACTGCAGCATATGCATATGATCTGAGACAATACACAGTTGATTGTTAGAGGAAATGGCAATGGTCCTTCAAAACAAATTCATAAGTATGATTTAACTGATAAGAACAGATATCATCAAAGACCTAAAAGGCCACCCATCCGTACATCCACTATCCAACACAAGTTTGAAAAATAAAGTATCCTTCATAAGATATGTATATTTTGTTACAGTTCATGACAAAAAAGAGCGCTTGGGAAACGAAACTCTTAAAAGATAGAACACCATTTAATTCAAGTTATTAAAACCAAGTAAAATGATTTAAAGTGATACTGCATAGTCACCACCTTCTGTGTCTGAAGAGGGCTTTATGGATTCGCTACCAATAGTCCCAACGAAATGCCAGAATATTTTGCAGATGAAAAAATACTAGTGACTAGCCACCAAGACAATAAGAGATTGCACAGACAGAGAGCTACAACTATTTGCCTATAACAAACGTCTGTGTTTGATATCACAGCTCCGGATCAAAAAGCAACTACTGCTTAGTAAACCAAACCATGTGGCTTTGAAACAAATACTTCAAGTTTTCTTTTTTGAGAAGGTTACTTAGTTAGAAAGAGATGGCACCTGCCAAGAACAGTGAAGTAGCTACCACATATGTGCTGTCATGGTAAAGATTTAGTAAGGGAAAGTGCTGGTCAAGCAGAGGACTGTGCTTGTGATACTGGCTGGCTCAGAGTTTGTTTCTTCCGTGCCACAGCCATGCGCAAGGCCTGAAGAATCACATTCTCGTTGTTCATGATGTTGTAACTAGTCAGCTTCAGGAGCTTGTTGAAATGTTCTGCTTTCAGCGAGACCTCCCTTGTTGAGTATGGAGAGAAGAAACTGGAGATATCAACCTTTCCCTGTTCCATTTCAGCAGCACTACGTGACATGCCTGTCAAGGGAAAAAACGAAGGTGTTTGTATAGTCCCAGGGAATTACAGTACTCTGATAGACTATGTCAAGAATAATTTAGAGAGATCACAGGTGCAGTTACTGTGAAGAGAAATGCAGTGCTACAATGTGTGAAAAATCTACTTCTGAACAAAGTCTATTGGAACTAAAAAAAATTAAAAAAATGTCACTGAACACCATTCTGTTACAAGCAGCACCTTCTACTGGTCAGCTCATGGCACGTCATTTTATGTGTTCACAGGTGCGCAAGTCTTACCCTGCTAGTTCTTGAGTGGAGTACATACTAAAGGTATAAAGAGATATATAGGACAGGAGGAAGCAGAACATTAGTGGCCTTGGAAATCGTCATAAAAACAAAGCCTGCATCTCAAATACTAGCCTCAAAGGACACAGTCACTGTATTAGTTTATGATGTATTGTAGTTCATTGCTTTGATTTTCCAGCATATACAACCAACACATTAAACAGCCCAAATAGAAAGCACAGTGGCCCTCCGTAGAACCATTCTATACTGTACAGATAATTCTCCCCTAGAACTCGATGTCATAAAACTCTGTAAAATATGCTTTGTTCTGCACAGTAAAGTTTTGGAGATCACAAGAAATTAGTTCCCATTCCTCTACTTGAGGAACATGTTTCTTCTTTCACTGAATTGCACCAGGACTGAAACAGAAATTATGCACAAGTTTTCACCTGATTTTGCAAACAGTTTGTGTCATCCCATTTTGCAATGTTTTTGCTAGTAGGACCAAGTAAACAGACAAAGGATTTTTGTATTGGGATGAGGAAAATATATCCAGGGAGTAAGAAAAGTTCATTGGGTCGATAAAATGCTGGGTACTCTTAACTTACCAGGTGCTACATATCTTTGGAAGGTGTCATTCACTAATGGAAAATAAAGCAGCAGAGGAGCTCCTGGAGTGTCTGCACCATCAAACATGTAGCATTCCTTCAGGTTCTTCTCATCATCCTTCAGTCCGATGCTGGGAAACGGAATTCCCTGCTCCGAGAAGTATCTGCAAGTCTGCTCCAGGGGCTGGTCATGGCCCAACAGCAGTGGCATAAGGAATGGAAAAGATACCCAAGATCAGGCTGCTGCCAAAGCCCAGTAATTCATGGTGAGTTGCACAAAATAGACTGATAACGCTGGACAGACGGCCATAATGGGAGCATCCGCAGCCCCAGGGACTGTTTTTCTCTTGCCTGTGGAGCAATTTGGAGATAGTCTTGCAGGAAAACACCTAATATCAAAATGGTATGAGGGTTTAAATATGTGCCAAGGCATGTCTTTAAGATGGGAATATGATTTAGGAATAGAACAGATTAATTCAAAGCATGTTATAGAGCACCATGAATTAGAGTTAAGTCAGAAAAACATAGATCTAAACAAAACTAAATTTGCGGTCCAAGACAGTAAGATTCACAGTCATATTATCTGTTTATATAGCAGTATAACTTGTGAGTGGACCTCAATAGTCTTTAGCAAGGTTTTGAGACCAACTTACCCATTTCTATAACTTGGAATTTTAGAAATAATATGACATTTCAAGTTAATATATTTTAGACCTCAAAATATAGCACTGCAAGCATTCATCAGAAAGCTAATTTGTGATGAATGACTTTGTTAAGTTATCTAACAAAACACTGAAGTACCACTTCAGGTTTTTTGAATTAAATATTTCCAAAAGACTTCAGAGTACAAGAAAGAAATGTAGTGTGAGTTATTACATATACTCTTTTTCAGCTGCACTACAGAGACAAATATTTTTCACGTGGCATCACAGTGTAAGAACAGCATTAAAGTACCTTCCACTTCAAAAAAGAGCGAACCTTAACCAGTGAAATTTGTGTTTTCTGTGGTGCTCTTCAGGGACAGGTTTACAAATACAAGTCTGTATTTGAAAGTCTAAATCTGACTTTTTATGTGATGAATACCACTTTCAAATTCTATGTAACCATTTTAACCAAATCAAGTTTCTGCAAACACAGTAAATGTATTTAATATCTTGCTTCAAGCCCACTATTTAAGGGAAAAAAATGTGTTTATTAAAAGAGATAAAATTAAAGATGAAGAAATTCTTCACTCACTAGGTTGTTCCTGGACAGACAGAAAACCACATATTAAAATAAAAAGACAAATAAAATCTTATATGTTTAAGGAATATGTAGATTAAATTCAGCATCTGAACCACAAAGTTTTCCCAGCTATATTTGTGCTGTTAAATCTTACATATAATTGCAACAGAAGTTGCAGTTCAACCATCGTAACTTCACTGTGCTGCTCTGTATTTCATTGGCGAAGCACTTAGGGCTATTTCAAAAGTGGTTTGAGAAAAATAGAGATATTTTCTGCTCTGGGAATCTCCATTCTTATTCTACGTGTTAGAAACACCATGTTACTAAATTCCAGCAAGATCCTCGTTTCACAGACACCTGTCTGAAAGCTGTGGAAAGCAAAGGAAAAGCTGTTACTAAACAAAGACAGTTTTGAGACTTCTCACCAAGGTCTGTGATCCACCAGTGTAATTTAAGTGTATGATGACGTCCACTTTCCGTTCTGGTCTCATGAGGGGCGGGCAGCTGGTTTCAAAGAAGAAAGCTGCATCCACCAACTCCAGGTGCTCCGAGTTGCCTCTCAGGTCATTAGGAGAGGTGTCTAGCAAAGTGTCTAAAGAGTAAAAGATTCTGAGCTATTAGCAATCTGCAGAAAGACATCTGTCAAGTTGAAAAGCAAGAGGAAGGCAAGCTTCCCTCTCATCCAGGACTTTTCCTTTGCTTTAGGATAGCATGCAGCAATCCAAAAGCTCCCTTCACTCACAGCAGCCTCCCCACTTAGTTTTTTTGGTGTTTCTAGACCCATAAAAGGCACCAAAATCTAGGCAGGTCTCCCATATGTGCAGAGCCCCACCCCCATGATTTTCTTCCCAGTGAGGACTTTCAGTACCAAGTGACCCAAAAATTGAACAGTTGTCTTACTGGAATGCGAGGAGTTACTTTGTTCTCTCTCCTCTTCTCAGGAAGCACTGACAACTAACCACAAAACCCACTCAGTTCTCTTTAGGACATACAAATGCCCCTCGCTAAATCTCAGCCACTGCACCCACCCCGATGACCACTGAGGCACGCTGGCAGGAGTGCTGTCCACACCTTTCCATTTTGTGAAATGCTCCTGCTGGACGTACTCGTTGTGCATCTGGAAGCCCCTCAGGAAGTTATGGTACTTGGAAACAGCAGGGCGGTCCGTCAAGATATCCCGGAGAGCCGTGGAGAGGCCGCTCGTAGGAGTGAACATGCAGGTAGCCATCTCATAAGGCTTCTCAGGCAAGTCCGGTTGTTCCTCTAGAGATATATGGCGTAAAGGACATGCAATTGAATTATAGCCACAATTAAGAGAAGGCTAAGTGCAAAGAGGACAAAGAGTCAGTGACTCTTTTGTACCAATAGTAATCATGTGTTCACAGCTCTCAGCATTGCATGATTTTTCCCTATGGTCTGCTGAGAGTTCTGGTTAATTTCTTGACAAAAATAAAAAATTACTTACCAATTGGCTACGTCTGACTAAAAGAACATTTTGCTCATAAAAACTCTTACACATTAGAGTAATTCACTTTTCCAAGAAAATAAAAACACAAGCAAAATAATTTTATTTATACATTTGAAGGGATTATTGCTTTTAGATTCCATGCAGGTTAAATATGAAATTCAAAGTTTATTTTGAAAAAAGCAGAAAAATTTTGACATTTTATTTTTAAATTAAATATTTTTACTTTTAAAAAAGCAGTTTGGTTAATTTGGCTTGGGTGTGGCCAGCTGAATTGAGCAAAAACTTGCAAATTATTTACACAAGCCCAAACATAAGGGTTTTGGGGTTTTTTCCCAAAACATAGTCCACAGAAATGTGACCCAATTCTGTTCACTATTAAATCACTGGCTCTGTTTGAATTTTAACATGAAGCTGCTCACAAGTATTTTCAAGGAATGGCCTTTCAGTACAGAGCTGCCTCTCTCAGCTGGTGTAATAGCACTCCACTCCATTGACTTCCTTTGACCTTTCCTAAGTCTTCCAGTTTGGTCAGGTTTTGAAGGAGGGATGCACTGTGCAGGGAGAACAGATATTGGAAAGGAATACTCAGGATTCTTTCTGGCTAACAAACAGCTGACATGAGGCTTTGACAGTTCTTCTTTCCAAGCCTTATAAACACAACACTTCCTGAACCACCTTATGTATCCAACCCTTATCTCATCTCCATCAAGGTCTATCTGATGGTGCCTTTCCTTCAGATAATGATCTCACTATTTAAGCAAAGCACTGGCTATTCGATAAAATCAAATCACTTGATTTTCCTGGTGCCTCTCGTACCCCAAGGCTGAGAGCACCAGGATGACAGAAAAAACAAAAAATGAGAGATGTGAGTGCAGTTACCCTATCAGAGGTGCCTGGAGGAGGGAGGCCATAAGTCAAAGGGTACTTGAGATTTACCTATTTCAGTCACTTTGTCTTGGGTCCACCTGTGCCAGAAGTCCTCTGAATTGTCAGCTGCGTGCCAGGCATCCAAGAGGTTTTTGGAGAAGATACTGCTCCACATTCCTAAGGAAGTGGGAGAGGTATAATAAGTGGTGCTGAGGTAAACCCAAGGAAATTCTTTTAAATACTGCCTTCTGCTTCTTCCACAGCTCTTCGCTAACTTTTTCATATTTCTATTCAATTTTTTGCAGAAGTCCTGACATCTATTTCTGTGGTAGAGCTGACTCAGAAGGTAAACTGATTTCACAAGAAATTTCAAAGTATTTTCCCTTTCACCATGTTTTACCTGGAACTTTTTTTTTTTTTTGAGAAATTTTACATTGTCTTTTTCCTATTTTCATTTCTTTTTTACTTTGATAAAGAAATATTTTCAGCCAACTCCTTCACCGATTCCCTTCTTTCTTGCCCTGTTTATTTCTTCTCAGTATTTCCTTCAGCTTCCACAAAGTCTCCTAGTTTTCCAACTTTCAAAATGTTTGGCAAGCTACAGGAAATGGTGATGCTTCAAAAGTACTCGTGAAGGTACACATGCCAACTTCTTTGTCATTTTAGTTTCATTTTATCTTAGTCCAAATGATAAAACCACCTCTTCTAGCAAGCGCAGTTGAGTGAGTCGCAGGAGACTTGCTGCATTTCAGTACCTGTGGACTGGACCCGGTACTTCTTCTACCACATGCAGAAAAACAGCTTTCTGGGGACTAATTTCCAGAATCATTAGTGTTTCTATTAAAATCTTGTCACTCCCCCAGGATGGTGAGTCACCTTGCATGAAGCAGATCCGGGACTCGGGGAGCTTCTTCATCAGGCGACCCATGAAGAACTCGCTGCCAAAATCCTCTGCGCGAATGAAAGCACCATACTTCAGGAAGCCCACCTCGTATGGCGTGAACTCCACCCACTCTGCCAACACATGCAGCAACAACATTAGCTCCACTACTAAAACTAGTCAAGTCACCAGATGTCAAATAAACCTTTCAGGTGTCAGCCCACGCAGGCAAGCCAGCTTAGTGCATGCCCTGAGCAAACCCTGCTGACAGCCACTGCTGGACCAGCTGTCACACTGTCTACAGGTTTGTGAAAGAGCAGTGTCAGGGCTAAGGGAAAGTTTAAATTGTTCTTTCTTTTTATCTAGCAAGTGGGCAGTTTTCTCATTGCAGGTGGACTAGAATATGGATTGACTGCTATTGCTTTTATTGCCTTTAGCCGAGCATGAAAAACATACATTAAGCAAACCTAAATCTCCAGTGAATCACTTCCTTTAAGAATTCATAGTGTGTCTGAGACAGGGTCACAGATCTATGTTCTGTTATTAGTCTGAAGTTAATGTCTGCATATGCACACTTACGTGCCAGGAGATCTTACAAAACACTGAACTGTTGCTGTCTATCCTGTGGCTGCCCGATTACCCTTTACTTCTCTGAACAGGACTTCTCCTGTCTTGGAGGGAGAATTCAAAACAATTCATCATTATTTACAGTATCCCCATGCTATGTCTCCCCAGGTAAAAACATAGCTCTTTTCCAGAATTGAAACATTACCTCTAAAATCTTTGGTGGCAACTTTGTCCTTGACATTGAGGGCAAGGTAGATGGGCAGCGGGTTCTGACCCTGATTCACTGCTCGACGTTGATCAGAAAGTCTGTGGTGGCACTTCTGGATTTGGGAAAAGAAAACGCAAACGGTTAGCTGATATTAAGTTCCTTAGAGATATCAGCTTATGAAGTCTTAATATGGGATATCATTTTCCTGCATTTCCTCCTAAACTTACTTCCATGTGAGTGAATAACAGAGTGCAAGAAAATTGTGAGAACAGGAATAACTGTTGTGAAGATAACCAGACCTGTTCTACATTCAATATACAACAACAGTAATGATTTGCTTCACATGCTTTTCTGACTTTGCATTGCTAAATGTAAGTGAAAAAATAGGGCAGATCTGGGAAGTTCGGCTATCATCATATGTTTTATCTGTAAAACATAAGAGTTCTTCAAGGCACCACAGTAATCACCCTTCTGGTAAAGAAATTTTTGAAAATGGTATTGAAAGTTAACAAACACAGAGGAAAAATCCTCGAGCTGTCCAATGCTAACAGCTTATTTTATACATGAAATGGAGATTTTGAGTGTACTCACCCAAATGAAATTCTAGAAAATTTTGCTAGGTACCATTGAGGCCAGAAATACAATGTGAAACATGATATGAAACGGGAGTATTTCATCTGTTTCACACAGACAAAATATTAACCATGTTTTTAAATTAAAATGGCTTTTTCTCCAGGTATCATCATTCTGCTAGTTTACATGGAAAGATTTGCTTGTGTCGTTACAACAAAATTAGGAACAGGAGGGCCTGAGAGATCAAATCCAAAGTAGCAGAAACGTACCTGTAAAATCACAGTTTCTGTAGCTAAGATGTCATAGGAGCTCTGGATCTATGTACTCTCTCATCACTAAATGACAAAGTGCAGTAACTACATATGGGGTACCTCTGCAATACATGCGAGGTGTGACTGCAACTTGTGTAAATATTGCAGCAGTGGAGACATAAAAACATGGGGCCGTAAAAAACACATAGGAATCTCAAAAAACTTCTTGGACAGCTACACTGTTAATTAGTATGCTCGTAACTTCAGAGCTAGTCAGCGCATTTGATATTATGTCCAATCACACTTTAGGCGCCAGTGTAGACATATGAATCTATACACTGCATCTCCAGGTTGTTAATGTAAGTGGTGCTCTGTCTACATACCAAGTACAGTGTTCTTGGCCAAGTGCCTCTTCCTAGAGTTCTAATTTCTCATAACAGTCATAAAGATCAAACCACCAACTTTATGAGAAGAAAGATGTGTCGACATTACCCCGTCATTTAACATGGATTCAATCATGAGTCCCCACAGATCAATAAAAGATGTCTTATGGCCTGCTTGGGTCCTCTGGCTCAGCTCTCTGTAATAATTCCTCAGACTTCTCAAGCAAAATGCACCCATCTTGCACTTGGTTGCTTGCTTCCGAGCTTCGATAATTATTTCTCCAAGATCCTTACGTGACCAATTAGCATCTTCATACAGTTTTGTCATGGTCCTGCAGGCAGGAAACATGATGGGAAGCAGAAAGAAGTGAAGAAGGTGCTTTCAAAACTCAGAGAATATGCTTTGCAGGACTTTGGGCACTCCTTGTTGTTTTAGCTTTAAGTCACTCCACTCCGTCGAGCTTACTTTGAACAGAAATACAAGTCTAAAGGTAATCACTCAAAATCACTTGATCTGAGATCCAAAGCAAGCAACAAACCAGCTGTCTATGCTGTTTTAGCCCAACAGTAAATAACCATAAAGCACCATTTTGCATAGGATTAAGGATTTTTGCACTTCCAGTAAAGTCTTCTCTTTCAGTTAGGGATAGGTTACTTCAGTGACAGTAAATGTATGATGCACAATAGGCCTTTCATGGGTGGCCCTGATATTCATAGACCAAAGGCGGAAACAATAACTCCAAAGACCCCTTTTACCTTCACTGAGATCTAAAGCCCTAGACAAAGTATGGGTTTTGCATAACACAACAAGATCAAAAGAAAAGTCTCAAAATGACTCCTCACCATGTTGTGCCAGATGAGCCACTGATGTATGAAACACAGTCCAGAACACGCAACTTTTGAAGACCCAAAATGCTGCCATACATGGCAGTAAGTGCTCTTATCCCACACCCTGCTGTGGTCACAGCCACTATAGGCACCTGCTCAACACAAAAAAGGGAAGAAAGCATAGGTGGAACAGTGGCATCTAGGCACATCATATCAAAAGAAGACAGACATGGAAACACAACATCCAGACACAAGTAAAATAAAACATGTACCATAGAGATAAAAGCAGCATTGCTCTAGGAGTTTTAAATAATGCAGGTTGCTGGACATCCCTGTGAGGTATACTACAAGATTTTGGCACTTCAGGAAGGATTTTTAAGAAACAGGGACCAGACTCATTGGTTTGAAATTCCTTCAAATTATTCACTTGAAAGCCAAGTGGAAATAGAGACTTTGCTTATCCAGACAGACTGTTGAGCTCTCCAGCTGAGATCACCCTGGCTGCAAACAGTACCCTGGAGAAGGAGCTGCTCACAGAGGCTCCTGCTCCTCATCTGGACAGAGGGCAAAAATCACTCCTCATCTCCAGGATGGAGGGAAATGACACAGAAAAATCCCCCTGCAGTGCCTTTGCTGGTTACCTCATGCTCTTGCAGATCTTCCTCCAGGTGAAGAACATCCTTCAGTCCAGCTGCAACCACCTTCCTCCGGTTTTGCAGGAAATCCTGTTCATCACTGCACAGGTCAAACCCCAGGCGGGCGTCTAGGTTTCTTGGCCTGAAACAGAGACCCTGAGTCCTGAGACCAGGGCACAAATATTATTATATTATTTTTTGCCATGGTCAAATCCAGCTATGCTGGTGTCTGTTAACAGATTGGTTTGTGGACAGTGTAATGTAATAAATGAGAAAGAGCAACACCACGGACAGGCCTCTGCTAATTGCTATAGTTGCCAAGAAGAATGCAAATGGGAAGGCAGAGCAGAACATGACATACTGTCCTGGTATGTTAATAAGGTTCCTACAACACACTGGGTTTTGTTTGCTCGTATAATTCATTTTTCAAGTTTCAGTAGTGCCTGCCATATGTGCCTGTAACTAGATAACTGCTTTCAACAGGCACTGCAGTTAATTAGGGAAGCAGCTACCATACTTTGGTTTTATTTTGTTTGTATGAAACAGAAATATGATTTCTTTGTGGAGCTGCTCTCTCCATCTGTGGGCATAATAATGCACACAAATTGAGATCTACTTACTGAGTTGCACTAACAGCTTGGAAACTTGGAGGAAAGGGGACCCACGATGTAATTCTCCATCACTGAAAAAGGAGAATCTGGCAAAAAAAAAAGCCTGCAGCCAAAAGATGAGCACACCTCTGCTTATAACTGAGCCTGGATGGAGCCCTGCTGATTTCAAATGAGCTTTTCGTAGGGTCAAATGTCTCCCAGTCACAGGATCAGGTCTTGCTGCAGACTCACTTACCATTCATTTGCCTTTGTGTACAAGTCAATTGTCCTGTCCTGAAAATCGCAATACAAACAGTGTAAGCATGCTCATCAGTCCTGCACCTTCCTCCCCCACTCCCTCTATGGGCTGAGCTTCATTATCTTTGCAGGCAGCAAAGTAGCTGCTGAATCTAGCTGGCAATGGTCTGGGTTATGAGAGATATAACAAGCTCCAGTACTGTCTGGGTTGAACAGAAGTGGGCCATTCACCCAAGCCAGGTGTGCTTAGGGCCCCTCAGCTTTTCATAACTGAACACCTAGTTTAACCTTCATTTTCTGGGAAGGTCGTTGAAAGCTGGACATCCGAACCACAGGCAAATTGATGTTCTCCGTTTCATCTGCTGCTTCAGGCATATTTTGCAAATATGTCTTAATTGTCATATCTATTACCGTTAGCTTGCATACTGCGTTGATTAACATATTAGATATGTCCTGAGGAAATTAATTTAAACTCAGAATGGGGTTGAATGGCATACCTGCAACCACGTGCAGAACAAAAGAAAAAAAAGAAATATAGCATAGTTGCAGAGGGACTATCATTCACACCTTATGCTGTAGCACACATTGTGTCTGACGGGAACTGAATCGCTGAACTGCCAGACTGTCATCACCCACCAAACTGAATGTGTATTGGGCTGGTTTTTAATAAGAAAGACTTGTTCTCACCTCTGCTATTGTTATTTTCTCTTGTATAGGAAACGAATTCAGACCTAGAGTCACAGATGCATTCATATCCCTTTCATTTTGACTTGATATAGACTGAAAAGAAGGATTAAAAAAAAGATAATAACAGTCAACTATTATAAAGAAGGGGGAAAAGAGAAGTAAAACCAATCTCCCATGTCTCACATACATACATCTATTAATTCCCTGTACACACAAAACTACATACACACTCAGGTCGTAGAGGTCCCCAAACCAATACACAGAAAACAGCCACCTATGCATTAGCAGCGATCACGCACCCTGCTGAGCCGCCTCCGCTGCGGTAGTGCCACGGTGAGCGCCGACTGATTATACTTGATGTAGTGGAACCTGGCCGGGGTGGTGGGGCAGAGGCAGGAGCTCAGCGTGTGGGTCTGGGTTCCTTCGTATGACCCGTCCACAGTTAAGGCAAACTTTCTCTCTGAAGCAAAGGAGTTTCATACTTAAGTTCTTCAAAAAAATGTGGATAATTTGTTTGCACAGTACTGTAATATATGTCTTTCTTAAGCAATTACTTCATTTTGATATCCAGATTATAGGACAAATAGATTTACTTATCTGAGCCTTCGCATTTCAACTTTAGAACTTGTCTACTGAACGTGCCGTATAGTAACTATTGCTATAGTACCACCACACTTCCATATAAACTGTGATTGCTGCAACTACTGCTCTGTTCATTAGATGATTCACAGCTGATAACAGTTTTTTAGGGTAAAAGCACTCTTTCCTGAAAGTCTGAAATGTTCGAAGTACCTCAGCAATAAGGCAGTAAGTGGTACTAAAATATTATTCTAGTATAATAATAAGGTACTTCAAACATTTCAGACTTTTTTTTCATAGCAGAGCACAGTTCTCTTTGGAACCTGTAAAATCTCCATCCTTCTGTCATGTTTCCCTTTACTTCAACCTGTAATATTTCTTTTTAAATAATTTCTGGCACTTACAAATATAATGTCTGGTGGTTTTTGGCCTTCATATAATAAGCCCCAGATATGTCTCTTCGAGTAATTGAAAAATAGTCTTTCTATAGAATAGTGTCCACCCAGGTTCAAGGTAAACTATACTCTGTAAATCCACACACTCAAAGATGTATGATCAGCCTTCAAAAGACTTATCCTACTCAAGCATTTTCAGACATGTCTAGCAAACTTCTTCACTGTGACAACTGAGTTCAACTCGACCCAAGTGCTTAAGCACTTTGCTGGATTGGGGCCATCAGGAGATGTCAGTGAGATGTTTTAAAAAATGCGTAGGAGACACAGGCCCACAAGCATGGGCTTGACATGGTAGTGACGCACTGCTTAAAATGTGCAATAAATGTCTTTGGTAATATGCTGCGTGTCTTGTGTTTCAACTGGTGCTGTGTTTTATATTGTTACCCCTAAAGAAATTTTAAGAAGTTAAATTGGTATGAGAGGCCCAGTCCTCATCCTGCCCATTTTCTTTGTCTCTATACCCAGAAACTACAGGATTTAGCTCCAGTTTAGGACTCAAAAAATTCAATTCCCTACACAAACATTTTAGAAAATTAGAAGAATCTGACAAGATGTTATTATAGAGGAAAATATTTTGTGGGGGAACCAGACCACATGCTCATCACACCACATTCTGTAACCATCTGTACATTTTTTTACTAACTACAGCCCCCTCCAGAGGCCACTGGCATTAGTAAGATTCCGTCTTGCACCATAAATAACTTTAAACCGGGGTGTTCAAGTGTAATACACTGAGTGCTTTTGCCATAAAGTGGCATTCCAATTTGCTCCATCAGTCAGCGAAAGGCTCACCCATACTGTCCTTCCTCAGCCTCCCGCCATTGACCTGCACCTCCAGACAGGAAACTTCACGGGACTGCAAGAGACAACCGGGGAGAGAGAAAATGGCGTTTGCTGTCAGCATAGTTGTGCCTCGGTCAGTCCCTTGGGCATGTGCAGGGTGCAGGGGCTCGGGGGGAGACGGTGCCAGCCTGTAACCCCCCTTCCAGGGCTCAGGAGGTGGCACTGGGCTGCCACATTGGAAATAACAGATCGTGCAGAGATGGGGAAAGAGAAAGGATCTGCTCTGGAGGAGCAGCCCTGCAAGGGCCTGGGGGACGACCAGCCACTGGGAAAGGCTCCCCAGGCAGGGTACTGAACCCAGCTCTCCCCAGGCAGAAGGAGGGATGTCGCCCGCCTGAGCCTGACTCGGTTTGGACAGAGGCGAGTGCTGGTGGCTGCTCAGCTTTGGCAGCTGCAGCCTCTCCCAGCGTGAGTCACTAGCGGGGAACCGTGTGGGAAAGCCAACGCTGACACCAGCTTTAGGCTGCCTCTTGGCCAATGCCTTCATGCCACCGTATGGAGCAACCACCTGGTACCTTTGATACGAGTTTCAGAACAAGCGTTGCTATATGGCAGGGGAAGGATTATGAAAGAAACATTACCACTAAAACTCCATTAGTAACAATGTTTTCAGGAGGATCCGGACTAAAAGACAAAATGGAAAACAATCAATTCAAAACCAGCACTCTTTCTTTTCTGTTTGTTTGGTTGAGGTTTTTTTTAACTGTTCTTTAATCCTTATTTCATTATCCTTATAAGTCCGTCTTTGGACAAGCAGCATGGGCAAACAGCATCAGAAATTCTAGCTGACATTCAATCCAATTTGCCGCTCACAGGTTTGAGTCTTTAAACTATTTATGGAGATCTGCTGGATGGAGGAGCTCCTCACTGTATCAGACAGCAGCACTAGGACTGATTTACATGTCCATGCTCTCCGTTAACAGTACAGTCAGCACAGAAACACAGTAAAAAATTTTTTTAAAATCTATTCCTACACCTACAACAAATTCCAAGCATCATTTTCCCACATTCTTATGACAAACCAAACATCTGGGATGTTTGTAAGGAGCAAGAGGGGTTTGAAACTTATCACCTCCTCTCCCCTTGCAGCCTGGTGAGCAGCAGCCATCAGGGACATCTCTATGCTCCCATCAACATCTGTGCTCGCTTCTCTGTGTGGATAGCTGGTGTAGATGCACACACATCATGCACCATTTCTCCTTTAGATGCCCTACACAAGCATTTCCTGAACACCCAAAGTTCCCCTCTACTTTATTCAAAGTGTTAGGGGGCTGCAAGTGTAAACTGATGTTTTGTGTCAGTAACATTTTGTCTCTGGCTTACATTTCTGTTGATGGCCTCTTTGACCTTACACACCTGCTCTCCATCGTGAATTCAACCTCCAGCTCCTCTTTTCCCTGCAAAAGAAAATGCATGCAGTCACTGCAGGTTCGTCCTCTGGTGAAGAGAGAAAGCCTATGGGAATCTGTCCTCTTCAGGGGTCTCTATAAGCCAGTGTCCACCTTTTGTCACGGCACATGCAACAGATTTAATTTTCTTCATGTTGTATCTGTTATACTTCTAGTGTCATATACTTCTAACTTCATATCCATTATTTTAGCAGACTCCTAGTTTACACCTTGCAAGACAAATTTAGTACATACTGCAGGGCCTCTTGGTGGTTGCTCCACCTTTCTGCAGCCATAGGTTCACCACACACTGTTTCACAGGCCACCTTCAATTCCCCTTTCCCTTCCCCTCCCACAAGCTCTCACACTCCCCAGTGGTCCTCAGCATGAGCGAGGCTGGGTTTCTCTGGTGCATCCAAATCACCCTGCCCCTCTCCCAGCCCTCACACACAGCACGTGCAAATGGACATGGTGGCACACTTGGGCATATGAAGCCTCGGATGTTCTGGAGGGTGTACTTAGGTTTGGTGGAGTCTGCACACACAGACTCATTGCGTGCTCAGTGTTCGTCATTGGCTTTTGTAATTGCCTTCCCCTAAGATTTCCTTCTTCCTTGGCAGGTTTTGGGTGCAACTCCCATTATCTTGTTTCCCTCCTAGCGTGAGCACTAAGGAAAACACAGCATAGAGAGACAGCCTTTCTAAAACAGGTATCAATTCAAATCAGCACTCACTCAAGTAAGTATTTCTAGGCCAAAACATTGCCCTTAAAACTTCAGTATAAAGTTGTCTCAACCTTATGAAATCAAGACCTGCTGAAAAACTCACATTTTTAAATAGTTCAGCTATGCAAGTCTTATGTTAATTTTCTAAATAAGCTGAATGCCACACTGGGCTTGTCGTTTATGACCGCAGATCACTACTTTTATATAAGCAGACCATAATGCACAGCTCAGAACCAACAGCTCCAACAGCAAAGGGACACCCAAAACCATTGGGGCAAACTATTCTGACATCAAGGATCACAACCAGACAAGTCCAGCGCCATTGGCCAACTCTGTCTGTAGAAGCAGCACCCAAAATTTGTAATAATTGCAGAAGCAACACTGGGCATCAACCCCTGAAACAGATGGACATACTCAGGTGGCTAAATGGGCACTAAGAAAGGCTTGTTGATTGGACACATGAGAGGAAAGCTCAGATAACCACATTCTCACTTGATACATCCCCTTAGGTTTGTCCTTGAATTTTATTCATACCTGTGGATTCAGCTGGAAAGATAGCTGAATGTTTTCCCCAAGCTGAATTTTGGAGACATCAAAGAAAACAGTGAGAAGATGGTCATCTTCAGTTATGTTGTCCTCATCACAAACTTTTAGCTCGAGAATGTTCTGGGATAAAAAAAAAAGTATATAAGGCTTAACAAACATAACATGCTACAGATATTTCATTTTAGCTGAAGGAATTTAGGAAAGTTCAAGAATGAACAAATAGACATCTTGTAATTGCTCTCCATAGACTCTGTTGACTGTGATGGCAGATACAGTCTTATACAACCATCAAAAGCTAAATAGCTACAGTAATAGAGTGTGAATGCTTCGTAAGAGAACTCAGAAAGACCCACAGGGTGGAAGGGCTATATGATAGGCTTGATATCTGGTAAGAATACCTGTTGGGGACAACCATGTTCCTACCTTAACCTGGCTCTGAATTGTGAAGTGGAATGTTTCGTTCCACGTGGGGTTCTTGCTGTTCTGGACTGTCTTGGTGCGGAAATGCTGCACAGAAGCTGTTGGCAGGCTCAGGCTTACGTAGCAATCTGACTGGGTTACTGTTGAAGAGAGGTAAAGCATGAAAGCAACAGACCAACGAAACACCCCTAGTACCCCATAAGGTGTTGCACTATATGAATTTTTAAGCTCTGTACAAAGCACAATATGCAGAATGCAGGCCAGGATATCAGCTAAGGTACCATCAAGCCAGTGGTAGACAATCAGCTTGCTTTGCTCTTGTGAAAGCCCAGCAGTTTGCTCTACTTGCGAGCTACTTCTTTTAGTTGCCGGAAAAACAATAAACATTCAAAATATGCAGTTACCTTGCATTGCTTTTCAAAGACACACATAGCCAAACTGTCTATTTATGTCAGACTTCAAAGGTTTTAATGCTGAAGAGCCACCCATGTGCACAGGGACACACACACACATGAGACTCTCGCAGGGCTAGGCACCATGGGTGGTTCAGCTGCCTGTCGGGACCATGAAGCAGATAACATTAGCAGCTGTGATGGGGGCTGCCAGACGAACAGAGCCCAGCTCCTACATACTGGACTTCCACAAGCAGGAATGGACATGCCTTAATGTTTTTGGGGTAGCTCTGGCTCTAAGTTTCATCTTCTTTACTTTCTGGAGCATCCTTTCTTTTCTCTAGCACGTCTGGCTGCCAACGTGGTGAAGGCAGGAGCTCATCACACTGAAGGTTCCCATGAAGTCCCGTTGCTGTCACAGAAGGCAGGTCTTCCACCAAGGCACCTGATCTCAGTCTGCTTTTTTCCCTTTTGGAAACTCAAAGAAGGGAAAACACATGCACACAATAGAGCTCAACAACAAAGCTTATCAAGAAAAAAAATTCAAGAAAAAAATTTTAAAGAAAATAAATAAATTGTCTCTGGAAGTGAATTGCATTTAATCCTCTGTGAAGGGGATTAAAATGAGCACATATAAGACAAACATTGAAATGTTGAACAGTTTAATGGTATAATATTTGCTTTGAGAAGCAGCTGTCCTGAGACAGTTTTCACCAGTAAAGATGTATAAAAATTATTGCTTAATGTCACTATTTTCACCTGCATCTCTGTGCCTCAGTCAGTGGTAAAGGTATTTGCAACATTTCATGTGCAAGTGAAAGCTTGTCTGTGTTTCCAAGCACAGAGGAAGCTGACATTGCTTCTTTGCATGAGATTGCATTGCGTTGCTGTTTCACTTAGAGGAGTCTTCAGGTCATAAAGTTCATCCATGTGAATTCATTCATATAAATCATGAGATTTATATTCATACTGAAGCTTTGGCCTTGAACATTCATGTTCATGGATGAACTTGAGCATTGCAGACTGCTGCTAACCAGTGTTTCATACTAATACATACGCCTATCTTAGACATCTCAGATACCTCAGGCCCAGATTCTTCCCAACCAGCTCCGTAACAACTGCCTCTCCACATATAAGAACACAGATCCCACTGCCAGCCATGTGGAAGCATATCATCATTACCCTGGTACATAAGCCTAACCACCACTTAACCACAGCAATTAGGCTCACACGTGATATACACAGCAGAGCTTCACAGCAATGACCTGTTGTGTCCCTCCTCTCAACCATGACATGTGAGCAGCCGTCAGACATGCTTGGGGTGGCAGCCGTAGTATCACTGTGGGGCAATATCCTGCCAAAAGCAGGTGTGGCAGCAGGTGTTTATGAAAGCCCAGTCTCTTCCTCCAGTTATTACACTAAGTTTCTAATTATCTTTCAGGACAGCAGCAGGACAGGATCTTAATTGTGCTTGACCATTAGAAAGCATTACAGTGACGTGACCCATGCTAAAAAACACCATAGCCCCCCGGCACCACGCTGCATCCCAAACAGCAGGGCAACAGCTGTGCTGGCTCGAGCTAAAATCTCACTATCTCATAGACAGCTCAAATTCAAACAGGGCTAAAACAAAAATTTTTAATTTTAATTCTACCTCTTTTTTGATGCTAACAGATGCAGCATCCAGCCCACCTGTAACCTGGGCAGAAACCTGGACATCCTCATTATTTTGGACTGTCTCTTCAGTGCTCACATTGAGGCTATTTCGAGGGGTTAGATTTTTTCATGACTATTAGGGTACAGTTTTTTGTATTGTGCTGAAAGGAACTGAACCAACAGTGTGGTCTCAAACTCTGTTTGCCCAGATCATCTCCTCAATCATGTCTCCCTACACCTGGGCCCATCCATTCCATGAAATATAAACTACCTTCACCACCAGCTGAGAAAAATATTTTTCTTCCTTCTCCCACAACGTGGAGCTGAGCAAAGATCTGGCTGAGGGTGGGTGGACAGGCAGGCATCATTTTGTGGAGTGTAGAATATTAGATAATTTAGATAATTGAACTTTTGTGGTTTTTTTTTAAATAAATATGGGGGTTATTTCTGTGGAAGTAAATATCTTCCTCTTAAGGCCCTTCACAGTCAGACTATCAGAATTCTTTCAGTCCTTGGAGATCAGTTTTGCCTCCAGGCAGCATTTGACATTAATCTCCTAATAGCTAAACTTCAGTAAAAAGCTTTCACACTCTGCCACCTTGCCCTTTACATTGGGTGGGGCACCCTACACGTATCCCTAAAACAATATCACTAGTCTCATTTACATCCATCCTTAAATATCCCTTTGCTGAGATGTTACCAAATAACCTTACTTTTTTGTGTTTTCTCCCTTGTCAGGCTTTATCAGCTTACATCCTCTTATTTTATAACGAGATTTCAAACAGCACCTATAACAATAGGCTGGTGGTACGTAATTGCAACTGCTTAAATGGTGAAGTAAGTAATAAACAACACTGAAACGATAACAACAGTGTAAGAACAAAACACCAGAGGTAGTCGGTGGGTTCCTGCAATAAGGAACATGGGACTACACTTCCTCAAACAATAATGTATTTCACCGGCTATAGTTCATTTCAGGATCTCAAGAGCCTTTCCATGAATTGATCTCATATATGGCAGAACTGGTACTGCAGTGCAGTAAAATAGGTTTTTTGATAAAAATGGAAAACTCACTTCATAATTTTATAAGATATTGTATCCAAAATTATATAAGCCACATATAAAAAAGTCCAAAACTTCAAAGCTTCCAAAATTAACAAGCCTAATGGAAGAAGTTGTTTTTTTCCCATAAAAACTTCAAGAAATACAATCTTCTCGCTGAGAAAATACTGAAGAATATTGACTCTCTACCAGTCAAGGTCCATTTAGCCCAGGGCCCACAGGCAGCGTACTCTGAGGACTCTTGGATGTTTTCAGGAAGCAGGGAAAGATGGCTTGAAAATGCTCAGCTCAGTGTTCCCATCCCATTCCCTATTTTTAACTTTTTCATTTGTTAATTCCACTTAATAATTTTGTTTCTCTCCAGTATCTTGTTCTTTAGCCCCTTCGTCCTTTTTTGGGAAGGACCTTTGGTCTAGTTAGGGATGGACACCTGTGCCAGAAAAGAGCAAGCCCCATTTTTAGTAGTGGGTGTCTAAGGAAGAGTATAAGAGGGCAAGATTCATATAACACTCCCTCAGCTCTCACAATGTAAGATTCAGAGCCTTCCTAAGACAACCTTCACTGGATTTTTCTTCTATGAACTTGCCCAGTCTCCATCTTGAGCCCACAAAAACTTTTGGCATCCATGATTTCCTGCCGTGAGGAGTCCCCAGGCTGAACCACGTGCTGTGAAAAGACACATCCTTCTGTTCTGAAGATATGATTGTTGCCCAAGGACTGTTACAGGCCAAGGTTGAAATCTGAATTTCTCTGCAGAGAAAGTCCTGTTTTTAAGGGTGGGTTGGGTTGGTGCACATCCAAGTCTCACCCCATGAGGGAGTCAGGATGCAGATGGGGCACACACCCAAATCTGGGAACTGGCAAGTGTTCACAGGTCCAGGAATATCAAGAGCCCCAATGAGCCTGATGGGGATGTGGGTGTGCTCAGTGGGAAGGTGGAATGTGAATAACACAAACAAGGCACTGAATTCACAAGTGATATCAATGGTTTCAGCTATGCATCAATACAAAAATGGAAATCAGTGTTCTAATGTATACACTGATGGGAAGAAGAGACAAAATAGCCCAAGGGTGCATTAAAAAGGTTCAGGGTTTAAAAAGCTGAATGAAACTTCCATTAAAGGTCTTGTATTATCTGTTCCATGGGAGATGTTAGTGAGGTTTTGGGAGTTTATTGTTATGGATTAATTTACCCATCTCTGTTACCTGGAAAATGGAGCAAGTAGACCAATAACAAAGTTAACCTGCAGCACCGGGTTGGGAGACCTTCTAAACACTAGATGAGTATTAAATAAAGTGATCCAAAAACTCTGTAGAAACCTAGTGCAAGAAAGTATCTTGAGAGGAGAAAATAACAAAATGGGATTCACTTCAGAAAAGAAAGGATGGGCACAACTGGTGAGAGATAGGAGGAGCTTATTTAAAATGTTAAAAATCTATAAGATGACTGACAAGTAGGTGACACTTGCCAACTTGTTCTGTCTAGAAAAGTTTGTGGAAAAAGGAAGAATGAGAAAAAATTTCAAAGTTAGGAAAACGGTACTGTAAAGAAGTCTACACCGCTGGTGATGGAGGTCCACATGCTTCTGGGTTTCCTAAGGCTGTGTCAAGCTAATGTCTAGGGAACTGTAAAGACAACCAAAACAACTCAACAATATTCCCCCAGTTTTACGTACAAACTAGCAAAATTTTGTACCAGTCATACATTTCTTACTTTAAGCCTCCCATTTTCCTGCTTCTCAGTGAAAGTCACATACAGTTACCAACATGCAATTTGCACTAGCTTTTACACTGCCAGTGAGTTTAACCAAAGGTTAAATTAATTTATTATAAAAATTGAAATACAGGTTTATTTTACATGATAAAGGCCATGTCATTGAAATATGTGACTTCTACAAATCTGGCTGCATAGGAAACTACGTTCTGAATTGGTTTAAAAGTAGATCTTTCTGATAAATGCAACTGACAGATTTTATGCTCAGCAAAATCGAATGTTACTGGAATTAAGTTGATGTCAATCAAAACCAGATTCAACAATTTAGCGTAAGGCAGTGCCATGACTGGTATGATTTTCTGCATGATGGAAGTACCCAACAAGCAAAGCATTCACCTTTTGCAAGTATTGTTCTTGTTTTGTTTGTGCAAGGTTTTTCCATCAACATTTTGACTGATGCTACCATTTCAAACAGATGATAGCTTGGCAATGTTGGTAGTGAATGTCTGTCATTTGGTTTTGCAGTCAAAATCCAGTATATCCTTCACAGTGTAAGGCAGAAGTGCCTCAGCTGGGAAAGCCATGCTGTGGCTTTACTGCTGTTCCAGACTCTGTGCCATAGTCTGAAAGCACCTCTGTCATTCAAACTGCTCCTTTAAGCAGCTTTTCAGGCTGGTGGGATGTGTCTTGGACTGGGAAGCAGAAACCTCTAAGCATTTCAGTACCTGCCCCTTGCCCATAGAAACTTTCTAGTATTGGGAAGGACAGCATCAAAACAGAGGAAACTCCCTTCAGAATAAAAATGGTTTCAAGACAAAAACAGAAAGCATTGATCCAGATGAGAAAAAGGTGGAGAGGAAGTTTGGTAAGCTCATTATCATGCAGATGGTTTCATAGAATATGATCATGTGGGGAGATATCTAAGGGCTGTAATTTTCCACACCTCTTTCAGTTCATAGTGCACGTTTGTGCCTTCAAATAGGTTTTAGCTGGAGCAAGGAATTTCTCTCCAGCATGTAACTGAGCTTCAAATCTCCTTTCCACACTTTAGTAGTCGTCTTGTGGGAAGGTTCACACAGACTCATCTTCCCCACACATTCAGTGACCACAAAGGATCTTTCTTCCCTTCAGTAAAAATCAGAGTGAGAAACTCATCTTCGTATACCTTTGGTCTCTGGAGAAACTATAGCAGAACTCAAAGCAAATCACTTTGGACAGGGCCAAACACAAATGTCTTGTCTTGCATCATTTTAACTGAACAAATTTATCTTGATCTTGGTCCTATAAAAACTTTCTGGATTCAGACCTTCTTATTTACATAAATGAATAATTGTGAGACAAGCAGCCATCTTCTCAGATTGGAGGTGATTGTCATTCACACCTTTTTTCCTAACGTATTGCAGTTCAGATAGTCATGGAGCATTAACGAACGTAACTGTTGTTACTGGAGATTTTGTAAAAATAATTAAGGATAGAAAAAGCTAACAGTGTAAGCCCTCATCTAAGTTTTTAAACATTGTGGTTCCTATGGTTGAATCAAATTTGACAGTTCATGAGAGATGTCAAGTAAACAGTCCTGAGCTCATATAAAATATTCTGTAATAGGCCCAGGGATGCACAGGGAAGACAGAACCTTAGAAAGAAGTGCCTCATCTAAATGTCTTATTGCAGTCTTCTCTTTCTTTGCAGGTTCAGATGTGAAACATTTTATGCATTCTGTGCAAACCTCTTCTGAACTACAACTGGTAGCTAGACTTCAGTGTTACACTGGTAAGGATATAAGAATAAATAGTATTTTCTAACTATGCTACCTCATCATCAGCATACTGCCGTCATGCATTTTTCTCTCTCTCTCCTTTTACAAACACTCTGTAGTGTTTGTGACACTTGGTTATATTCCAAGTAGTTTTACAAGCATGTGGATGCTCCAGGGTATAGTAAAGATACTTACACAAGTCTGCTTTCCTGGCATTTTTCATCCGTATGATTTTTACGGTGAGCAAATTGCATGGAGAGGGTTCTGTCTGTTGAGCAGCATACAAAAGGCATGGGATGAGCATGCAGAGAGAAAGAACAGAAGCACAGTCAGAGATAGCATTGAATTGTTTCAATTCCAACCATCCAAAGTATTTCTCAACTGAGGTTCTTCCTTGTGCATTGTCTTCTCCTCCTTTCTGGAAGGTTTGCAGCCAGGTGTGGCCAGAGATCCAAAATGTACGTTCAATCACAAACCAAACCTCTAATGTCCTCCACTTTCCATTCTGAGGAAACTTGTGGTAACCCTTATCTAGAGGTGTCTGACTCTTACAACCCAATCACGGAGAAATGTACGATAGTGAGCCTTGCTCTGTCATTAATACAGCTGACACACATCTTGGTCTGTGCAAATTCAAAGGATGTCATATATATCCACTGTATTTCACAACAAACAGCAGACAATCTAGCAGGGCAGGAATTAGTAACAATATCATGGTGTAATGATGCTGCTCATCAGCTGGTTTATAGCCATATAACTCCTTTGTCATGTTTGACGTAGAGGAGTGTGGGCTCTCAGACAATGAGAACCTGAAAGGTACCTTCCAGAGACCTATCCCAAAATTCTCAGAAGGGGGGAGTGAAAGCAACAACTCTGAAATTGTTTCTCTCAGAATTATTCAGCTCATCCAATCTTCCTTTAAGCAAAGGTTGCAAGAAAGTATCAATGGAAATCTTGAGAAACCACCTAAAGCTAAGTTATTATCACAAGATGTTTAACAAACTTGCCAAGAAACTGGTTTGATTTTGTCAGCCTCTCTCATCCTCAGCAAGGATAAGACAAACATTACTATTTGATTACTTAATCAAAAGTATAGGGGCTGAAGGTATTTTGTTCCCTAGATAATTGTCTTTTTTTTAAAGGAATAAAAGGAGGAAAACCTGCACATTTAATGCTCTAAATGACAAAAACATAATCAAAACCAACCGAAACCCCTTAAAACCACAAGCAAAAAAAGCAAAAAAGAAACAACAAAACTTTCTAGTTGTGCGACAAACACATGTAAGAGATAGTTCACGCACACTACTTATAGAGCAGGGAATATCACTGTTACAAACATGTAGATCAATATATAGCAGTGTGTCACCATTCATTCCCTTATGGCCCACAAATCCCACAATTTTTAAGAGATCTACATTTAACACCTCACATAATTTTAGTTTCCTGTCTTTCCCCATGAACTCATTGACATTACTGATACCTCCTTGTTTTTCCTCAAGGAGTTGTTTTGCCTAGCCCAAATGGATGGAAGCAAAGGACAACGGCAATGTACAAAAAGATCTTTTTTTTTTTTTTTTGTATTAAACTGGGGATTTTAAAAATAGTTAAATTACTGCAGCATTAAAGTCCTTGCATTTTTGAAGGCCAAAACAGAAATCAGGCACAAAACCCAAGCAGAAGCCCCGCTTTGCTCTCAAGCCTTGGTGCTGAAGAAGAAATCTCAGAGCTGAAGATACAGGAGGGAGAACACCACTTCCTACAGCAGGGCTGCCTGTACAGTTCATCACAGAGCCTCCTCTTTCCTTTTCTTACCTGGCTCTTGCTGTAGAACAGCCCCATCGTGGTCTTTTCTGTGTCTGAGCCAGGTGCAGATGGATACAGAGGAGTCTCGGCCAGGCAGCTTCTCGTGCTTTAAGCCGCTGGGACCAGGCAGGCAGGTGTGTTGGTACCTGACTCAGCGCCGCCTCACCCAGCCACCACCACTTGAGCAATCCTAAACTTCTCCGCCTCTTCCTTCTCCTCAGTGCCCAGGAGGTAAGCATGTGCTGCACACCTGCACCAAGGCACAAAGACCCAGGCTCCAGCACTGCAGAAGGATGGTCTTTGCAGCTCTAGGTAGAGGGACATCAACACCTGAAAGGGATCTTCCCTTCACAGTTTTGGGCACTGAGCAAACATTTTATACTTCTAAGCATCTCCATTGCTTCTTGAGGAGGCCACAGTGCTTTTACACATTGGAGGGCTGTCAAACAGCAGCTCCTTGTGTGTAAATGGCTGGTGCCAGCCAGGGTCCATCTGGGTGCCCAGAACAGGGCAACAAGAACTTCTTTGGCCAACGACATCCAAACAAACCATTGTGCATAGAAAAGCCTTTTTGTACTTTTTTATTACCTATAGGGTCTTTGCTTAAAGACACTTGGGAAAGAATTTTTTTATCCCCATCTCACCTTCCATTTTGCTTGACTCAGGCAGTAAGCTGTCTTTCAGCCAAGCAGTTATTGCAGGACAAAAACTGCATGAACCAATTCCCCAATCACTTGTTGAAATTGTAAGAGTTTCCATTGTAAAGGCAAAGCTTTAAAAGCTCACTCACTTTCTTAAAATTTTTCTACTTTGTGCATCTGAATTAAGGTGCTTAAGTGAATAAACTCAAAGAGGATATATCTGGGAGGGCGAAATTAATGTTAGTTATTCTTTATGTTCTCGTCTATTCTCTATGTCCTCACATTTATGAGGCTTCATTGTGTAGAGTACTGCTAGCATCATAAGAGGTGGTCCTGGTCTCAATGAGGGAGTACACAAAGTGAGTACACAAGGGGTGACAAAATGGGAGCTTTTTTTTTAAAAAAAGTCATCCTTGATATTACGAAATTTATCAGAAAAGTCAACTCAAAATATCATTTCACTTCTCAATGAGTTGAGACCTGATTGATAAAGATGACTTCACAGACGTGATATAATTTGAATTCCATAAAACATTCGGCACTTGAAGAGACTCTAACTTAAGAACAAGATGTAACAAATGTCATCCAGAGCATTAAACAGATAAAGGATGGATAACTAACAGATCACAAAAAGCAGTAGTCAAAGGAAAGTACCTTCAGAGGGAAATATTCCTAAACAGACTGCAAACAGCTCAGTTTTAAGCCTACTGCATATTTTTATCAATGATCTGGAAATTTAAAAAAAAAAAATAAAAAAAAAAATCGCTACTAGGGCGTTGTTTCAAACAGAAAGTATTGAAATATCAGAGAAGCTGATGGAAAGAGCCGCAGAGTGATCCAAGAGTAGGAGGAACTCACTCAGAGGGGGAAAGGCAGGTTTCATATCAGCCAGAAGGACACAATGCAGAAATATCCCAATGCTGGTTTGGGATGCAGCACAGCTATGTTGGTACAGTAATTAGTCATAGTTAGAAGAAGGGCTAATTAGCCCTGATGAAAAGCAGGGTTAATCAGGCTCAGGGCTGTGTCATGCACCTATCCGGCTTTTTGCCCGTCTTGTTGTTGAGTAAGTTTCCCCTGTAAAACAGACTGAAACAGCTTCCATCCTGCTCTGTTTCATTTCCAGCAAAAGAGTCTAGAAACTACGGGAGTAAACCCAAATATATCTCTGCAAAAGACCCAGAGGGATCCCATGAGCTGATATACTACTATTCTGGAGCTAAACCATGATAACAGCTGCCTCACACATGGAGGGCTAATAGTCTAAATTTAAACGTGCAATACAGTACCTGGGAACAGGGTTACACAGTGCCCTTTCAGGTGTTTCAGGTGCATGAACAGAATGAACCCACTTCTCTTCCACCACTCAAATTGCTCTAGGCTGCACCACCAGTTGTTTTTTCCATAGGAGAGAAAGCTTCTTTTCACATCCATTTCCCAGAACTTTGTTCCATACAAATAAATTTGTCGCTCCTGAGCATAATCAAGGCTCTGATCCCAACACCAGTACTGCCCTGATGACTCAGTCTGAAGTTCATCGCAACAGTAGGAGTCTTTTATTATCAAAAGGAAGATAATCCCAAACATTTTCTGAGCTGCTGTGGCCAGCCTCTGCATCACAGCTCCACAGTCCAGGGCTGCTATTGTGAAAAACTGAGCTTGTAATCCGCCTGTTACAGAGCTGTGAGAAGAGAGTCTTTGGCAGCTACCTTCCCTCAGAAGACCTCTAGAATTTTTGATGAGAAGAAACTATTCTCTCAGGACAACCCCTGCAAAAAGACCATTTGCAGGGAAGTGTTCAACAGCTGCAAAAAATACGGTTGGATGGGAGATCAAAAGGCCATCTTGCATTGCCATACTTTATGCAAACAGCTAGCACCCACTTCCCATCTTGTGAAACACCGGGAGAAATTGCAAGGTAATCTTTCAGGAACAGTCAAGGCAGGTTAAGATGACTGAGACAGGACAGTCAGCAGCAACTCCAAGAGAAAATGAAAGGGAAGTTGGGCAACATGACTGCTGCTTAGGCTGACTATAGGTGGTTCTGTGAACAGCAGCTCAGAAGATTCGTCTGACCACGTGAAACAATGACGACCTAATTCAGGGGTATTTTTTATTGATTGTAAAAACTGTATAGATTTTTACAAAACTGACAGTATATTAAGAAACTTATTTTCATAGATTAGTGAAGAAAGCCAGTTAAATAAAAACCCCGTAGTGGACAGACAATCAAATCAGAGATGACAACTTTCAGTGTGTCAATAACTAAGCTAACCAAGACCTACATAATGGATTAGCTATTTACCAAAGAAATTTCAGTTCAAGAGATTGCTCTTCTGCTGAACAGAAAAGAAACCTATAAATACTGGTTTGATTCACATTTTAATGTGCTACATATTTCATTCTTCTCTCACACAACACTATATTAATTTATACAGAATATATATATATCAATTGGTAAAGTTACAAGGTAACAAACCTAAACACAGATTTGCTGCTTTGAAGTTTGCTTTGTATTAAACCACTGCTAAATTCCAATCTGTCCAGCACGTCCTCAGGATGATGCAACTTCTACTGCAGGTAACACTGCCAAGCATCAAACATCTTAATCTCACCAGATAATAGACAACCCAAGAAATACTACATGGAAGGTTAAAGCTAGCAGGCTAATAATTCCGCTGCTTCCTCCGTGCTACTGCCAAGTGCAAGGCCTGAATTATCAATTTCTCATTATTCAGGATGTTGTAATCAGTCAGTTTCACCAGTTTGTCAAAATTCTCTTCACTGAAACACACCTCCCTTGTCGTAAATGGGGAGAGGATACTGGAGACATCAACTTTGCCTTCAGCCATCTCTTCAGGAGTCCTTTCCACACCTGAGGGATAAAGCAAAAGGAGATGCACCAACAAGGTTTTCTTGCACTATGTGGCTCATATCAGTCATTTAAGTAATTACAGGTAGAAAATGGAGACTTGGAGGGAAAGATACGATTTGCCAGAGGGACGTAAAAGTAGTCTAGTAGCACCGTATTTCTCAGCCTCTGGATCAAGCCTCTGTCCAAAAATTATGTAAACCCAAACATCTGGGAATGAGAACAACATTGATTATCAGCAGCTATGCTTGTAGACCACTCCATGGACAACAAACTCTTTGTTACCCAAACTGGTAAAGTGCAAGCAAAAGAAAAGCAAGATACTCTTGTACTGGATGAAATAACAATCTTGTCACTGAAAGTTCAGGCGAAATTACGGCACTCAGACAGAGGACACCGTTCATATTAAATCAAAAAATCTCTGTCCACTCAGTCCTCAGTCTGGGAGACTATTTTTACATATGCGAACAAAACCCAGATAAATGGGCTACCACCAAAACCCTAAGAAAGTTTTGCCTCCATCTTGGTTTGCAAGAAGTGGTGCATAAAGAGTGCAGGTTTGTAGAGTATAACTGCTTGTGTTGAGGATGTGCCACCTTTGCTGTATGTATTTTGAAAGTTTTAGCTTCATACTATATCTAGTAAGTCCTGTGGAGTAAATGCCTATATTCATCTCAAATGTGTCAGGAAAGCCTCTGGCGTTCTCATGGTTCAGACATACTGACAAAGACCAGTTATTTTTGTCAGTGATGAGACTGATAATGCCAACATTGGAAAGGTCAGAGATGACAGTGAGATGTTCAATATGAAATGGAGAGAACACACTAGGCAAGTGACTTTTATTGAAATTGCTAGCCACAGACGACTCACCAGGAGCTTTATATTTCTTGAAGGTGTCATTTACTAGGGGGAAAAAGAGCACTGTTGGAGCTTGTGGACTTTCAGCATCTTCAAACACATAGCACTCCTTCAAGTTTTCCCTGTCTTCCTCACTTATCTCAATTTTGGGAAATGGGACTCCTTGCCCCGAGAGGTACTTTGCAATCTGATCCAGAGGCTGGATGAATGAAGAAAATAAGTAAAATTAATACAAAGAATCAAAACTCAAAAAAGATCCAGAGACCTGGACTTTTTAAACTCCAGCAGCTAACAAATAATCTAAGGCTTGAATCTTCCTCTGGGAAGATGTTAGTTTTCAGACGGAAGCAGCCATAACCACACCAGACATTGAGGTTTATCTTATTTTCTGCATTGCCTTAGGCAAAACAAGAAAATAGTCGCTTTCTTTGAGCTTGCAAATGGAGCCACAAGCCAGAAGACTGATTTTATACTTCCAATGAAACAGGTTCAGCAGGGGAAGGCAAAGAAACTGCAAGAACGGAAAAGGAACAGATCAGCCCAAATTGTTCTGTGTCATTGCCTTCACTTCATTATTTACCACTTTCCCAATCTTTCTGTCCGATGCATAGTTTGTGATTGTTTGATAATGACTCCCTATTGAGAAATACACGTATCAACACACCTTATGACCTTATGAAAAAGAACTTTAACAGCCATATTTACTGTAAGTCTCTGTTTATTTTTATATTATTCTCATTATGTATGCAACAGTGATTACATTATTTTTCATTATTAATCAAGTCCAGCATCAGCTAGTACATTTCCCTAAGGCTGATATGAGATAAACAGGTGCAGAGACACACAGGTTTTCGCATTTAATCTGTTACAATATCATCAGGACTTCCCATTGCCTCTAACTTCCTCAATTCAAGCATAACCAAAATCATTATCAGAGCTCCAGAATCCTCCTCAGTCAGCTCTTCAAAAATCCTCGGATCCTCCACTGCAGTAAAGACCTTCATGATTTTATAATTCCTATATCCCTCACTGTCTTCTAATATCCTTCTTAGTTATTGAGAAATAACTCACCTAATAATCTACACAATAAATCATACAAAAATCACCTAATGCCCATTCCAGTACTGGGAAGTTAGTTGGTTTAACTTACAAGTGCTAGAGACCAAAACAGCATGAAGGAAAAAGATCTCAGATATCATGGCTTTTCTTACCAGTGTCTGGGACCCTCCGCTGTAATTTAAATGGAGGATGACATCCACCTCCCTCTTCGATCTCAAAAGTGGCGGGTAGCTGGTATTGATGAAAAAACCAGTATCAACCAGGGAGAGCTGATCATCTGCTGTTTCCATCAGTTTATTTGGGAAGCAGTCTATGACTGTGTCTGAAACACAAACATTTCTCATTACAACAAATAAAAAAACAAGATTGACTGCTCCTCTGCAGAAAGTAAAAGAGGGAAGAATAGAGAACTTTGCCCTTCATTTTCCCTGCCTTCCTTTGACTCACAAGCAGCACTGATTTACAGGAGTAAGTGACACACTACAGCTTTTTCTTTCCTTCCTTCCTGGACACCTCAAGCAGCTTTGGCCCTAAAGGGAAGATCCCTCCTGCCTCCTCAGGCTGAGCTTACTTCATCCACTGGAACACAATCCCCAGAAAACCAAATTCAATTTCACCCCTCAATCCCCACCCCAGGAAATGAGATGCTGTTGAAATCTGGCTTCCATGTCTTCCATTTGCAGAAGGGAGAAGTGGAATTTCAGTAGTCAGTCTTGTCTCTTCCTCCTTGTTGGAAATCCTAAATGAATTCCCAAACATAATCCTCCTCAAAACGTTATTGGAAAACATGCTGTGTTACTGTGCCTTTCCAGGTAGAAAATCCTTCACTCTCCAGGTACTTGCTATGCATCTGGAAGCCTCTGATAAAATTGGGATACTGTGCAATTGTTGGGCGTCCTGTTAAGACATCTCGCAGAGCAGAGGAAAGGACACTCGAGGGACTGAATAGACATGTGTCTACCTCACAGGGATTCACGGACAGCAAGGGTTCTTCCTCTGCAAGAAGGAAAGAAGAAGTTCTGAGTTTAGGACAGTTTTCGGATATGATCAATATTTTAAAAAATGGAGTAACTAACACACACTGTTATCACCATCCACCACCCTGAAGATAAATCAAATATAGTTACAAGCCCTTAAGGCCTATGCTACCAAATAAAACTCCCCATTAGACAGTGAATTAAATGACAGCTACCTGCAATGCCCACCTCTATTACAATGTGTGGTGCAGGTGAGAGCCAAGTCCCAAAACATACAGGACAACATCAGCCTTTGAACAGGACACCTTCAGCAAGCATGTGAATATCACCCAGCTGCAAACATTAGCTACGTCAGGAGACCAGTCACTCCAGGCGCTCTGTGGAATTCACAGCAAGAGCGAGCTTTCTCCTTGGGCAGTTTAGTGGGCATAACATCCCTCTGCAAGAGATGTTGTCTCTACTGACAGTATTAGTGGCCAAGGAGGACCACATCCTAACTTAACGATCTTCAGATGTGTTCTTAATACACTATTTTTACATGTCTATGTCCTTTAGAAAAGGCACAGCTTTGCCAAAGAAGCACAGTTCAGTTCTAAGTTAGGCAGAAAAATTTCTTAGCTGACATCTCTTCTTTGCTTTCCTCATCTTTCTCCCTGACTCTGACAGCATCTCTTTAGGCTTTAAACCTCTGCACAGAATACAAGCAATATATACTGGTGGTAAAAATAAACCACAAAAACATCTCACCAATATCTTTTACCCTGTCTCTGGTCCATCTGCTCCAGAAGTCCTCAGAATCAGTAGCCAAATTCCAGATGTACATCACATCTATGGAAAATATACTACTCCACATGCCTGTAATGTGAAAGAGAGAACAGAAACTAATTGATGGAGTAGTCTTGTAAGAATTTTAATTGGTGCATACCTTTGGTCCTTCACCTTGGATACTTCCTTTCTGTCTGGATGGATACCTTCGTGGGCATACCTAGGTATGTCCTTGCTAATGCAAACTACACCTGTTCAACCTGTTTGTTGGTGTCTTCCTAGGGTTGTCCACCACAGCCCATGTGCTCACTCGCACCAGTTGCCTCTTGAGTAGACTACTTTTCCCTCTAGGCAATAGTCACCTTGCATGTAGCAGATCCGAGTCTCTGAGAGCCGCTTCACCAGCCTTCCCATAAAGAATTCACTTCCAAAGTGTTCTGCGCGAATAGACGCTCCATATTTCAGGAGACCAACTTCATAAGGAGTGAACTCCAGCCACTCTACGGTGACAGCAGCCAGATCATGAAAAAGCAATAATATGTTAACTATTGCTAAACAGAAGAGTACTGGAGAGCAGGAACGAGTCATGGGAAAGACACTGGCTAGTTCATAATACGTTGTTCACCAGCTGTAGCAGTATTATTGCCCTGAGAGAATACACATATTTTGATACAGTAATCTCCAGCAGACAAGCCCTGGTCTGAATGAAACCATAAGCATTCTGTGCAGATAATCTTGCCCAAAAGCATGTATTGCTCAGTTATAACTTGTTCCCTTAAGGGCACCAATGACAGAGAACTTCGCATTCAGCTGGTGTCATGTACTCAGCTGCTCATATTAAACAAACACTGTGACAATTAATACTAGAGAAAATAGTGATTTCCTGCCATGGGACCCCAAAATTAAAAATTTTCACTTTAATTGTTCAAAATAAGACCACATGGAACCATCACAAGAATTAGTTTCATTACAAGGTTTTTGTGGCCAGGACAAATTGTGAGTTTGGCATCTTCTGTGGTATGAATATATTTATGTTTCTGGCAGTGTATAGAACTAAAATGTTAAAGACTAAGCACATTTGGATTTTTTATTTTTAAGTGTTAGTCACTATTATGTGAAATTTTAAAAGGTATTTTTGCAATTAGAATGAAAGGACTGTTTTATTAGTAAAGTTGATTACATGCATTTAGTCTTAGTTCAGATCATTTGAATTATAAAGTTGTTACAAAATCTGGATCATAACCATTACCTCTGAATGCCTGGGCACTATAGTTGGACTTGAGGTTGATGGCCACATAGATGGGCAATGGGTTCTGACCATTATCCACTGCCTGCCGTTGGTCCGAGAGTCTGTGCTCATCTTTCTGGTTTTGATTAAAAGAGGTTAATGGAATGAAGTGACAAACAACTTGCACTTGAAATAATATGGTGTGAATTATGATCTTTATCCAGATTCTCCTTCCCATTTTCAGCTCAATGGATTGTGTAGAAGTATCTGCCATGGGATATTCCAAACTTGGCAAATATCCCATAAACAAAGAGATTGACTGTAGATTCAGCAAGGAAAAAAAAAAACAAAACATTCCCAGGAAAAAAATATATGGCTATGTGAAAGGTAAGGTACTTTCCTTGGCTGCTTTCAGGGGACAGAGTTTATTGTATTTTAATATATTTTGCAAGTATATTCATATGCAAGAATATATTCTATTGCACATGACAATTTAAAACTTCCTTGTATAAACATAAACCAGAAGGAAACTACTTAAGTTATGCTATTTTTAAAGTACGAAGATTTCTATCACTCTTTTTTAAAAGTTGTTAACGTACTTACAGAATGTTTTTTCCCCCGCTATTTGAATCATCTCCATATGCAGTCTGTAACTAAGTCTGTATAAATTTATATATTCATTTATACTAACAAAGTAGATTATTTTTAATTTTTAAGTGCCTCTTCTAGTCAGAATACTTCATGTCCAAAAGTGATTAGTTTACATTTCAAAACAAATTTTTCTCAGGATTTTTCTTTCTTTCAGAAGAAAGAACACCTTTAACTGCAATGCCCTGGCTCCTTCAGTTCAAGGTCAACGTCACTTTAAAGCAAGAGTAGTGTTTTAGTAATGGACCTGAATATACAGAATTTCATCAATCACTAAACTAATTATTTGCAGTAATAATACTGAACAGCATCCCAGGATTTATTTTCCTCTCCTTTTCCTCTCCTTT
>Ga0065711_1002841_pt1 | contig 43448 bp, 22 predicted proteins | sample Hoacrofraction12_FD_59098 | JGI IMG/M metagenome (GOLD analysis project Ga0065711, IMG submission 59098) | Hoatzin crop microbial communities from Cojedes, Venezuela - Epithelial fraction 12 v2 (version 2) | ecosystem: Host-associated > Birds > Digestive system > Esophagus > Crop | place... | reverse complement strand
AGAAAAGAGGAGAGGAGAGGAGAGGAGAGGAGAGGAGAGGAGAGGAGAGGAGAGGAGAGGAGAGAGAATTTTTTTAACATCTTGCGCCTAGATAATATTTACAGAGGTGCTGTTGGGAGGGAACTGTGAGGGAGCTTCTCAGAGAGAGCTGTTTTACTCGCTGCAGATTGAGTCTGTTTACCACTAGAGTAATAAAGCAAACTAATCAACCTGCACTAGGAAATCCCAAAGTTTAGATGCATAGATTTAGCAGCCTTGCCTACAGCTGCTGGGCAGACAAGTGTTCTTCCACAGCTAGCTCACTGCTGAGGGCTTTATGAGGAAAGTGGGAAGTCCACACCTGAAGCTGCTGAGAAGACTGGACTGGGACTCCTACTCCCAAATCCCACCTCTCCCCCTCCCTGTCACTGCTCTCCCCAAACTGGTCTTGCTGTCAGAGGTATGAAATGCCGCTTATTGCTATCGCCTTCTACAACTAGCAGCAACTTGCATCATGCTGAAGAACACGACTGCACGTGACAATGACAAAAAGTCCCCAAGGAAGTCTTCTTCCGCTGCCCCAGACCATGGAAAACACCTCATCCCCCCTGACCCATCGCTGTGCTTCAGAGCCTTTCTGCTGTGAGCACTGCGACAGATGCCGCAGCGCTGGCGGGGTGCAACAGGAGCAGCGGATCTCGTGTTTTTTTCACAGAGTTAATACAGAAATACTATAGAAGTGGCAAGATTTCAAAGACAGCTCCAGAATTGTTGTCACAATTCAACTTACCGCTGAGCGGGTCAGGAATGGTGTATTGCTTTTTTCTGCTCGAAGTGGAAGTCGAGGAAAGCTTGCGAACCAGCGCTCCTTGGTTGCTCGCAGGAGCATCGCTCTGCTGGGCCTTCCTCAGCTGGACCATCTGTTCAAGTTTCTTCAGCCTTTCTCGTGAACGAGAAATGAACTGAGGATTGTGGATTTCTAGTGCTTCCTAAACAAAACAGAGAAAATGCTTTGTTTTAAAAGAATTAAAAGGAAGAAAACCATGTGATGTGCATCTAACTTGGTTCAGTAAGAGCTTATCAACGAAAATGGTTGCATGTCTGTACGAAAGTTAGCAAACTGCCTTGTTATCTGTCTTTACCTTATTACTGTTAGCAAGCTGCCTTGGTGTGAAATTTCCAGATCAGACAAAGGAGAATTTCTGAAAAAAAACCCCAACTTTCAGAAAATACATCCAAAAGGCGTTGAATTACATATTTTTGTAAGTTATCCAAATTAAACTTCTTGATGTTTTGCCTGTTGCCTTGTCTCACCCCATCACCGAAGCAGCTTGTCACTGACAGTTCACAAACTTTCCTGTTCATTTGGATTGTCATCCAGATCCGTTCATGGGGGATCCAGAAAGAAAACGCTTTCCAGTCAAAGGCTGCTTCAACATTCAGGAATGTCTCAGGATGGAAAACGGGAGTGAAAACTGGTCTGCAACGTGTGCCAGAGGAGAAGGCAGTGAAGCACATCTGCTGCTGGGGCTTGGCATCAGCCTGGGGTCATGTCCACACCTACGGCTGCCGCTCGGGGTGCACATTCGAGAAACTGGCTGTTTCGAGGTAAAATTTCATAAGTGTCTCTGGGTAATTTGTGAATCCATTGTACAGGAATGGTCAAAGCTCCATCCCTGGAAACATTCAAGCTCAGGCTAGATGGGGCTCTGAGCAACCCGATCCACCTGACGATGCCTTTGCCCATGGCAGGGGGGTTGGACTAGGTGGCCTTTCAAGGTCCCTTCCAACCCAAACTATTCTATGATTCTATAATTCCATGAATGGCAGCTGGGGCTTAAAGCTGGGAGCTTTTACAACCAGACAGCCAAGCAAGTCTTGGCAGCTTCTGCAAGCTACCCAAACTTCACTGGAAAGGAGAAAACTCAAGGAAATGTGAACTTCTGCCCTCAGCCACTTCCCAGGAAGCAAAAGCTATCCATGAAAAAAAAAAAAACCCTCAAATTAATAATAAATCAATCAATCCCTCTATCAATAACAACAATAACAACAAATCGCTATTTTACCTGCAGCGTCCACGGGGCTGGTGGAGTTTCCTCAGGCTGGGAGCCAGTTTCTGGCTGGGTGAGCGCATCGTTTTTCTCACGAGCAACATCTGGCGAGTGAGCCGTGGATAGCGTTACCCTGCTGGCTCGCTCCTCTTCGTCCTCCTCCTTGCACTCCCTTATTTTGTCACTTGAACCACAGAATTCATAATCACCTTCGAGAGATTTAAAAGTTCATTAAGAGTGCATGGTTAATTTTTTATCGGGTTCTCCACCTCATTAGACATAGAGGGCAATTTCTGAAATAAGAATGCCAAGGTATTATTAATAGGCCTCATTAAGCAGAATAGATCAAATCTAATCGTAGGTGCTACTCACTGCCCTGTGACACCCAGAGTATCTTTCACATTAAGCCAGACATCGCACCGAAGCGTAATTAAACCGCTCGGATGCTTAGCTCCGTTTGCTGGTATTCGCTTCCCAGAAGCGATACCCGGCTGTAACACAGTTGCATCATGGAAAGCAAAGGAGATCGTGCTGCAACTTGCAGTTTGAGTTCATTTCAATTTATTGCACGTATTGTAGCAAATAACATATTGTTATGGACTTTAATCGTATATCATTTCTCTTTAACCATATTGAGATTTTCATAAACAATACTCTCTCTTTTTTCTTTGCTGATAATACAGGTTGCTTTCTGTCTTTTCTATATATTCATCAGCCAGTGGAAAGACTCCATGAAAAAAAAAGCAAAAGGTTAATGTGCATTATAGCATATTATTATGAAAGCTGTCAATTCACATTGAGAAAAAAGATTATTTTCTACATTTCTAATTACGCTTTAATGCTCTATGACTGATACTCCCCGTACAAATTGGGACCAAAACAGGCTATGTGCTCAACAACCAGAATTGACAAGATTCTCATTCAGAGGACAGAATTAGTCCAAAGCAGCCAAGGAACTTCGGAAGAGCTCCATATGAACTATTTTGAAAAGTCGCACTGGAGTACTTCTTCCTTGCCAAATAATTTGATTTCTAAAACTAAATATCTGGGAATAAAGCCCATTACTGTTTTATTTCAATTTTTGGTTACAATAAACTTAAAATATTTTCCTCTTTATGACATATTGTACGCATTATATTGTACTTAAAAAAAATACTAAAATGATCTGCGTTGGGCACATTTGCCTTATAAAAGCCTAAACTGTATTTCCTCCCTAATACTGTTCCTGTTAACATTTTGGAAAAAAACTTGAAACCTGTGAACATGAAATTAAATTCCTCGATAAGCCAGGTTTACAGCAGCGTCGATTAACTTTATCTTTGATAGATTTCAGTGGATGCTTCACTTCTGTAAAACTAAGTCACTTCTAGTTAAGAAATGGCATGATTTACATTCAGGCACTGAAAGGAGAAGGTAGCTTTCTCTCATCTAAATGGGTGTTATATTCTGTAGATTTATAGTCAATAACGACAAAGTTTTGCCAACCTGTCTACAAAAAATCTGTAAGAACTGCTGTAAGAAAAAAGGCTATATGGCCATTATTGCATTTTTAAGGTATTCTTGGAGTCAATTTATCACAAACCTATTGACACTAAAGACAAATTAAACTATAGTGTATCTCAGTTGCCTTCTGCAAAAACACCTTATGCATGAATACAGCTGCTTGTGTCCTCTCCATTTTATCTATTTGAATAAATGTTGGAATTAAGACATCCCAGCTGGTGCTGAACTAGAAGAAATTATGTTTTACATGCTGAAACCTTGTTGAGAATCAGTTATGAAACCTTTTCCTTTTTCTTCTTCATCATAATCTCTCCAAAAGAGGTATTTCGTGCTGTGCCTGTTGACCACATAGTTCAGGCTGTTGTGTCAAAAAGAAAAATCAAAAAAAAGATTGCAGGAGTGAAAGAAAGGTATTGGAATAAGGTTGTAAAAAGAACCTCATTTCTGGTGTTTCTTGGCTGGCCTGGGAATGCTTGACTCTGCAATTTTAATGTTTCTTCAAGACTTTCCTGACTCTCTTACAAAGCAAGCCTATCTTTCTCATTTTAATCTTGTTTTCTATTAACCATAGCAATGTATACAGTCAGATCAGTTGATTGATCTCTCACCAGATGACTCATACCCAGCACTTAAAGCTGGACAAAAATGGACTGACTTTCCATTATTTCACTTTTTTCTTTGAGACTGATCTCATCTTGTTATTGAAACCATATTCCTAACAACCACAGTCAGATTTGTACCTTACTTTTTAGGAGCTGGTTTTGCCCGTGAACATTTTCTTCTGAGAGGATTCTTGACGAAGCTTTTATATTGCACATGCTACTGGATGCAGAGACTTTTGGTTTCAGCATGCCCTGGGCTTGGGTCTCTTTGGATTTGGAGGTGCTTTTGGGGGGATCTCTCTTTTTCAATGAGCCATCAGTAGCAGCAGTGGTTGCTTTTCTGGATGCTGGATCTGGAAGAGAGCCAGAGGCTGCTGCGCTGCTCCTGCCCGTGGTGCATTGCTGCTTCTTGCTTCCCAAGAGCATTTGTGTTCCTGTGAAAAACATAAAAAACAACCCCAAGATCTGTAACATGGGAACATCATTCTTCTCAAGTCCTCTGTTCCTCATAATTTTTATTTCCTGTGAAACCGCTTTCAGTCATATATTTTAAAAGTTGTAACTGATACAAATGTTACCAAGACTGCCCGTGCAGCTGCGCTGCAACAAAATGTTACTGATAGAAATAATCACAGAGGATACCCTTCATAAAAATAAACTGCTATTCTAAATAATATACACACACTTCAGCGTGGGATGAGTCAAGGTACCTCTGACAAAAGGGAATGCTATGTGTCTTTTTCTTGTCTCATCTTCACTCGAGGGGAACATTTTAGATCGGTAAACCCTGGTCAAAATTATAATTATGAATCCATTTTGGCTGTGATGTGAACAGAGGTTAAAGAGTTTTGAGGATCAGGGTTTTAACCTCTCTGAAGACGAGCGGCTGCCTCAGAAGCATCCCCCATCTCCAACACTTCTAGTGCTCTGTTCTGCCTCTGTGCAAAGCCGCAAGCAGGGACCAGCAGCAAAAGTTCCCATTTGTAGAAGATATGCTTTCCCCTGAAATTATTTTGGTAAGAATGGTGTCGCATAGCAGCTACAACTACAGGACCCTGCCGTGTCAAAAGTGACAGGGCTAGTCCGGTAAGCTCCAGGCTGTACAAACCTTGAGACATGAGCCAAGCTGAACACCACCACTGCCAGCAAAACCCTAGAAAATGGAGAGTGTGGGCAAATAAAAGCACACAGAAGAGTCCATTCTCCAAGGTACATTTTAGGCAGAGCATTGAAAGGAGAAGAGCTAGATTCGAATTCATGAGAAAATGAAATCCATATAATTAGGGCTAGCATGGAAAGGGCATCGGGATCAGCAAGAGGGGGAGAAAGAAGGAGCAGATGTCCCTAGACACAATTCGGCAGTGGCACCTGGTAGGCAGGCACCCACATGGCCACGCACACAGCATGACTCTGCTCTTCTTTTTTAATCATGTGCATACATTGCCTGTTGGTTAGTCCTAGTCACAGGCTGACTTGAGACCTAAAGATTTACGTAGATGGAAATGACCAATAACTGTTCGAAAACTCTGAAAGAAGGCAAAGGAGAGATTTGGCAGGTACAAGGGAAAAGACCTCAACTGGTTTCAGACATAAGCATAAAACCAGTTCAACCAGGCAGGGATTGACTTGTTTTCTGTTGTGGACATAAGACATTTAATAAACAACTAGAGTTTCATGACAAACACTTTTTAAAAAGTGGCCACGTAATCCTTTTCACTTCTGGCTCGTTCTCAGCAGCTGCCCCTCTCTAAACACTTCTTTCCAGTGCCTTGGCTGAGGACAGAGGGAAGATTAGAAGTGTTTCCTTCTTTGATTCAATCCATGAGAAAGGGCATCACACCACATCATGTAAGACACTTCCTTATCTCATAGCCCTTGAGTAAAATTAGACCCTGCAGTGCGGTGCGGGAAGCTTTTGTTTCACTTTCCCAATCCTTAATCCATTCACAACAGATGAGAAATATTCTTTGCCACAAAATGATGGTCTCCTACACATTTTAGTGATCTGAATGGCTCATGTTTCTTTTTGATCATCCTGCATTTCTGAGGAAATCAGAGGCGTTGAGGTACAGCATCTAGTATTTTCCCTTACCGTGCAGACCAGAAAGGTCTTAACATTTTTCTGTGAAATGAACTGCCTATACAGAGAGGACGAGTCAACTTCTCTGAGGACCCTCTAGTGAGAGATCCCTGAAGATCAGCATAGACAGAAAAATTAACTTTTTTCAAATTAACTTCATTGAGATAAATCCGGTCCTAAGCAATTTCACAGCCACACAGAAAATCTGGTCAAAGCGAAGAAGTGAATACAGAGCTCCCAAATTCTAGGCTAGCATCCAAGCTCTCCCTCTTCTCTCTGGTGTAACTTAGTTTTCTCCTTGCTCTTCACACATTGCAAATATTTGCCTTATCTTTTGTCAAAACTGAGGTCTCTTCTCCAACGAAAATAGTTTCCACTGAAATACTTTCAATAAACTGGAAAGACTCAATTCTGTACATACACTGAGTTGGAGTTCATGCACATAGAGTGATCTGCTCCTTCATTCCCTGACTGATCCCATACCTGCAGTTACACACTGTGTCTCTACAAATGTTTTATGACAGAGAGAGGGGGAAAAAAACATTTGGACAGATTAATGGGGTCATGGGCTTCAAAGAGTGTTTGTGGCAGGAGGTAGAAACAGGCAGCACAGTAGGAGAAGATGAAGAAAGCAGCAGGTAGCACTAAGTAACTGCAGAGCGGCAGAGAAGGAAGTCTTTTCACAAAGGCAGCCAAGATACTAGAAGGATAGATGGGAAAAAAAGAGGGCAGCTAAGCCACAGCAAGAACTTGAATGGAAAACAGATTATCTCTTTAAATCATCTTTTAAATTAAAATACTTTACTGGCCAGCAGAAAGCAGGGAGGAGAAGAAAAGAAAGTGGAAAGGAGAAAAGAGTGTCTGCTCATCCAAGGCAGCATCACAGTAGGAGATAATTTGCCTTCATATCAAGAAACGGTCTGTGCAACAAATGCGTGTGTTGTGAAGCTAAGCAGCTTCTTCACCGAGATTGTCAGACCGCTTAAACCACTGCTGTGTCCCCAGGAGAGGCTGTTTGCTCTGGCTGGGCATTGGTATCCAACACCACAGCCTGAATCGTCAGGCTGGTGAAAATGGGCTGCAAGGTAGCAGAATAGAACAGTGGAGACCAGCGCAAGTGAAGGAGCTGTCTTTAAGTCCTATCTCTCCTCTCTAACATCTTCAAATATGCATCTGAACAAAAGAAAGAAGAGTTGCCTGGAGTATTCACAGTCCATTTACTCCGAACTACCAAACTAGCTATTTGTGGATATCGGCTTCCAAGTGTAAGTGCTGTAACCTTCAAGAACTGAGAATAAAGTCCCAGGAATTTTCTTACATATAGTGCAAATGGAGACAGCCTTCTTTTTTGCACTGCACCCCTGCCCTGCTGAAAGAAATGCCACCGGCGGCACTCTGCCCATAAGGTCTGGGGAATCTCTACAAAGGCGTGGATCAAGAGAGCAAGAAAAGAAAGGCACGAAATGGGGTCTAAAATTAGAAGAAGGTGATGGCTGCTTCTTAGCATTTTATGACAACAAAAAGATGCCTAAAAAAGAATTAGAAAACCCCAAGACTCCTCATGAAATTCAGGTATAAAAACACTGCATCCTTTCTGCATGAAAAGTGTCTTCCTTAGATCTTGTACTAATATTATAACTAAATCTTGATCCTTATTAAATTCACACTATGGCGGGGATTTTTTTTTTAGTTAATTAAGGCAATAAGAAAAGGTGCACCTTGTTCTTGTCTAACATTGAAGGCAATCAGAATAATAACCGAGCCAATTTGCTAAATTCTTTCCTCTAACTCCCTCTTGAATTAACCTTTCAATTCAAACGGTCTACCCAGGCGCAGGCAATCCCCAGGAAAACACAGCAAAGCAAACCAGACGTGGGTTCCAAAGATCAGCTCCCTCATCCTCAGAGCAGCTGTCAATTACCTTAACTAACGAATGCAGATACAGATGATATTTAGAAAAAAAGAAAAAGGCAACGGTACTTAAAGGTAAGATCAGAGAGTTTTACTCTGTACATTCTGGATCCGTTTTTAATATATTGCGTGGGGAATTAGGACTGTTACTCTCATTAAGACTATCTGGAATTGTATATCTAAATCCCCATGCACGATGCTTGAAATATATATGCCCTTCTGAGAATAGCTCGAATTGCAACTGGATGACTAGCAATATATGTTTTTTCTATTATCCCAGCTGAAGAAAGACTTTAAAACTAATGAACAAAGACATGAAAGTGTAATGCTTTGGGAGATACAGGAGAGCAGAACTCGAAGACACAGAAAGCAGAATGACTCTTAATAAAATTCAGTGAATATAGATCCTAGCTGTAAAAGTTCAGCTGCTTATAGGAGAAAAAGCTAAGGTACAAAATCATGATTACATTCAGAGAAAAGTGACTTTTGCCCTATGCAAGAAAGAAAAAGACAACAGTTCAATTTTAAAATAGTGCCTTACTGAGAACCATATGATATTGCAGGAGCTAAAAATATTCTGTAAAACCAGGGGTAGGTTTTCAAAAGCTCTTTTTTTTTAAAAAAAGAATCCTTGATCTCCGAGTAAAATGAGTATATTGTTTTACTGTAAAGTATCTTCTTACATTTCCCTCCCTCTCCCTTCAGGGGGTTTTGCTAACAGGAAGCGACCCTGCATTACAGCAGGTTAAACTTGCCTTGCCTGGAAACATGGTCAATTCAGGCAAACATTCCCTTTCCCATTGTTGCTACTTTTTTTTTTTCTTTTCACTTTACAACAGGATAATGCAGCTTTTCATACTTTCATCTAACACTCTTCCTAGCGTTTCAGTGTGGATTTTTGTCAATTCATGACAAAGTACTTCTTTGAACTTGGCCAAAGCTCATTTTAACAGACGCAGTGCTACAAATCCTCCACGACCACCAAGCAAGCCTGACAAGAGGCGGCTGGAGAAGAAGACACACAGTGCTGGTTCACCGTGTGTCACTAACGAGATCAGACATCACCACTGTAGGTAGGCTTTACATTATAGACCACCTGCAGGGTTTTTCTTTAATTTAATAAAAGCTCCATGCCCTGGGAGGCTGAGCTCTCCCAGACCTCCGTGATGGGAGCTGACACTGCCAATACCCCAAGCAGAGAGGAGCGGCAGTTAATGTTCCTCAAATATAAGAAACGTCTACCTTGCTCAAAATTTAAACCCAGGCATATGTAGGCGTAGGTTGTACAGAGCCCACATGTGCCTCAAGCAGGCAAGCCGTGATCTGTAACCCAAACCAAGACTCCAGCCTTCTGATGACAAAGACTGATGACTCAATTCCTATCGTGAATCAAGTCTTACCACTCCTAAGCTATAAGATCTTAGATATAAGTAAACAGACCGCATCATCTCAACAGTCTGGTAACACAGAAAAATGGAAACATTGAGACCAATGACAATATTATTTGTTATTCCAGTGTTTGTCAAAGGATGGAAGATAGGACGGATAATTTATTGTTCAGACCACTGCTGAGGAAATGGTATCTCCTTTAATCAGTCCACAAGCTGCAGTCTCCAAGGAGTGCTACAAAATTCAGATGTTTTTACTAAAATTTCTGCTGACCAGCAGTGAGATCTCTGTCCCTAGCTGCCTTTTGATGTTTGTGAAATGACTCGTCTGCAAGAGGCAGCATCAGCCGCTCTTCAGCATTAGCATCCATGGAAACCATCCGAACTGCAAAAAATCCTGGCAGTGATGTAGCTCTGCCCATGCTCTCAGACCAAAATGTAATGCTTAACAAGGTCTTGGCTCTACCTTTCATTAAAAACCTGGGGCTGGATCATGAAAAACAGAGCTGGGCCATGTCCTCAACTCCATTCGTAGAATTGTCAAGAGCCAAAGTTGAGGCAACTTTGCAAGCTTGAACTGAGAAAATCAGCCAGACAGTTACTCCCCATGAACACGTCGTTGGATCCATACTAATGCTTCTTCAGACAGCCCTGCCTGGTGAGGACAGGGCTTAATTATCTCGGCTGTATCAATAACACCTCAAGCTAAAAGTCCAGATTAAAAAATTAAAAAATTACCTTTAACAAAAAAAGGTGATTTTTTTCTAGCTAGTTCTTCTTCCCTTTTTTTTTTTTTTTTGAAGAAGTTGACTGCTGCGAACACTTTTCTCAGAAGCAAGATGCTTTCTTTTTTGCAAAAGCAAATATTTGACTGTAGAAAGTTTTGATCATTTGAAAGAGAAAGCTTATCAAGTGTACCTAAGAGCTGTTAGGCTTCAAACCTATAATCAGTCCAAAGTAGGAAGACCCTCTAGATGTCAAGAAACAGCTTATTTAGAGGAGGATTTTGGCAAAATTAGAATGTAGTCCAACACTTGGCTTCAGAGCAAACAATCCCATAATGCAGCTAATCAATGGCACCTAACAATAAGTCTCTCTGTGGTGACTGCCAATTCATTTTCTGAAAACCATTTGCAAATAATTAATCAATCTCCTCTCCCGGTGTTAAATATGGGAACGCCACTTATTTCAGGGAGCTAACAGGTACGAACATGCTGCTCGGGACAGGACGCGACGCACCGGCTCCGACCGCGCACAGAGGCTTGGTGGAACAAGGGCGTAATTCGCAAGAAGGAAACTTTCTTGCCTGGCACCTGCAGGAGATCGTCTTACACTCTGAATCATGAGAGTGTATTATTGCTGCAGAACATTTTAGCGGTCAGGATATAATTCACCCACAGGATTTGCTTCGACTGCTTGCACCAGTGAGTTCCCAGTACCCAGCTGGTCGAGACTAGCGTTTGTATATTTTGCTAACATTTTTCCCCTTTGCTTCCTATGTGCTGGGACAGGATAAAAGGAAAAATTTTCCCTTTTCATTAAACCTTTCATAATTTGGAGGTTGGTCAAGCACCTGGTAATTATTTTCTCATTGAAGATAATCAGTCTTGGATTTTAGACTCATGCCTTGAATCATCATGGTTTTTCTTGTCGTGCATTTTTGGCCATGCTATACCAAAACTGTGTCTTTAAAAAACCCAACACTCCCAGGCAACTGGTCCTTATACTGAGAGGATCTCTGTTCATATTTTTAAGAACCATGGAAATGGTTATTGAAAATACCTTGAAATTTGCTGCTGTACTTATGAACCATTCTCTGTAACATCCACGTAGCAAAAATCCGAGTTAGACATCCATGTTTGCGTTTCAAGGATGTCATGCTAGAAGCTATCAGGTGCTATTGTAGCACCTCAAGGAGTAATCTGACGCAGTGTGACTTTAAAAAAAATTATTCAGAAGGAACGAAGGATGATTCAGAACATTTAAATGGTGATTTGCAGGGTAAGAAATGTATCGACTGCTTGGTATTCTCATCATGTCAGAGACACCTAGTTGCTCAGCTCTTTCTGATAATTTACCGCAGCCAGACTGAGCCAAGTACTCATTTCACCGACTGCAGAAGAGTTGCTCCTGGTTTAAACCAAGTGCGAATATGGGAAAAATGAGGCCCTTTACTCCAGTGGCATAATGTAGTCACTGAATCCACATAGTCCAGCTCTTTCTCTTAATCATTGTCTTAATGATTCCGGTATTCAGTTCTCCACTGCTTGTCCTGTGTGCTAACGAGTGACTTGCCTCTCCAGAGTCTTTGACTTCAAATTGTCTCACATTTTTACCAACCCCGACAGCTCAAAATAGAAATGTCCACCCTGAGCAAGACGGAAAACAGTGGAAAAATCAAACCCTTAACTTTCACATGCCAGAACAAGGAGAGCTAACTTTAATTCAGATCTTCAGCAGACCATTTGATCATCTTTGGGAAAATAATTCTAACTGATCAGTTTCACTCACAGAAATGCTGTTTATAACATCACTAACAGGGCAGACATCCTTCTGCCTTTTAGGGAAGTTATGATATTTCTGTCCAACAGGTTCATTGCTATGTGCCATAGTACAAAACCGAGACTTTAATCAGCAAAAAGCATGCTTCCTGAAGGTGTGGAGCTCCTTCAGCTCCAGTCAAATTATTTTAAGGCCATGCCCTTAAACAAATGAAAAAAGGCAAACAAAAGCCCACAAAAAAACCAAAAAACAGCCACCCCCACAGCCATCCATGATTGTTTGCTTCCTAAAAACGTGCAGAAATTGTTAAAGAAAAACTAGCTCCATAAGAAAAGACGAGTGTTCTAATCACAGCCAGGGTCACTGTGACATCGCTGTGCCACCGAATAACCAGTGCTGTCACTGAAAACCAGCCTCAGGGCGGCTTTGGCTTACACAGCCTTCAGCATCATCTCTCCCCCTTGCTTACATCTGTTGGCTGTGACCTCCAATGGTAGCTATGCATCTGTATGACAGGGCAGAAGGCCACATCACTCTTCTGATTCCCGTAGTTCTTCTAAATAAGTGGAGTAAGAAGAAATATCCCTCCACACTGATCCCTTGCTTCTGCTCTTACACCCAATGAACATCCTCACCCCTTCCTTCGTCACATCAGATGATGGGGAAACTGACAGCAGGCATTTGAAGCAAGGAGCAAAGCTCAAGAGTTTGGTACTCCATAAATGTAAAAGGGCCCTCCAGAGAAGTGGAGGCATCCCCTTCCTTCTAAAAAAAGCTATGAGAGAAGGACAGGTGACTCCTATAGCCCATCACACAGGCTGGGGGTCTGTCTTGAAGGCTGGCAGCATCTTCCAGAGTGACTCATAAGTGAGGACTGCCATTTCCTCAGTAAGTTTTCTTTTTCATCTGTAAAGACTGAGTCTTCAATTTCTCAGCATCTAGCATGAAGGTCACATTGCAGTGTGACACAGACCCAATGACACAAAACATCTAGACTAAGGAAATTTGACAGCCTCCTCCATTTTAAATTCATACCAGATGAAGTGGAACATCAAAGGAGCTCCTTTTAATGGGCTTTTTGGCATGTGGTCCTTTGTTCTTAACAAGTCGGCACCAGCTGCTGTGTCCATAATGCCAAGTCAGTAACGTCCCTGGCCAGATTCTTGGCGGGTGTAAATCAGTGTCACTCCTCTGAAGGCAGATATTTCTATTGGTTGACATCAGCTGAAGATTTGGCTCCTCATGCTTAGCAGGTGCAAGCTAAAGTAAAATCTTCCGTGCCATATTTCACATTTCTCCTGTCTTCACCATCACTACTGCTGTACTCATTCTCAGGCTTGAGAGTTAATTAGCATCAGCTGTAGCTACTCAAGTTTCTACACAATAAATTCCATATTGTAAGGAACAGCTTTTGCCTAATTATATCTTGTTCATGTATAAATATATATATATTTCCACACACACACTAATCTTCTACTCCGAGTCACTGCATGGTGGCTTTCCCATAAACAGAAGATGAGGTGAGAACACCAGATAGGCCACATTCATTCATCGCAACATTTCAAACACCATTTAATAATTGAAAGTAAATGCTGTTAATAGTCTTCAGTCCTAAGATTGCCTACATTAGGCCATCCTGACTATCGTAAGTATATATTAAAGGTGACCTACAAATATTTTCTTGATATACAAACATCTCTAATACCAGGGGATTTTCAATGTGTTTAAAACCAAAACATTCTTTTGCTTTGCAGGTAGCACCATATCGAAATTCCACAGCATCAGCTGTTCTGATTTTACTCCTGTGCAAGTACATATACATAGACATGCAGACTACATACAAAAAATCAGAATAGCTCTTGAAACAAGATAAAGTCTAGTTATTTACCCCTTAGTAAACATGCCTCTGGCTTCAGCACTTGTTAATAAAACTCTTGCTTAAGAAGAAAACAGAAGCCTATAATTGTCTGGGGCCATTCAACACCCCAAAATCCCAGATCCCATCTCAGTTTTCCCCATTCACTGTCTTGGGTTGCTTTAATTAAGTAAATTATGCTTTCAAGTCACCTGCTGTTATCTTTGGGAGAAATATAAGCAACTACAATACCAGCTCTCTGATCTGTGTTGTTCACTGATTTAAACGTGTTCTTCCCCTTCTCATGTCCTTCGTTCCTGAATTCTGCAGGAGAAGGGACATCAGCAGCGCAGCCCCCCCAGACACCCCTTGTGCTGGGGCTGGCTCCCAGCACCCACACTTGCTGCTGCCGCGTTCACAACCATAACCATCACATCATATTCACCTTCCGTTGCTGACTCATGCATACCTCCCAATCCTGATTTCCCTACGTTTGGGTAGTTTACATATGACTCTGCTTCATGAGATGCCCTTTTGTCATCTCCCCGCACCCTCCTCGCGCATCCTCCACATCTTGTGTATCTCAACGCAGGGCTGTGAGAGCCAGCACTGCACCTACCATCCAAACCAGATTTACATTTCTCTCCACCTCAGCTGTTCTTCCTTAATAACTCTGCATGGCAGTTTTGGGCATGACAACAAAAGAAAAACGAAAGTGTACATGTTATAAGAGTTGAGTTGTTAGCAGAAATGATTTCAGTTTGTAATGTAGCTGACATTTGTGAAGGTGCTCAGGCATCGAGACATTTACGATTATGTAAGCTTAAACAGATAAATTTAGATCTTGGCATTTATAATCTTTCCTAGTAAAGTGATGATATTGTTTAATCAAGAGGTCAAAATGAATTTAAAGTTGTCCCTTTTTCTTCTCTTTGCCCCTTCTTCATAATTCAGCACAGAGCCAGTAGGTAATACATTGTAAAAGATGGATGGAAAACTAGATATTCATGTGGAATATATTCTTCATGAAAGGTAGGTGAGAAATTAAGATTAAAAATGCTCTTGTCTTCAGCAGAAACAAGACTAATCTTTTCATTTTTAACTTACCTTGTATTTATGTGACATCAGCTTACAGACAGTAAAGGAAATTGCACCATTCCCTTAAAAGCAGCGTTAGCAAGTTCTGACAGCTTGTTAAAAGCCATGACTGAAGACAGGGTGATGCACATCGATCACCTGTGACAAGGACCTCATGGAGCCTGGCCTGGGCTTACCCTTGGTCATGTCTCAGAGGTGGGTCATGTGGCTCTTAGTGGGCCATTCCACATTTCTGGGTACACGTTCCTTAAGCTGCCCAAGCGATTTAAATGCTGGCCACTCATTAAAAAGAAACACAATTATGTCCTACGACTCTATGTCCTCCCACAGTTCAAGCCTGACTTCATGTGTAACATGGATTTTCCAGCACTTACAGTCCAATTTCTTGCCAGATAATGGAAGCAAATTACCCAAAGCACTGGAGTCAGCAGAAGATACAGTCCATAGGAGTGAAATCACAAGATCATATTCCATCGTTGGGATGCTATAGCATGAAATACGGCATTGAACACTAACTGAGTCTGAGAGATTTGGATTTCTAAGTAGAATTACCATCCATGATCGTAGACCAAGATTTACATTTGATTAATATACCTAAAATACCCTTCGCATACACGGCACATTGTGGAATTATATACCTCTGGAGATTACCTGGACCAACATCCTGCTGAAAGCAGGGCCTTAGATTAGGTTATCCAGATCCATGTAAAGCCAAATCCTGAGTACTTGGATTTGATCATGAAATAGTGTGATTAACACTGTAAGCAGAGTCACCACTGCTTCAGTGAAGTCACACGAAAAGTTAGGAAAAGACCCTCCAAAGAGGCCATGACTCAACCGGCCCTATAGGAAACAGCAAACCCGGCCCCAGTACCTGTCAAGCAGAGAAGTATTCGGGTGCTCATTCCACTTCAGATTCTAATAAAGCAGCCCATACATCCTGGAAACTACATTTACAGATTTCATACAGAGAAGCCTAGCCTTGAAAGTAATTTTTACATTTTTTTTTTCTTCCATGGTGATGTTATTACCATTTGTATTTCTGCTGGCAGGAAGCTATTGCCTACAGCTGCAAACCAATATAAACTTAAACTTTCTGGGTCATCAGAAATGTGACAGACAGAGCACTCTCCGCAGTTCCTTCATCCACAAGATAACTATGTGAAAGTATTAACATGGTGTCAAAAGTTGTTCGCTGCCCTTTCTTTGTGAATTCTTCCTTCTTTTTAAATATGTAATTTTACAAACAATTAATTGCATGAACATATAGCAGACCAAAGCTTAACATGAATGAATTTGAGGTAGCAGACACTGGAGGAAAAATATCTATAAGGACTTTAATGGTATAAAGGACTTCACTGATGGGAAAGTTTTGCTGTGCTCATAAAGCAGCACCTCACAATACAGGTCTTATCATAGTGAGCTCTATACACAGAAGGGCCACAGCAAAAAGCAGGAACGCATCCGTGTCCCACCTATGGCTGTCTTTAGATATTTAAAACTAGTCCAGAAAAAAAAAAACCCAAACATGTAACAGGCTGTAGGACTGTACCAGATTTGCAGCAGAATGGAGTACTGGACCTCGGAGATCACTTCTCTCCCTCGCTTCATCCATTTTCAGAACTAAAGAATAACACGTTTTCATTTTCTCCCAGGTTAAAATCATACCAATTGCCTTTCATTTTAATGAGCAGTGCGGATGTCTCCTGCATTTAACTAGGCTTCTTATGATTTGTCACATTTAATGCCTGACGGCTATGCAAGAGCTCATTACTTTGGGGATCCTGGTGAGAAAGACTGTTGTTTTGAAGCATTATTCTGGCTGTTTGTAGAAATTTCGCACAGGAAAGTTGTAGTAAGCTGATAAACACCTTCTTATATATTACAAAGGGCCTGATCAAGAGAAATACATAACTTTACGTTCTACATTATTGCTTACACAAAAGGTGGAAGCAGTTAAAAAGGTGACACTTCCCATGTTTATTTACACCTGTATTCTTGTGTACACAAATGGCGGAAATAATTTTTCAAAAAGCAGTCTTTCTCAGCTGGTTACCTCACTTCTTCCATCTTTTCAGTAAAACTGTGGAACCGGGGGCAGTGTCCTATTTCACTTTCTAATTACTACTAGTAAAATTGATTCTTTCATGATCACCTCTGTATTACCAAGCCCAGGGAAGGCTCAATATTATTCTAATTTTTGTTTCTGTGGTTTATCACAGAAAGACCTTAGACGGTGTCAAACTAAGCCTTGAATGCACAGTACTTTCTACGGAAACTTCTGGAGAACATTGTTATTTGAAATATGTTATTGTTATTGATGGTACGCAATGAAGTCCAAAGCTGAAATGCTTAATTTGCTGACATCAGTCAGTGGAAGATCCTCATCAACCTTAACCCCTTTACATTTCTTCCTTTTTTAGCACTGATTGGCATCTTCCCTCTCCTGCTCCCGACTGTGCCATCTCCCCTTCAGCAACAAAAAACCTGGATTCTCTTATAAAGCAGTATTTTATCTCAGGCTTTCTTCAGCAGCCAGCCTGAGGGGTGCTTCGCCCTGCGGACTCATGCAGCTTTCGTTTAGGGGCCTGACTCTGGAGTTACTGACACCGCCGATTTCTCTATGGAAAATCCTGGCTCTGTTGATAATTTTCTTATAGCAAGACACCTCTGAATAAAGCAGTGCCTTCTCACCCTTTGCACCTTGGTAACTGCCAGAGCCATGTGAGCTCAGCAGTAACAGCAAGGTGCAAAGGGACGGTGCAGCCCGGGTTCCCTGCCTTGCCCAGCCCACGAGACAGCACGCAGCTTCTCATCTTCCTCCCCTTTTCCATGCACGCACTGGGCAGATGAAGGTGCAGATGAATCTTAGGAAGCAGTCGTATACTGACCCTTAGACTAAAAAGGCCATATAAGAACAGGGTAATGACAATTAAATGTAGTCCAAGGTCGCAGGATACATGGAGGGGTAAGTTTTAACTTTAGTGCTTTTGGTAAAAACCAGACTCACTCGCTGACATTCTTCCCATCCACACTCCCTTCCTGGAGAGACAATAAACTCAGCTGTGGTTATTCAAATTCACTGTAAAATAGCTGCCACAGCGCAGTGCAGCGGAAGCCATACCACTCTGGGCGTGAAGCAATCCCCACCGTACCTTTCCCTTCCCCGAGAGCAATATTGCAAAGAAAATTCTATGTTTGCAAAATTCTTGGAGATGGTTGAAATAAATGTGTTAAAGATTTGCAAACCATCCATCTGGAGCCATTAGTTATAAAGGCCCGGGCTGATTACTATAGCCTTCTAAATAAAATCTGAAAATGATCACTTTTAATAGCAAGGAGCACAAAACCAAGCTCAGTGCAGCCTTTTCTTTCTTCATCTCATGCCTTGAAATTCAGCCTTTGTACAAAGAAAGCCCCTGAAAAAATTAGGTCTAAGTGCTTGCATATTGCTGGGAGAAAAAATATAAATTACAGTTATAAACGGTTAAAAATAGAGGTTTCATGCAGAAAACACAGGCGGAGTTTTCTCTGTCATCTGAGGAGCAGCAGGCATCACTAGCATGGCAAATCTATTCATGGTAGTCCTGGAGCTGAAAACATCTAGGTTGTGCTCTGACTCACCGTGCCTCGGCAGAAGCCAAGATTGCTATTGTCTCCTCACATAAAGTCACTGCGGTGGGTCTGTTCCAGCCTGAACCCCTGCTCCACCAGACTGAGGTTTATGGAAGCTACTTACCTGCCTCATCACTTGAATTAGGAAGCTGGAAAGAAAATGTAGCGCGATAGCTGTCAGAATGCTTATCATCATCTTTCTTTGTTGTTACTACATTACTAGGTCCTCTGGGTATATCCACAAAAGCTGGAAGTTCAGAGACAAAGACACTTTGCAAAGGGTACTTACTACGCAAAAAACCTTCATTTGTTGTCTCTCTATTAATTACATTATTTTCTGCTAAGTCTGCACTCCAGTTTGAACTGAGTGGAGTCTTGTTTTCTCCGAGGAGCTTTGTCTTCAATATCTCCTCTGTTGGCTCACCATTAGCTATGCCATCTACTCCATCTGCTGTTAATCTAGACGAACTGCAATTTATATTGAAGGACAACGCTGATCTGTGAATTTTTTGGCATTTAGTTTGAGGTTGGTCAATGCACACATTGAGCGACTTGTCTAAATAATAGATAGTATTTGGATATTGCGGAGAAACCTGAAGGTGGACGCATGAGATGAATGAAGGTGGTACTTTCTCTCTCCCATCACTGCTTTGAAGACCCACGCCGTACTCCTTGTTTCCAGGGTCAAAAAGACGCTTCCGTAGCTCTTCACCTAACTGTGAGTAGGATTTAGAAATCCTTAACGGAAAGGAACGATGCTTTGCTCGGTCCAGTGGTGGCCAGTGATGAAGAGCAGCAGGGGCTTTGCTCAAGGTGGGGCACATGGCGTTGGGCTCTTGCACAGCCCCAGGTCCACGCGCTGGCTCGCTGGAGCCTGCAGCAACGCGCCTGGCTGTAATAGTTATGGAAGCAAACCCTTTCTGCTGGCTTTGACACTGTTTTCCCCCTGTGATAGGAGAGTCCGATGGAGACGTGGTGTCATCTAAAGATGCCTGAATTTCTAATCTGCTGGTGAGTACCGTAAATGCTCCTTTAGTGTTGATCGAATCATGGTTAGCCAAAGATTTCGTTGTGTGATAAGCACTGGGCTGGGGGATCATGGACTGCATAAGCGAAGCAGGCCAAATTTCTTTTGATTTATTGTCTTCAATCATCTGCGAAATGACTATCGGTGAAATCAATTTTGTATTTTGCGATGACAGAGATTCCTGCAAATGAGAAGATTCAAATTATCAACGTATGCTATCATAATACATGTAACTGTTTCTCCTCTACCACCTATCACAGCAGACAGTTTTGTTCAAGATTTCTTGTTACCTTTCTAGTCCTACTAACTTCTTTGTCATCTAAAAACACATGCTCTTGAAATCACCTCTGAATTGTCTGGGAGACTTCAATGCAAACCTTACCACTCTGGTGCAAAAACATATTAAAATTAAAAACTGTGTATTCTCTACTGCTATTTTCAGTATTTAACCCATTGTCGCAGTTGGGATTTTTGGTTGTTATGTTTGTTTAAAAATGGACATGTCCAAGGCAATTTCCAGTTTGAGACTTAAAACTGCTCTTTCATGATGGTCTGCTAGAATTTAAAATGAATTTAAACACATCACGGAACATTAGCCTGAAGGTCCACATGGGCCATCACATGCTGCAGAGGATGTGTGGGCACCAGAGTCGTGACTGCTTTACAACCTTACCAGCTATTAGCATGGAAAAACTTCTCCATGATCCCTCCCACAAGTGTGATATAATTTCCTACAAGGGCTCTGGGTACTATTTTAATTCGTTAGTTCTCTCTTGCTTATCATTACTTGGTGGCACCTATCAATGATTTAAAACCACATATGTTCAAGATTGATTGATAGTGGCCCAGATTAATTTTTCCAACCATGACAGTAAACATCTATCTTGATAGACCGTACATTACTTCACTCGATGTGACAAAGGAGATGCTTTTACACTAAAGCTATCTGACAAAGAGTAAACCTGAGTTTAAAATCTCCTGCTATTATTATCCACACAGCTGGTCACGTAAGTCCCATGCTAGAAAGCATTTGGCATAATCTCATTGCTGCTGTAAACTGGCTGACTAGATTGCTCCTGCCTTGTGTTCCTGAATCTCCTCATCCTACCAGAAAAAGCCCCTCTGAACTGGCATACAAAACTTGGGGATTAGCTCCATAATGAAAGCTCATCCAAGTTCATTTGGGGTTTAGATGCCATTTGCTAGTTGTACTGCTCCTGCTTGTTATGAATTCATCTCAGTCATACCTGAGCCTCTATCATCTGATAATCAATGCCAGCACTTGACAAGAATTTTACAAAACATAATATTCTTGTTCCTCAAGGAAGACTACATGAGTAACAGAGCGGTGACCTCCTGGGTGCCACGGTCACCCTTCTCGGGGCTTGGGTGTCAGTGATGGGACTCATGGGGAAAACCACTCCTGTGCTCCATGCATGGACAGAACACAGAAAATGGTCTCCTTTGTAACTCTTGGGAAGGCTGATTTGGGAACCCAAACATGTAAAGGTAGATCAAGAGTTTCTTAACAAGGTGAAATGCCAAGTAAATTTTATCAGCTCTTTAAACCAGCAGCCTGTGGTTTTGACAATTCAATAATTTCACAGCCTCTGGGAAAGCGTTTTCTTCCGTCTTTGTTTCTTTCATGGTTTGTAACATTTGCCTCCTATTTTCTGCACTGCGTTTACTTCTACCTAGAGGTTTAAGACCTTTGCATGCCTTCCAAAACTCTCGACTTCCCTGAGATTTCTACAGGGCACCAAAAGAGAACGTTCCTTGAAATGCTTTATTCTGGATGCACTTCTCATGCTCCAGTAGTTAATTTGACATTTATTTCTTTTGTTAAGGGCTGCACAGATGGAGACATCCTGCAAGAGTCCAAAGGCATGTCCAAAATGCTCCTGATTAGCTTCAAGCTCTTGCACCAATATTTTAAATAATTTGCTTTTCACTTTTCTGCTTGACTATATGTGTCATTCCCTCCTCCCAATATTTGGTAAAGAAATGCATCTTTAAGGTTTGCCCAGCTGATCCTATGCTTGTCGGGAGCTTTCAAGCTTCACTGCGTCTTGTGAAAAAAACACGCACTTGCACAAAGTAATTGTGGTGAACTAAAAAACCTCAGGTTTTATCTCGAGAACATCTGAGACAGAGTGTATTGGTATTTGGGATACCACTTAATTTGGTCTCCTGGGGTGTTTTTAAGAACTCTTCTTTCCCCCACAAAACATGCGATTTTCTTGCCCGTCACCAAGCGCACACAGAATCACAACATTTAGCCATCATTTTATTTGGCTCTTCTTCTGCCTAAGCTAAGCCTAGCTAAACAAAACCAAGTCCAAACACACTGCTCAGCAATCAGTGATTGTTTTTTAAACCTGAATGCATTCTGCTGGCCGCTATCGAAACATAATTTATTTATTTTACCTTGCTAGAGCTTGATTTTCTCTCCGCAGCACCCTCCCGCTGAAGGCCTGTGCATGTCCTCTGACTGTTAGTGCCCCATCGCTTTTGTGTCACTCCTGGGGGAAAAAAGCAGAGAAAGCAACATTATTTTCAATGTCCTGGAGGAGATGAGTTAGAAAAATGCGGTTTTAAATGGAGTGCAAGCAGGAGGGAAAGAGCTACTGTAAATGATCTGATTGCCCTGGGATCTGGTTATCAGAGGGATCCTATTTCTCCCTCTTCCCAGGAGAGGAACTTCAAACACCCCTGGGATCTTGTTGAATCATAGAATCACAGAATGGTTGGGGTTGGAAGGGACCTCTGTGGGTCACCCAGTCCAACCCCCTGCCGAAGCAGGGTCACCTACAGCAGGTTGCACAGGACCTTGACCAGGTGGGTCTTGAATATCTCCAGAGAAGGAGACTCCACAGCCTCCCCAGGCAGCCTGTTCCAGTGCTCCGTCACCCTCAGAGGGAAGAAGTTCTTCCTCATGTTCAGACAGAACACCTCGACTGTTGCAAAGATGTGTTTGTGGACACTCTCACAGTGTGTTCAGGGCTGATCCAAAGCTTGGATATCTCTGCTTTTCATTTCTGTGGCTTCAGGCGTGAGTGTGGAGGAATTGGGGAAACGGCGGTTTCAACAAATATCAATTTTGTGCAGTCTGCAGAACGGGGAGCACAAATGGACACATTGATGGGATGAATGCTATCAGTTTGATTTCATTTGAACTAAGTTACCTTCATGTTTAAAGAACAGTAATTTTAAGTCATATCCACGAACTCTATCCTATCATGACTTTTCTAGCTCAGCCATAGCAGTTACATCAGCACATCGGTCTCTGGTTTTGTCATCTTTTGTTTTCTGTGAGCAGACCCTGTCTGCAGCACTTTACACAGAGCGAATTTCCATACAACACGGAGTCTGGGCTATTGCAGTGATGCATTATGTCTGCTGTCAAGAGTTTTGCCAGAAATTATGTTATATTCTATTTTGTAATAAGCATCCAAAAGTTAGTTTTCAAAATTTCTCTATTTGGACTGAAATCTCTGGACGTTACCAGCTGTTGCTTTATAGCAACAAGTGACACCACTGGTAAGACTGTTTTTTTCTTTCATTTAGCCTGCCACAGAAGTTGATAAATTTTTACTAAGCAGAATTTCAATTTACATGTAGCATTATATTAACAAAGGAATACAAACAAGCTCCACTTTAAGAAGTGTTCGTTAAAACATATCCACCATAGCAGGCTTCATGGCTTCATCTCCTTGGGTGTAGCGAAGGAGTAGAGGGAAAGAGGAGGAAGGTATCAGATCTATAGCCCAGGAAGAGATCTCCTTGAGTCCCGTCATGGAAGAGCAATCACAAAACTCTAGCATGATATTTGATGAAACATCGGCTTTAATAAAGTATATTAAGGTATACTTTAATCTTTTACTTGCATAGCTCCAAGTTGCCTGTGCCACTGTGCATATTCATGGCTGGCAAGAAAAAAAAGAGGCATGCTTTTCTCATTGAGTAAAAGAAAGTCCTGAGCAACACAGAAAACAGCTGGACTCATTAGCACCAGTATGGAAAAAAAGAGAATCCAGAAAATAGCCAGAGCAGAGGGCCCACCACATGGTTTTTGGCAAAGAAATAATGCACAGTTGCAATCAGCGAAAATGCGATGAACCTGATCCAGCGCTGGACCATGTTAACTGCTGGCACAAAACACGGGTAAGATGCCCTTGGAGCCTGCTCCTCACCCTGTCGTGGCGCAGAGCGAGAAGGAGGTGCTGCAGCGAAGGACAAAATCCACCTGCGTCCATGAGCGGTGGGATAGGGGTACCTGCTGGTGAGCCTTATGGAGAGGTGGTTTTCAGTATCAGTACTCTGGTGAGTTATGTGCTAATACTTTTGTGATGAAGAGCTTCTATATATACTGTCCTACTTACTTTCTAAAACAACTAAGTAGGGAATAGCTTGCAGAGAAGGATAAAGAAGATGTTTGATTGAATTAAGGCATGACCTCTAAAAATCCAAAAGTTTGATAAACGAAATGGATGTAATTAAAGCAACAATTTCACCAAAGTGATGAATAATTTCCTCAAACACTTCGCAGTAAGAAAACCATAGTTGTGTCAGATTAAAATGGAAGGCTACAACAGGAGAGCATCAACTTGTGAACGTCAACTAGTGCGCAAGGAAACCCAGAAGGCTGGCTGGAGAAAAATCAGATCCAGATAGGCATGTTTTGCCAGATGGCCTTTCACGAATTTCATTCAATTTTATTTTGAGCACAAGAGAAAGACTGAGTACTACAGGGTCAAACAAGATCAAGTTGTCAAAATCCACACAGTAGATTACATACAATATTTAAATTATTCCTGTCAAAGTAACCTCCTGTAATTAGCAAAAATCTGTAGGTGGGACCTTCCAATTTCACACAGAACCCTTAGAATAGATTAGTTAATTCTTGCTTATTTCACTTTAAAAAGTGATTGTTTCTGGAGCAGCAGAGATAGGACAAAGGGAGGTGGGAAGAAGAGGAGGAAGAAATATTTATTTTCTTTGCCAAATCATCCGGAATGGAGTTTTGCATTGCATTTTGTACCATATCCTGTGCAATGATATTCTCCTATTACCATGGGAATCCTATTGTTGGAAACCACTCAAACTTCTGGCAAGTCATTTAATCTAGTTGTTGAAATAGATTAAATGGCATCGGTGGCAAACGCTCTGGTATTTTTCATGATAGATATTATTAAATCTATTCTTGGAAGCTTCACATTTGTTAATTCATGTCAACAGAACAAGCGAAGAAAACCCCAAACCTTTAAAAAGAGCTGGAGTCTGTGTTTGCAATGAAGACACTTCAGGAGCACAAGGGTTTTGCTGAGATGTGTCACGTACGGGGTTTTCACACAAATTCTCGTTGCTGACAAAACGCATTGCACTGTAACTCTTGCTGCACAATGAAATGCAAAGTTCAGTTTTTCCCTGGTGCGAAAGCATGAAACAAATGGCATTTCAAGTACTTTCCGTCTCTGTGGGGAGTATGAGAAACTTATTTCTGAGTGGAAATCCCAAGGATTTGTTTAACTTCCCCAGACCTTCCCTTCCCACCGTGGCCCACCTCTCCAGCTTACAAACAGGAGATGCGATGGGGAACAGAGAAGCAGTTGCTGGCAGATGAACTTTGTCCTATTACATCTTCACTCTTTTTATTTTTTTTCCCCACAAATACTGTTTGTTGAACCAAATGATATGCTCCTTGGCAAGGCATCTGGACATCCGGCTACAGACCAGGGTTTTCCTAATTACGGAGTGCAGCTGGAACCGATTCTCCCAGTCTCGAGTGCCTGGATGTCTGCCTCGGGCCAACTGGCAGGCGGCTCTGATAATGATTCAGAAAAGATGTACTTGTAAATCAGCTTGCTAAAACACAGATAGATTGCAAAGGTGAAGGTGCTGGTGAAAAATAGCGCACTGTGAATATCTGGCATGCACAGGACAGCCCAGTTTGTAGCCAGCTGAGGTTTGCACAGAACTTGAGACACATGTGAAAGCAGTCCACGGATAATGCTATTTTTCCAGTGTTTTAGGTCTTTGCTAGACACATACCGACTGTCATGCTGGGGGGGTTGTTAGATAACACCCAGGGTGACACTGGGCAGAGCTGGAGTGACTTTAGACCACTGGCCCTGGCCTCATCTCCAGTTTTTGTCATGAAAGTTGCATATTTCATTCATTTACTATTCATATGCTGACAAATTTCAAATGCATGTCAGCACTTCTGACCTCCCCTGCCCTGCTCCAAGCCTTGCTTACTCCTCACTGACTGGGTTTGCCATTCCCTCTGAGCTGCCAGCACCACCTCAAAATGAACTTCTCTGGAGGCTCCAGGCACCTCCAGCGCTTCCCTCAAAACACCATAAAACAACATTGCAGAACAAATACACTGATGTGAAAAGTGGAAAACTTCACTACCAAAAAATGATCTTTTTTATTGATCCTTAGATATCCATTGAGAAGACCTGCGAGGGAAGTCAGGTTCCCACCCAGGTCTGTGGCAGCCAGGGTCCCTACAGCCCTCAAGTCAGCACTCTTGATTACCCAAAAATGCTGAAATTCCCCAGCTGGGACCTGGTTGCTAAAGGACATCGATGGCATGGATGCAGGGTCAGGCACCAGAGCAATCACTCAGCTAATGCAATGTCTCTGGTGTCACTTAAAACTTTTTTTAAAAGCTTTTCTCTCCTTCTATGCATTATTCCTACTGTAAGTTCCCAGCAGATAAACCATATCATTAAAATCAACTTGGAGGAATTAATTTATATTCTATTATGTTTAAAACATTAGATTTGTTTAAATTTTATTGTGACTTATTTACTTCAAATACCTGAGGAAGCCTTGAGGGAAATAATGTCATCATTAAAGATTCATCTCGCTCCCTCTCAGTAAGGGCTGGGAGAGATCATAATTCACTTCTTCAGATCTGAAGTGAGTCATCCAGAAAAACCATCCGGACATTACAGAGACATCTAAGATGAAAGCCAAGTCAGAATGAGCACCAGAACCAAATCCATGTCTTCTGGTCTTCTTCATGTGTCATAAAGAAAGAATATCATAAAATTGCAGAGAATACTGTCATCTGAAATAAAACTGAACAATGAAGCTAAAGTTCACGTGGCTGGTGCTAAAAGTAGAGACGAATGCTGAAAATCCCACCTTATACCAAAGTCCTTGCTGATATTAAAATGATTTATAGGGAATCTGCTGGCGAATGTTGTGTTTACTTGTTAGTGGAGAGAGTGATGCATCTCCAGAAAGCCTTGGCACAGGCACAGTCCTGCCATCCTTCAAGGCCGTTATCCTGAGCCTTCAGAAGTGATGTTTAGTCCTAGGAAGAGGTGAGGTGCTGCATTGGTGACAGTCTGAAGGCAGCATCCCCATGAAGACGGGGCATGGGCAGGGCAGGAAGGGAGCCCCATAGCCACATGTGGACTTTACTCTGTTACAGTCTCATAAAAATACATCCAATTTTCTTCTCTGCAGGATTTGACATTCAGCTTCCTTCATGGAAGAAGAGACAGCAGCTTTCACCAAGATACTTAAGGAGCACACGATGTCATCCCCACAGCTCAAACACAGCTAGAAACGACGCTGTACTTACCCATCAAGAGAAGATGACAGAGGGAGAGTACATCAGCCCTGCTACAGCATCGTTGCTGAACTTCTTCTAAGAAGTAGCACACACCTACTTACAATGGGGGTCAAACAGCAATTTAGATTTAAAGGGGGAGAAAGCAGCTGCCACCTCTTTTCTTGAAATCTTTCTTGTTGTGAAAAAAGCCAAACCAATACAAACAAGTACCTTGCCACAAAAGAACATACTTGAACACAGTTGCACAAAGATAACAATATTTTAAAGCAGCTTTGTTGGGAAGATTTTCAAATCAGAGTAAGCAAAACAGCCTGAAATCATTGCAGTCTGAACAGGATTCATTATGTAAACAAAATAGAAAAATATTTTTTTAAGACGTCAGGATGGATTTTCTTCTATTACAAGTAGCATCATGAGATTTGTTAACTGAATTATCTTTCCCTGCTTGCACACCTTGAAGCTGTAGCTGGCTGCCTGCAGAGATGATTACAGGATCCGCCACGGAACGGACAAATGAGTTCTGGTCTGGTATCAAAAAGCCAGAAGTCATAAATCTCTCATTATCCATGCCATTAGAAGCAAGGTGCTCCTCAGGGGGCTAGAAAGAGCACAGGAATTATATCTTGAAACCCATACATAAGAGAAAAAATATTGTGTTTTCATTATGCATTACTATTATTCTTTATCTTCACTTAATATAAAGTGGGGAATCACCCCCAGAACATCCATCACACACATAGAGACAAAATTAAGTATGTTTTCCACTTTCTGCTTTTTCCCTTTCTCCTCCAATTTTTATTTCCTTTTTTTTTTTTCTTCCTTTTTTTTAGTTTTCAGTGCTGTGGGGAGGAACACATTCCTAGGTTTCTCTAGGCAGCATAAGCTTACGCTGACCAACCTCAGTCCCTAGAAGCAGCGCCTAACTCACCAAACCTGCTGAAACCCAGCTGTGTGGACATCACTCAGTCCAAGGACTCAAACAGGAGCACACAGGAAGATTTAACTGACATCATAGGTTTGATTTCTTCAGTCTAAATAACACTGTCACTGGAGCTCCCTGCTGGAGCTGTTCTGAGATCTTTATCAAGCATGGTAGGAGGGGAATGGGGAGCTCAAAGACAGGGCATTAGAGGGAGGATATCTTTAAGGCTGGAGAACTGGGGTGGATCATGAGGGGTAATAGTGTTAATAGCCAAATCATTCTTTTTCAGTTTTTCTTCAGTAGTTTCACTGTAGAAATGGAAGAGATGCCTGAAATGTCACAGGTTTCTATTCCTGTGGCAGTGAGAGGAAGAACTGGAGACAAGGAGCAAGTCATCAAGCTTCCCAGTGCTGATGAGCCAAGCAACGAAGGTCTTGAAGCTCCTTGGTTCCTCCCACTTTGGTGAGAATGGCTTCCATCCACCTCTTTGCACTGCTAAAAGCAATGCAATATTGCCCATATATTTCCCAGTAATTCTGGAAGATAGACATTTTTATATAATTTGGACACATTTTCCTATGGGGATTTTGCAAAGCAGTGAGAGATTGTGCATCAGCAGCAAAAAACCCAAACTCTCCTCAGAGGACTCCCGTCTAGGTAATCCCGGCAAATTCCGATTCCTGCCCGAGGTGCTCTATCCTCACACAAGGTAAGGGCCAGCACAATGGAGATGAAACCTTTGGTTTCTCACCAAAGTTCCTGTTTGGTGGCCATCTTATGTTTTTGGAAAGCTGCTGACACTAAAAAGCTATTTGGGATTTTTTTTAAACAAGTTCTCCCGTGGGGCCTCAGCAGCTGTGGAAGAAGCATCTGCAGAGGAATGACCCAGAGGGTGTTTCTTTCCTGGAGGTGATGTTTGGGGCAACGTGGGAAAAGGCAGATCGATGGCAACCAAATGGAGATGAAGAGCTGCCAGGCTCTGACAGTCTGTCACTGGCAAGGCACAGGAGGCAGGAAAGGAGAGAAACCAACAGCAAGGCGATCACTCGAGGCCTGCTGTTTCACGTAAGAAATACATAACTCTGACTTTTGGGTTAGGCAAATTTGACTAAAAGATTTAAATATGAACACTAGATGTGCCGAAGTTTATACAGAAAACAAGGTAGACAGGAAACAGAAACAAAGAAAGGAGGTGAGTCCAAGCAAAATCAACATTTAAATTTTTCAAGTTCCACTTATCTCTAATTTTAAGGCATTCTGAATGCTCTTTCTGGTTCAGATCCTTGCACTGAGATTCATTAGTACCTACTGTAACATTACTTGGCTTACTGACCACTGAGCACCTAATGTACTCTCAAAATAAAGATGTAACCAACAGAAACATTTCATACAGAAACAGTTATTGGAAGGGATCCGCTACCCCTCTCAGAGTCCCCTTCACAGCCCGTTATTAAGACATCCACATTTTAGTGACCACGTTTGTTTCCAAAACTACAAGTATGTTTGACATAGCCAGAAAATTCTTAAGTGACTGTAAACATGACAAATAATATGCATAAGCAAACAAAGGAGAAGCAGTTCTGCAGCCAAAAACATATTTATGAAGAGTTATTTTAGTGCTGTTACGTGTGTTCATGTAAAGGTCATAGCATGCACAGAATTTGATGGCACAAATGGGTTTTGTAAATAAAAATTCCACCAGTCTTACACAGAACCGGTAGCAATTACAAAAAGTGCACATTTGCCTAAAGCTGCTTATGCATAATGGGAGCTAGAGGCAATCGTCTGGCCTCAGCAATTCAATATTTCTTACATTTATCTGCTTTTGTAAGAGCACAAATTTAAGACAAGAAACTGTAGAGAGGACAAGAGAAAACCTGTGCACTATCTGTTACGCACGCATTTTGTGACTCAATATATATCCTGCTGCAGGGATTTTTCCACCATGCTTTTGCTCAACAACAGTATTTGCTTTATTGATTTTTTTTTTTCTCCTTTTAATACTCTTTATACAGTGGTGGCTCCAGCAAATGATGTGTGCCGTGGGTACAGATGCTTTTGTCAAGACATCAAAGCAGCGATTCCAACACACATCTATATTAGACCAATTTTGTTTCCAAAACAAAGAAACAGGATGTTCACACGAGCCAAATCTGACACTGAACAATTTGTACATCGGAACTAAACTCAGCAGAGCACCAGTCGTGCCAGATTTAATATAGACTTTTCATGTTACTTTTGTATAATAGAAGCATTCATTTTTGTGTAATACTTGGGATATTATTTCTCCCTGGAAAGTCTTTCACATGAACTGCTGTGATTACAGACATCAGAAACTGCTTGATAATAGGGGATGCAGCAGGCTAAAACCAAGAGAGAAAAAAAAAAATCAGTCTTCACAGGGTAAAAACACAATAGCTAAGATTGAAATAAGTACAAAGCCCAAAAAGTTAAATTTCTGTGTCACTATCTTGATCACAAAGTAAAAAGTTTCATTTTGCATAATTTAAGAATACTACACAGTTCCCACTAATTTCAGTTGCCCCTGACTTGGCTTACATCTAAATCTAATGACTCTTCATGCACCTGAATTTAGTAACTATTCTACGACATAAAACTTTTCAGCTGGAGAAATAATACCAACATTTGCCTTTTGAAGGGAAATTGAAAAACAGATCTCTATTCATAGCATGCCTTCACCACGCGGTCATGACTTGTTTGATCTTGGAATTAGCCTTTTTGAATTCCATTGCAACAGGTTTAGAAACACAGATCATGCTAGAGATTAAAACAAAAACCTAGTAATATGAACATCAAGCAGGGCATGGCGGATTTTGGTTTTATCACTAGGTTCAACAAAAGATAACTGGTAATTGCTTTTTTTGTTGTTGGCTTGGTTTTTGTTTGTTTTTTTTTAATCACTCAGGCTTTCAACTAGGAGGGTGCAGAAAAGTTTGGAATGAATGATTAACTGTTAAAGCCCTCAGAACCTTACATTTTGGCGTCTTTTAAATACCGGTTGGCAAGGAATGAAATTTAGAGTTCTCGAGCTCTCTTTTGGCTGCAGATGTCACCTGCAGGAGAAGGAGCAGGGCTGGGGGCTGTCAGCACCCACCCGGCCCCACTGGCCGAGCAGCCCGGCCGGACCAGGCAGCCGTGGCTGCTCTTCCAAGCGGCAATAACCTGCTGCCTAGCAACAACCCAAAACTCATGGTTGTTTGTATATTCCATTTCTTGTGCAGAACTAAAAGCTCAGATCCCAAATTATTGCGTTCAGCAACATCAGAGCTGCAACAGATGGATAAGAAAATGCGTTTTCCTTTACTTGCTGCAAGACTTCTTCCCACTACAGGGTAGCATTCGTAAAATATACACACAGTCCCCAACACATTCTGATGCCAGACCAATCTGGAAAATATTTCAATATGAGAGTACTTATTTTCACAATAGTGGTCCCCTAGGAGCTACTTCTATGAATAAAGTAATTCACATACCCATACATTTTAATGATGAGGTCACTAAGGCTGATTTAGGGCCGAACGCAAAGGGTCACGCGCGCTCTGGCAGAAGTCCGCTGGATAGCATAACAAAAGTATGCTTGAAGGAAAGTTGTCCCTGTGTTTTAGGAGACCTGATTTTTCCTAACTACTATTTACTACAAGTGGAAAAATTAAAGCAAAAACAACAACAAATACTGCCACAACCCTTTTGCACTGTGCTTTCTACTTGGATCAAATTTTCAGCCTGATTTCCAGAAGGAATTTGATTTATGCCCTGTTCTTCTGCCTGTCCAACCTGGGGCTTTTGAGCTTGCACGCTGTTCCAGGCAACATGACAGACGGGTTGATAGCTGATGTCTGACAAGCTTACTNCAAAAATCAATGGCTGTGTANAAATGAGAGGCTGCCGCAGAGAGGAGTTCACCNAGTGTCCCCTGTCTGACCCGTGGAAANGCTTACCACCCACAAAGGCACCGCGCTCCNGGCAAGTCCTGCTCCTCATCCTGGGAGCAGCGAGGAGGCCCNGGAGGCAGATGGAAGAGAGGACGGGTGAGGAGACACGGGGAGGAGGGAGAAGCACTGGGGTGAGACGTGGGTCTTAGGGTGCTGACTCACGGGCTTCAGCAGCTCTGCTTATTTGCTAGCAGACCGCTGTCTTCCTAGCCTGTATTTTCAGTTTCATCTTTTTGTTTTCATTCATTAAAAAAATATGGAAATCTCATTGTAAGATTATGGAGAATGAGAGGCTTAAAGAAAAGGTAAGTGCTGGAGACCAATCTAATGATGCCATAAACTGCTTGACCCCAGTATCACTGTGTGTCAGACACAATCGTGTACAACATCTGTTCTGTTTAAAGTCACATAGCAAATCATTACCACAGTAGTCACCTTCCTAAGTGTGCCTACTATGATAGACACAGCATTGGATGCCCAGAATTTACAACAGAGAATACCTGGAATAATGCGGTGTGAAGTAATAACTGCATAGCTTAGGTTGGTATAACGAAATGATGAAGTAACTGTCTATCAAAGGCAAAATTAAGTTGTTACAGAAGATTACCACCACCACTTTGTTTGTCCTACAGTTGTTCTGTTCAGTGACAATCTCTGATCCGGAGCCAACACATAAGCCATTAAATAATTTAGCTGCACTCTTCATCCAGCGCTGCTCCCCCAGCCAAATTCTGGCCCCTTTCAATTTTGAACTATCCTCTGCGTGCTCTGGGACAAGAATTGATCCCAGAGGTCTCTTCAGGGCCACCAGTTACAGGAGACAGGCTTGCTGAATGTGCTTTCAAAAACCTCTTCGGTCATTATCGATATTCTCTCTAACATTAGCTATCATTAAATCCTCTGGCTAGAAGCTGCAGAATGACCTATAGGACATTACCAAGCATTTTCAGGCTTAATAAGGAGTACACAAAGAGTTCACAAGCCCACACTGGAGACACCGATGGTCAGGTGGGACGTGACCAGGTGGTGATCTGTCTGAAGCCAAGAGCAATGGACTTTGCATTGGGAGTGGGGGAGATTCATCCTTGCACAGAGAGCCAGTGCAAGCCTGGACATTTTGGTAAGGGAGAAGTTCAGGTGGAGTCCTCTTTTAGGGAAGTTTCAGCTGAAAATTGAGTTTAGACGTAAAGCTCTACAGCCTATCTACATTTCTATGGTCCTCATGCAAGCCGTATTTTGGGGTCTCTGCTCTCCTTTTTGGGCTGGCTCCCAGCTGAACTCTCTCATGATGCAACACAACTCTCCCCCCTTGCCCTCTCTAACCCAAGAAAAAGTGCCAAAGAAAAATTCCTTGGAAACAGTGGGCGTTTTATGGAACAGGTTGTAATTATTAACCCGACCTCCTGGCAATGGACTTGCACATACACTGTGCCAGCGGATTACTCACTGCCAGTCGCATCAACTGACTTAGCTAATATGTGTAGCGACAAAACACAGTAACAAGTTCTACCTCGTTTCTGAATCCTTGTGAAAACACAACTCCCACTCATTTTCACCCCACACCAGTACCCCTGGGGTCACCTCCGGTAACTAACACGTTTCTGTGGGTACACTCTCGTCTGTCACTGCTGCTACGCCCACACTTTCCCATTTTAGGATGGTGTCCTGGCTGAATTCCCAGCCACAAAACCACTGCAGGTAGCTGTGAGGCCAGTGAATTACTTCGTTTCCACCAACTGTGCTTCCAGAAATAACAATTTCACTCCTCTGAGTAGCCTGTAGCCTCCCTCCTCCTTTCGCACAGCACAACTACATCCTCTTTTTATCCTAATTTTCTTGGGCTGATAGGCTCAGGTAGATATTTTATTGGATTACTTGAACTTACTTTGTTTAACTTTCAATGATTTTTGGGACAGGAAGTGTTTTGGCTATTCTTCTGCTGTTTGTACTTTTTGGTTTATAATGGACTTCTTTTATGTCTATTCAAAAAAGTTATCTTGGTAACTTTTATGTCCAAAGGCAAAATGGAGAAGATCTTGGCCTTCGCTGGGGCACATACAAATGTGTGCTGAAAGCACTTCAACAGCTGCCCCACCATGCGGAGGCAAACAGAGTCACAAGCCAGTAATGTTTTATTTTAAACCAGAGACGTTTATTCTCCTGTTGGAGCTTAGAGATCCTGAATTTTGTTTCCCATGATACATACATGCAATTCATTGGTGAGAATGATAAACAGATGTGTATACACAGGTATTGATTCTACAGAGTACTGCGTTATTCGAGAGAGTTGAGACTGAAAGCCCAATTTTTACAACAGAATTATTTACTGTAATCAAAATCCTACCAGCTGAAGCCAAATTTAGAGGATTAGCACAAGATTCATGGCCTGCTTTAATCACTCAAAAGACTAAGCTCAAATAATGGCAAGAAAGAACAAGCAGATTCAGGGCTACTCTTTTGTACATTGCTTAATATATCCTGTTAAACACAAATCCTGTAGCACAAACTGGTGTAACACACGGACACAAACCGCAGGGATACCTGCAATGGCAGGCATAACAGCATGCTTAATCTTAAACTCATTTGGATTAATTTTGGCCTCCTCAAACAGCCGGCAACTGGGACCACGCAGCTGCTCACTCACTCACTCCTCCCCTTCACAGTGGGACGGGGAGGAGAATGGACAACAAGTAAAACTCGTGGGTTGAGATAAAGACAGTTTAATAAGACAACAAAGAAAGGAAGAATAATAATAGTAGTGGTAAAGAATATGCAAAACAATGCATACACAATACAATTTTTCTCGCTGCCCAATGACCAATTGCACAGTCAGTCCCCGAGCAGCAACCACGGAACCGTGGGTTTCCTGGAGCTCGCAGGTTTTACCAAGTTCATGAATTTCACAGAACTTGACAACCTCATGGAAAAAGGGCCAAACTCACAGAAAAGTTTGAATTCATGGAAAGAGAGAGAGTTCCTGCCCCCTGGCCAACCCCCGTTTTATAGTGAGCATGACGTCTGTGGTATGGAATATTTCCTCTGGCCAGCTTGTCTGTCTGTCTGGCTGTGCTCCCTCCCAGCTCCTGCACACCTGCTCATCGGCTGAATATGAGAAAGTGGAAAAAGTCCTTTATTCCTTAGCAACAGCTGAAAACATCAGTGCTATCAACATTCTTCTCATACTAAATCCAAAACATGGCAGCTACTGGGAAGAAAATTCACTCTATCTCTGCGAAACCAGGACAGATCAAAAAACAGGCTTTCAGGAAAGTGCCATTTTAAAAAGAGAAAAATTAAAATACATAATAAGTAAGTATACTATTTGGATACTTAGTGGCATAGAAGTCATCTGTGATGCACGAGAAAAAAAAAAAGAAACAAAAATTTTCTCAAGTCATTCATGTTATTTTAAATAGAAGGGCAAAAATGTTTCTCATACCCTAAACTGAAAGCATTATTTTGGAAGAGCAGTCTAGCCTATATCATACTGATCTAGGACCATTTTATTACGCCAAATGTATTACTGCATTAGTTAAGAGTAATATTGGGATTAACACCTTGGCCAGAATGTTAATGCTGATAGGTATATAAATGCAGATTTATATACTTCATTCAACATTTAAGGAAAGTTTATTAATCCATGATTAGGTGGTGGGTTGTTGTATTTTTTCCCCTTTTTTTGAAAATGTAAATAACGTACGGAAACTGAGCACAAAATGTTTCTGTACCTTGGGTATAAATTAGTGTTTCTGGCTGCGGTAGCCATAGTGATAGCACTCAGATTTTCCCAGAATTTTCAAGATTGGGGCTTTGGGATTTTTGGGATTTTTGTTGTTGTTTTGTTTTTTGTTGATTTTTTTTTTTTTGACAGACAGCATTGCCAGCTTAGCTCTCTGTTGCTTTTAAAAAGTAATGGCTAAATCAAAAAGGTGCTATTGACTTCCCTGAAACTAGCCAAGGGAAAGTTCCGCTGTCTCCAAAATTTATTCTTCCAAAACCCCTGCTTTCCTACCAAAGCTTCCAGTTAGTGTTTACTTATTGGCAGAGCTGGATTAGGATCCGAAATATACTAAACTCAAATTATAACAACTTCATGCTCGGATTCCTATAATAAACTCCTCCTTTGGGGAGCCAACCCCAAGGTTAGCTCCATCAGGCTGGGTCAAAACTAATACAGATAGAAGCAGGGAAAAAAGCCTATACGGTATGAAGTAATGCTGTAATAAAATACAATATTTCCTTGAATGAGGAGTTTCCAGTACCTTCGCCTACAGCAAGTTATGATAACAGCCGCTGCTTTGTATGAAGAAATAAACTGACCTCTGTCACATATAGCCGCGAAATCAGAGAGCAATTGTAGTTATTTGCTGCTTTTTAGATATTCATTTCTCTTCCCCGGTGCTCAAGAGGGCTGACTGAAGGCAGCTTATACTAGATTAGGCTTCCAACACCTTCATGCATTATAGACTTCCAAATACAATTCTTCCCTCTCAGAAGGGGAAAGTGTCGAGTCATTTCTTTTAAAGATCTGATGGAGGTTATTGCTCATAAAGAGAAAAAAAACGGTGGTTCAAGGCAGGGCTAAGCGAAACACAGCCAGCAAGCTGCAGCCCCGGAGAGCAGTGCCCAAGTGTCTCCAGGGCTTGGGATCACAGCTCCCCTGCTTCGCTCTGCTCACCCTTCCCTGGCTTAAATCAGCTGGGCACTAGCAGCTTATCCGAGATCATAGCACGGATTAACAAGGGCTCATCGGATGGAACCATGTGCCAGAAATAATTATGGATTAAAATGCAGAGTCTGGCAGGAAGGGATTGTCGTTTGTGAAGCCAGTTCATTTAATGGAGAAATAACCCGCATATTACAGTAGAGGATAATTTGGCAGTTACAGTTTCAGTGGCTCAGAGACATAAAATACAGTCTCATCAATGTGTAAGATTAGAAGTAATTAGCCCCTATATGGTAAAGTCATCAGTTAGAAACTAGACTCCATCTGGGGACTTTTGTAATGATGCCTCAGGGATAAGCAAGATGGGACCTTTGACTTACACGATTTGGAAAGGACCGAGACCTAATTAAATCTGCAAAGATGCAGTAACTGCAGTAAAAGGGATTTTTAAATACGAAACATATTCTCTTTCTCTAAACAAACTAGGTATATTACACTCTGGAACAGTAAGAGAATTAATCAAAAGACAGTGAGCAAACAGCTGCTGTGCGGCTGCCAAATAGAAGATGATACAGGATTATACAGAATTGAAGAACATGTAATAAGAATTAAAGAATATTTAGTAGTTCTTTTTTTAAGGATAAGGTTTTATTTAATTGTGGTGAAAATCACACATACAGCCCCCATCGTAAACCCAGGAGGGTATGGAGTTTTTAAGTTTGTTTCTCCAAAAGCATGTTATAATAAACATTGATTACCTTAAATAAATAAAAGCTAATTCTCTTGCAGAAATAATATACAACTTACTTTTTCACTCATTACAAAAAAACCAGACTTGCAGCTTTTCAAAGAGGGATACATGCAGCTATTATATTTTTGCGACTGAGTTCCATAAAGCACTTATCTTCCATTTTCTTAGAAAGGCTTGACACTTTGTACTGGAGAAACACAAAATGTTAGCTTCTCAGCAATGATTGCCTCATTTACATGATGTATCTTCTCCCAAGGGGAAAAAAAAACCAAACCAAAAAACCAAATGCTGTATGATATTAACATTTTTCTAACATAACTCAATACTCTGCATTTTGTCAATGCAGAGCTGGATCATTAAAGCTTGGGAGCTAAATGGAAAAGTGTTTTAAGGCCATGAACTAAGAGTGAAGCAACAGAAAGATATCGATGTCAAAGAGAAAAAAGTATCAAGATGACACATGTAAGTTTACATGCCTCATTATGCTGTATAAAAAGACTAATTAAAATGGCAAACTCATATGTAGGCTGGTCAATGTGGAAAGAAGTTACCATCTAGCTAAAAACTTCAGTATTTTTTTTCCACATTTGTAAAAAAGTCTTAGAAGCAATTTGATCCTTGCATATATGGTGGTGGTAGGGTTATATTTTTAATTTATTTATTTTATAAAAGAACCGTATTCATCCATTCCTGAGTTAATTCGGTGTTTTAATGTACCATAAAACGTCTGTGAAATTATGCACTATTCGGAATTGCCTGTAGAACTGTGAACTCAATAATCCTTACTTCAGCCAGACTTTGTGAAAGGATATCAAACCAAGTCTCCATCCTCTAGTTATCGCATACAACACATCCACAGTCAACTGTACAACAACTAACTCCATGTCTGATGACCAGGCCAGTCACTTAACAAAGAGAGCCCCACATAAACCAGCCACTGACAACAAAGCAGTCACCACGGCACCTCACTGGGCATGTGTAGAGCTGTCGTAACTCAAACGCTGCCATGCTGGTCTGCGAAAATAAACCAGCCACCATAAACATTTTGGAACGGATTAGTGTTTTCCTTTAACTACAGTGCACGCATATCAAATGGTTTCTCCTCTGCACAGTAGGGTCTACACTATTTGGTGGGATCCATGTGCCACCGCTCTGGATATCCACCTGTGCACAGCGCAGTTCCACCAGCAGCTAGAGTGAAGAAGTGCAGTGGGCTCTTCCTTTCCGAGAAAAGCAAACGTAACCACTTACGCTGCTTTTAGCAGGAGACTGATGAGCTTGATGGCTAGTCAATCACCATGAGAAAAATCAACAACAATCTAAATGCTCAAGTATTTCAAGCCTTCAAGTGACCTTTCAAGAAGATTTCCGTTTGAAAACACAATACAAGGAAAAGCTGTGGATTTTGGTATTCATCTTCTATCCAAAGCCTTTGCTAAATGTCTCTTAGAGATTGCCAGAAATGTAAAATAAACAGCAGTGGGGATCAAAGCTAGGAAAAAACAAATTAAGGAAAAGGTGGGCTGGTGTCCGGCCCGTGATCTGGGTCAAGCAACATATATAACTATTTGTCCTGGATTACATGCGCTGAAATACCACTCTGCTTTCAGCAGGAGAGCAGTCGCTCCTCAGGCAGTCAGGTAGGCAAACCAGGAGAGACAGAGGTGGACACAGGAAAAAAAAAAAAAAAGAAAAACCCTCGCAGAATAAAATAGTCCCACCCTAACAGAGCAGTCCCTGTGCAGGAAAATGCAACAGAGAGAAGGATAGAGGAGAGCTTTACTGGGAAAACCCTTGGGACTAAGGAGGAGGCCTGCAAAGAAAGCCTGGCTCCACCTACACCAGAATAGAACAGCACACTTAATGCTTTTAAAGCTTTTTGGTTTGTTTTTTTGTTAGTGGTTTTTTTTTTTTTTCCAACTAAAAGCTGAAGTAAAGTTGGTTATAAAAGCTACTATATCTTCAGACAGAGTGGAGAGGGAGAGTCGCAGGTTAAAAAAAAAAAAAAAGAAAGAATTGAAAGGAACAGTCAAGACAAGGAAGACTGTATTTTTACATGGAGCACAAAAATAGCAACTGAAGCAATACTAACTATGTGAATTCAAATAAGAATACATAGTGTAGAAGCACTGAGTATTCCAGAATGCCTGCTTATTTTTAAGAAAGAGCCACTGATATCACAGGCATCTCGGAAACTTGATGGGATTAAGATAAATCAGCGGACACTGCGACAAAAACCCCAGTACAAATTATATGGAAATGACAGAAGACCAGTCTGACAAAGGAGCAGAGCCAAGAACCAAGGAAAACACACAGTAAACAAGGTAAATAAACAAAGTACACAGAGCAGTACCTCAATATCTCCCTAAACTCAATTTCCATACTAAAACAGTGGAAGTATAGTAAGAACCAGTATTTTCCCAGCATGCCCCAGAAAGGGGACTATCACTGCAGAATACTGACACTACATCAGTCGGGACTTCTCAGCAAAAGTCAAAGGCAGCGCAATGTCCCTGCAGCACAACATTGATGTCCCTGCTCATGGCAGGGGGGGTAGAACCAGATGATCTTTAAGGTCCCTTCCAACCCAAACCATTCTATGAACCTATGATCATATGGTAGAGACCTACAAAAATCACAAATAGCTTTCCTAAGACGCATATGAAGAGGTATGGGAAGACGTGAAACTACTGCGTAGTTAGACGTGCGTTAGGAGATGCTTTTTCTGCACAATGCATAATTAAATTGTGAACCTAAATGACTGGAATCAGGATAATGATGAAACTAGATCCTCGCTCTAACCGAGTGTTGTTGTCATTTTCCCATCACAGGGCCTCTGTACAAGACGCTGTCAGCAGCCTTTAGATATACTTAGGAAAGTATGACCTTAAGAAATAATGCAAAGGTGGGTTAGGGTTGGTTTTATGTTGTTCTTTTGAAGGTTTGGGGTTGGGGTGGGTTTTTTTGTTTGTTTTTTTTACAGATCAGATTTTTTTGCTGGTATTCAAAGCCATAACAATGGTAAACTCCTATACACAGCCAAATGGTGTACTACAAGTATTCATGAATGCGAGCAACTGCAGTATTTTACTGTGAGATGACACATCTAGGAGACTAACCCACCTTTCACATCAAGAAAATCTGCAAGGAAATTCTACCCTTTCCAAGGAGTAAATTGTTCAAATAACTCCATTATGCAATTATTTTCGTATGTATAAATTGCAAACACCACAACAAAAGGGGTTCACAGCTGCTGTTCTCCTTGACATGAGGAATTCAATAAATTAACAATACAGAAACCAGTTCAGAGGTTCCACTTCAAACTTCTTTGTGCCAAAACGACACGCACTGGGCTTAAGAAGAAATCTCTGTTCTAAAATAAAAGCTAAGCTGTTTACTGAAAAACAAAGCAGCACGCTCAAGGCTTTTGCCCATCCCATGTTATGGGAAGATACCCTAGAGAACAAGGTCACAAGTTTCATAGTCTGTATGGCTGTTAGGAAGCAATGACAGATTTATTGTAAAGATTTGTCAGCAACAGCAGCCAGGTCACCGTGCCCCAATACACTGAAAACATTCTTCTACCTGTTACCCCGTTACAGCCGCAGGCTAAACATTTCCTTACCCAACCCTTTGGCTTCAGAAAACATGTATTTACCTTATAAAGCTGTAATTCTGCATCAGCATTCAGCTAATTGGAGGTTTACTGTCATTAATTTAGATAATATACATTCATCTTACAAAAATAGCTTCTAGCAGCTTCTTTAATTTAACCTTTCTTGCAGCCTTCTTTTTTCGCTGCCACACAACTAGCAATTCAGTGCTCGCAAATGACCTCCCATGCCACAGTGATGCCATAACAATCAACGGTAGAAAGTTCATAAAGCAGATTAAATTCTACAGCATCCGCTTTGATGAATTAGTAGAATTCGTTCCCTTTAGCTGCCCAGAGTTCATCTTTGATTTTCAGCTGAGTGCACTGCACTGGAAAGAGTAAACTAGGGACACATCATATTTTTGTTACTTACATAGCTGTAATGGAAATAGAGCCACAGTACCCACTGCAGTAAAGCTGACTTTTAAAGATTTTTGCTGTTTATCTCACAGATTTTTGCTGTTTATCTCTTATCTAACTCCTTCAAGCAATATATGAGGAGGAACTTCCCATGAGAAAGTGTTTCTGTATAAAATACGAGTTTATTACATTATACTATAATGATTACACTTTCCTACCTGGTGCCACACCATGCCAGAATGAGCCAGAGCTGAGGATCATTTTCCCACAAAACTTTGAAGGTGGCAAATGAACCCAAAGTAAAAAATTAACTCCATCACTGCAACGCACATAACATGTTTTGTTCAACATAAAATTATTTTTCACCATTTAAATTAAGGATCGCAAGGGAAATTCATTCTGAGCTTTTTCCATTTCCCCTCATACTCACAATTTGGCTAATGAACCAAGAAACCAATTAGTGAAACATCTCAATTTATAGCAGGTTAAGGTAATCTTTAGCCAGGGCACAGTTAAAACTCCTGCACTGTGAAAAGACGACTTTTCATCTTCAGAAGCAGCACTGTGGAGTTAATGAGCCCTCATAATACAAAGCATCGGTGATGGCACTGTTTGCTCAAAGATAGAGGCTTCACCTCTCCCCAGCAGCACCCAGCAGGAAGCGGCAGAATCTGGGTGAAATCTCTGTGCAAATAGAGCCTGTTCGTTCTGTTGACTTTTTGTGGATTTTGGTGTATTTTGACACACGGACATGCGGTCCGTGGTGGTGCACAGCAGAGGTTGGATGTCTGTGGGGAGCGATGATCAGAGGGCTGGAGGACCTCTCCTAAAATGACAGGCTGAGGGTGCTGGGATTGTTCAGCCTGGAGAAGAGAAGGCTCCGGGGTGACTTTAGAGCAGCCTTCCAGTACCTGAAGGGGCCGACAGAAAGGATGGAGAGGGGCTTTTCACAAGGGTGTGCAGTGATAGGACAAGGGGAAACACTTCTAAACTAAAAGAGGGCAGATTTAGATTAGATATTAGGAAGAAATTCTTCCCCATGAGTGTGGTGAAACACTGGCCCAGGTTGTCCAGAGAAGCTGTGGCTGCCCCCTCCCTGGCAGGGTTCAAGGCCAGGTTGGATGGAGCTCTGAGCAACCTGGGCTGGTGGGAGATGTCCCTGCTCATGGCAGGGGATTGGAACCAGATGAGCTTTAAGGTCCCTTCCAACCCAAACCATTCTGTGATTCTATGATTCATTTTAATGCAGCAGTTGTCCTCTTGCATGTACAGTCCCCTCTAGCCACCATGCCTCAGTTCTACATCCAAGGTGTTCCGCTGAAGACTCTCTCCCCCTTTGCAGCCTTGCTCCCTGGGTACAGCTGCTCTGTCTGATCTGAGCCTGTGCTTTGTGCATGGCTGAGGAGATAGACTACAGCAGAGGCCACTTTCCAGCTTCAGCACTGAGCCAGAGGCATCCTCTGAGGTGCCCTTGTTCCATGAACCAGTGGAAAATACCTCACACTTTAGAGACAAAAAACCCAGGAGGTCTGAGGATTCAGAGAAGAGGGAAGGGTGCCCAAACCAGCTGATGGGCTAATGCGGAGGGCATGTCTCAATTCCCACCTTCTTCCCAGCTGCTGGGAGCTGCAGCCCAAACCCACTCCTTCCTGTCAGGTGTCTCAGCTAATTTCTCCAGATTTATGTAAATGCCTCATTAAAGGGCCTAAAGAAACAGGAGGTGGACTTCAGACCTGAGGTTCAAAAGTCCATATTCCCAGGTTCCAGAACAAACCCACAGCCAGGCTGGAGAGTGGGCCAGGTACAACAACAGAGGGCTCACAGGATAAAAGAAAACACACAAAGGAATAGGGGGGGAAACCCACTGCTAAAAGGAAACGTTTGGTCCAGGGACTGCTCATGCATTTTGCACTACAAAAAGAACTTGACTAGAGTA
>Ga0065711_1001418_pt1 | contig 43449 bp, 37 predicted proteins | sample Hoacrofraction12_FD_59098 | JGI IMG/M metagenome (GOLD analysis project Ga0065711, IMG submission 59098) | Hoatzin crop microbial communities from Cojedes, Venezuela - Epithelial fraction 12 v2 (version 2) | ecosystem: Host-associated > Birds > Digestive system > Esophagus > Crop | place... | reverse complement strand
ATTTCCTTGTGCTTTGCCAAAATAGCTGTGTGTGATGCTGACTATGAAGTTAAAATGAAAGATTTGTTGTGGTATGGGGTTTTTTATTATTTCTTTAAGTACATCTATACATGTACTTAAAGGAAGGATAAGGAGTGAGAGAGATAGGGGGGAGCTTTTGGCTGGTGGCTTTGGGCAAACAGAAGACTGACCCAGCAGCGTTGCTTTGTAGGTCAAGGAAGTTAAATGGAAATAAAAGAAAATTATTAAAACAAAAACTGATGGAGGAGAATCATGTTTCCTGGAGGTTTTTGCTTCTCTTGGGTGTGGTGTCTCTCTTGGCCGGGTGTCGGGCTGAACTCACCGCCGGGTGGTCACCACGCAGCCCACCGTGACCACGTACCCCACTTTGTTCTTGGCACGCGGGGTGGGGCACTTTGTTTAACCAGATAACTTAGAGCCCCAGAGGACTCCAGGCTGCCGTTTATCTTTCTGCAGCATCAGCATTAATACAGTATTCCTTTCTTTTATCTGGGATCTTTTTATTTAATAAGTGCTAACCAGAAATATATGCTTTCTGGCTTTCCTCTTGCAGATACCACAGAGACTTGGACTTGCAAGCAAGATAACAGGCAAACAAAACCTCAGGGGGATGGTGAGCCCTCGCCTGCAAGCCCTGGTGCAGGCACGGTTGGACTTTAACCCTCTGGGCTGGGGAGCAGACCCTTGTATCATGGGGGTGTTGGAAATGACAACTCTTAATATTGCGGAGCTCCTTGGGAGATGTTATAGTCACATATTTTCTTCTTGGTGTTTCTCACGCCACGGCAGCTTTGCTCTGGTTTTCTTTCTACCCCGTGGCAGGAACACTCAAAGCTTGGGCCTGAAACGATGGGTGTTACACGCAGTGCTGGACCAGGACTCGATGTGAGCAGTGACTCACTGGTCCGGAGACCTGCGTGTGTCTCCTGCCTCCCAAACCACCCACTTCCCAGTGAAAGCCGGGCCCCGACGTGGTGCTCGGCTGCTGGTGCTTTTCAGTGCAGTGGGGGCCGATTTCGGCAGCCTGGCTGCTGGGCATTGCTGGCTCTGCACAGCCACGCTTTGCCTCATGTATGTACAGCAGCTCTGCATGCACATGGGACACAGAGACCAGCCATAGCTCCACGAGGATACAGCATGCTCCCCCGGCATGTGCCCAAGGACCAGCCTTGGGGTTTTCACTTGGTTTCATACAAAAACGCTGCTTAGGTAAGCAAAGGAAAAGCTTTTGACCCAACTGGAGATTCCAGCCCTGTTTGACACATGGGCTGGTATTCCAAAGAGATTAAGCTTTTCTAGTTTCATAAAAACAGGTAGTAGAGTGGTGGAGGGGGCCTCAAGTTGGTCCCTTCAAAGAGAAGGTCATAGCGTGAATCTCAGCTTTTAGAAAACCCACAGGCGAAAGCTGCCGAAAACTAGGTTTCCTAAGTTTAACTGTTCACAGGTCTGCTTGTTTTTCTCATACGTGTGCCTGCAAACAAGGCCTACATCTATCTTCTCTCTTTCCATTTCACACTTTTTCACCTCATCTTGAGAATGAAATGCGTTGGAGGCAAGACCCTCGCCTCGCAAAAGGACTGACCTGAGAGTAAGAAAATGACAGCAGGAGAATCTGGGGACAGTTAAATGAAAAAATCTTGGGTCAAGCCCAAATATCAGCATAGACATGCTGTACGTCCGCAGACATGGAGCAGGAGTGACGCCGAGGCACATTAGGGACTCGGTTGTCTCTGAGCTATTTAGCACTTTGTGAGATGGCACAGAAAGACCATTAACAATGAATCTGCTGCTGTTCGGGGCAGTCTTGAGTCATTGTGGTTTAAAAAATAAATTATCATATAAATAGCTGCTTAGGAATCTCAGCCTGAAGACCACAAAGTCTCACCCTTGCGTAGCTTTTTTGGCTTACGTAGCTCCATGTCTACTTGCGGAACATTTTGGCCGCATGTTGTAAAACCGCTTCCTATTTCAAAAAGAAAAATCACAGGAAAAGAATAAAGTCTATTGTTAGTGACAACTGCTGGTGGTTTCCTAGTGCCTCTCATTCCAAGAGGCTGAGCGTATCCTAACCAGATTTTTGCATCCTGTCTTTGCTGAACCCACCCAGAGATGCTGCTGTCTCAGGGGGACCGGTACCCCCTGCCCCAGCTACCTGGAGGCACGCGGCGGAGTGGTGAGCAGGAGCATCCACAGGTCTGGTTTCACGCACGAGGGGCTATCTGGGTAGTTTTGTGAAGGACTGGTGGGTTCTGAAAAGGCAGAGGAGAGTGTGGTGGTGAACAAGGAAACAATTGTGCTCCTGCAGTTGAAAAACAGCACTGGGATTTTCTCTCACGAGCCACCTCCTCATGGATGGCATCCTGCTCTGCTGTCCTGAAGCAAAGCTGAGTATGACCCATTTGAATCTGGTGACTTTATAACGTGAAAAAATGCCAAGACCTTTGTTATAGGCATCTCTCCCTCTCCCAGTGCTATGGACAGTTAATAACAACAGTTTTGCTGACTTTATGGGAGCAGGATCAGATACCAAGAGTAAAAATCCTCCCGAGAAAATTGCTCTGAGTGAACTCCAGCCAGTCAGCTTGAACGTAATCCATCCTTGGGTTTTCCCACTACACTGGTTCAGGCCAATAAACTGCTTATTTGCTTTATTTCTGTTTGGGTTTGTTTGCTTTATTTGCTTATTTGTGACTTCCCTTTAGGAATAAAAAAGGCTGCGAGGTACAGCAGTGCCACTGCGTGTGGGAGGCTGTGGGACGGTGCACACAGTAATGACCATTTCAACAGGTTTTTTTCTCAGATGTTCAGCGAAGGTTCGCAGTCCCAGCACAAAATGTGAGAATGATGTCTGTATCACAAAGGCATTTTCCCAGCGTGACTGAGCTGTGATATGAAACAAGCTGATTTTCTCATGAGAGGGGAGTAAATCCTTGGAAGTGTTATTTTTCTAATGTTTTATTTGAAAAGTCCTAGCATGACCTTTTCTTGATGTTGCTTTTTCTTTCCCTTTTTTCTTTGTAAAAACCCTGCAGAATTGTGATTAGCAAGATAATGAATACCATCTGCTTTTAATCAATTCCTTCCTTTTCTCCCAAACCCTCCTAACTTCTAATATTCATGGAAACAGATTTGAATATTGGAAGGGGCCGCTCTGGAGAGCGCTTGGGTATTTACTAGGTGAAAAGTGAAATTGCGCAGGTTTATTTCACGGGGTAGGGCCGTTGACAGGTGCAATTTTTCTTCTAGATGTGTTGCATGCCTGTTTTATAAACCAAAATGCATACTGACACATGAGATTATAATTCTGCATTGGAGGGAAATTTTAAGAAAGGGAGGTGGCCTCTCACACGAACTGGCACTGCTGCATGAGCCCTTCCAAAGGGCCAGCTCTTCTTTACCGCCGCAGTGAAGTGACACACCTGGGGATAAATGGGCTTTACAGGTAAAGCAGGGAAGCAAAGGATGCTTCCTGGGAGGACAGCAATGCCCACGATAGTTTGAGTGTAACTCTTCAGCTGGCTTTGCAAAATATATGAATATGACTTATTTATACAGCTGTCCTCGGTGTATGCATCCAGATTTCCATTGTATTAGTTTATCTTGGAAGCTGAAAAAGTTTGAATCCATCTGCTGTCAAGCCTTGCTTCAGATCAAACTGGGTGTTTTTTTTTTCCCCCGTGGATAGGAATCAGTATGATTTGTGCTTTTTTCTTAGGTGGGAATCAATCATCCTGCTCTGATTTGAATGACCATTTTACCCCTCTAAAAGTTCACATTAACAGGCATTCCTGGGATGTTTTTTTGATTGGGTTCAAGGCATTGTGTTCCCATCTGTCCTGGCTGATTACGAACCAGCTCTGCCAGCTGATGTTGGCTGGGAAACCATTTCTTTCATGCCTCGGTCCAAACTGGGCCCTGAGAAGAGAAATCGCTGTTTCTGCCACAAACATTTCAAACACCGTTGTGATTGTGATGAGGAGGTCCTGGCTGGGAGTGCTGGGGTTCTGCTGTGGGATGGATGGGGTTGTTCTGCTCATGGGATGGATGCACAGTGCAACCATGCAGCGAGTGCTGGTGGTCGGGGTGCCATGGGTGCTCTGTCCCAGAGAGCTTAAACTCTAAAAAGACAAGAGGAGCTGAGAAAGAGCTGAACGAGGATCCCCAAGGCCTGGGAATCTGTGGTGTAACCAGAAATGATGCTGAGTGAAGACTCCAAGTTACCTCCAAAGACCTACATGGGCCAGCATAGGTACTGGGCTGCTTGGGTTATCTGCTCGGATCAAACCTACAGGTGTTCTGTGCCCATACTGTTCCTACCTGAAGTTGTGTTGTATCACCGTAATGTCAATGTCCTCTGTTGATATTTTCTTCCCCTTTCTGAAAATTTTGTTCACCATTTCAGTTATGTCCTAGATATTAATTCTGCTTCATGCAATACTTAGATTTTGGGCTGGGGATGGGCAAGCGTATGCCTTTGAGCCTAGTCGGGGATATTCCCTCCCATACCCCAAATCAGTGGCTGTGGCCCCTTGGTATTTCAAAGGGAATGAACTTATTTCTGTTGCACAAAGCTTTCTCGGCGGTGTTGCTGCCTCTGAGGGATCCTGTGTGCCTGTGCGATTGCCTGGATTAAACAGGGACCTTTAACATGAGTGAACAAGATGCGTAGAGATACTTTATCCTTGACCTGGCACGGGTTCAACCTGGGGTACCCCATTCCTGCTGGTTGCTTTTATCTTCGCAGAGCTGCTTGGTGAGAGCGGGGCGACGGGGTTTGTCATTCGGCAGCATGGCCTGAACATGCATGGTCCTCAGGCTCGCAAGGTAAAGCACAGACAAAACAACCTCTTTTCTGAACAGGAGCTGGCTGTAAACATTCTGAAACATATTTACAGTGGAGAGTTTTTAACTTCCCCAGCCTCTTCGCTAATCCCATGTTACAGGAGCTTTTGGGGTAAGAAAGACATGTGAAGTCGCACGAGAGATGCGCGTGTAACACCGCCGATTAGCTCACACAATTGCAGGGGCTGAAGCCTGATGCTACCAAACAAGACGCTCTTGTTCCCTCCCTCTTTTTACAGAGCGATGCTGGCACAACATCTTACACTTCCCTGAGACGTGGAGCCTAAAGTGAGTGAGCGTGGGCCAGGATGGAGCCAGGACGCCGTCCGGGACAGGGATGGAGATATAGCTGAGTGTTACTGCAGGTGCCTAACTGTGCTTCTCCAAAGGGGGGGATGCTTTGCGGCATGCTTTGCCATGCCTTGGAGAGCCCTGAACAGGGTGACCGCAGGAGCCAAACCTTCCTCCTAGAGCTGTTGCTGAAATTCAAGGGTGGGTGGAATTGGGGGGGAGAATAATAGTTGATCCTGTTTGCCTCTGAGATCATGCACGTGCTTTTGCTGCTCCCAGGGACCTCAGAGAGGCTCCGGTTACCATTTGGAGTGGGTGCTTTTGCGATGCCTCAGGAAAAGGCCATCATCTTGGCTTGGTGCTGAAGATGTGCATATGCAAGAACTGCGTGGTGAAGACAAGGCCACGTGGCAGGAGCTCCGCATCCGATCTCCGCATGGAGGATGCTCCCTGCGCTTGCCTTTGGTGTTCACCGACTGCCAGCCGGCCCGCAGAGTTGTGTGAAGGTCAGGCAAAAATAATAGCTCTTCTTGCAAGGCTGATTAAATGAATGCAGGGAGTAGGGAGGAGAAGGGAAAAAAAATGGTTGTGGTTTGCCAAAAAGCCTGTGTCTGACACCTACAGATTGCTAACGGGGGCAGGCAGAGGCAGCGGCAGCTAATGGAAAGACCCCTTACTCTTACACAGCCATTTCATGTGCGTAGACTTAAAGAACATCTCTCGCCGCCCCGCTCCTCTGCAGCTCCAGTCAAGGTGGGTGTGGAGCTTGGCCACTTTTCAAATTCTGCGTTTCTGGCCCTGCCGAGGCTGCCCTGGCTCACCACGATGTCACGGCACGGGAATGCGCTTCCCCTGCGCTGGGACATCTCTGGCCAACACCAGATACCCTTCCTTCCTGCCTGCTCCCATGGCGGGGATTATTGCTTTTGGCTTCTCCTGCCTTTGAAAGGCATCCAAAGAGCTCAGCTCTCACAAGCTGAGAGCAGAGACAGAAAGCCTCTCCCCGCCTCACCTGTTTGTGGTTATTCAGCTCCCTCCCTTCACGCTTTGGCACAATAATGGCCTGAAAGTAAAACAAGAGGCAAGTTCTCCCCCCGGCTCAGAGCGCTGAATGAAACCCAGCCAGTGGGGCCTATTGAGACAGCATCGAGACAAATGTCAACTTTAACACAAAGAGGCTTAAATGACTGACACAGAAAGGAATAATCTCGGATCTGTTTTCCAGGCTGCTCCCCAGCATAGCTGTGCTGCAGACGGAGACAATTTTCAGTTCCCCAGGGAGATTGTATAGCCAAAAAAAGATACTTGGTGGTGATATGCTATAAGACTAGGTCATGAGAATGGATGTTTGGAATAATGAAGGAATTCATTATAAGCAAACTAAATTAAGAGAGTGTCTTGAGAAACATATGGGGAGGAAATTGTCACTGAAGCCCTGCAAAGTGTAGCTTTATTTCTCGTTGTACTGGGCTCTCCCAAAGGCCTCCATGAAACAGGACAGGGGGTTGTAGGAGTTGTTTTGTGGCAGCTCTCTGAATCAGTTGTCCTTTTGTTTGCAGAGAGGGGAGGCTGTTACGGCTGTTTGCCTCTGATTCTTCTGGAAAAGTAAAAGCAATTAAGGCTCATAAATAATGATATTGAAAATGTAGCCACCTTCTCCCCAGAAGCGACTGAGAAACAAAGTGTCCTAGCTGGCATCTTATCGGGGCACACCTTGCTCAGACATTAGCAGCAAAGTGGGCTGAGGCATGGGTGCTGCACTCATCCACGCCAGGCACCACGAGCATCCCTGCCTGCCCCTGCCCTGCGTTTGTCCATGCCAGGCATCACGAGCATCCTTGCTGCCCCTGTGGCACCTCCCAAAGCAGCCGCTGGTCCAGCTGCGCCTGGCTGCAGGGAGCTTTGATCCCATAGCAGCCTCTCTGGGGGCCGTGCCTGGGGCCTTACTGGAGGTTCCATGCAGGGTGGGTTTCTCCCTGGAGCATCAGAAGGAGCTGAGGAGCTCCCAAGGAGGGCCTGAGGAATCTGAGCTGTGCAGGATTAATGAACCCTAGGTCCGAGGGGTGTCCTCCCCAGGACCTCCATTGCCTGCAGGTCTCACCAAAAAGTGTATTTACCTTTTGCAATTAACTCTGAATTCAAAGCTCTCTGGTAACAGCTGAAAGCCCCAGGAAGGTTCCCAGTACCTGTGTGGCTGGTGGCACCGTGGTGCTTTTGGGTGGCAAATTGCCGAGCAGGGACTCGGGCTCCCAGCAGGGAGAAGGATCCCAGCTTGGGGCCAGGCGTCCCCGCCCCGTGGAAAGATGGGATGCTTCTCGTGCCTTTCGAATTCCTGTGGAGAAGAAACTGCAGGACTGCAGCAAGGAGCTTTCAAACTCAAGAAACAGCAAACGGCTGGAATATAACAGGGTAATATTTAGTAGAAAAAAAATCAGCCTGGAGAAACTCAAGAAGAACAGCTGAATAAGAGGAGAAATTTAGGGGGTTTTGCATGCTTTATTTATATTCATATTTATTCATACACATACATAGGTAACACCTATATGTACATACCTGAGAAGAAATGAAAGCATGTCACAAAGCCAGAATGGTATTTATCCAGAGCAGTGTTTGCTCAGAGCGTGGCACAGGGAAGACAGGAGGATGCTCTGTGTAGCCAGTGCTGGTTAGCCTGGCATCTCTCCTGTGCTAAATAACAGCAAACGTGGTCCCAGATTCAGTTAGTAAAGAATTAAAGGATTGAGATTCAATTCATGCAGAGCATTATGGAAACAGTCCTTTTTTCCGAAGAAATCTGCTTTCATTCTTTGCCTCCCCAGGATCTGTAAGTCAAGGTGACAGAGAGGCACGATGCATTTTGAAAGATGTTTAGCTTAATATTTCAGGAGGTCCCAGCGGTGGGGCATGGCAATGTGTCTAAGAACATGTTAAATGACCAGCCTCAAAGAGTTGGTTAATGGGGGTCTACTGCAGTAGCATCCCTGGCTCTGGAAGAGAGAGCCATAGTTAAAAAAGTATTATCGGTTTTTTGGTTTTTAATTTTTTTTTGTTTTTTCTCAAAAGCCCTTTCAGTTGGAAAGCTGTGGGGCTTGGTCTAGTGAGAACTAAAACCAGATATGTGTGCCATATAAAGTCTACGTATCCTTTTTGTAAAGCGCTGGCACTTTAACTGCCGCTGAGCCGGAGACCTTTGAGGAAGGCTCTGCCTTCTCCTGGGTGGTTTGGGGAGCGGGGCTGGGGGGTGAGACAATGCACTAACCCCAGGTTCTCTGCCTGCGCGTAAAAGGATTTGCCCTCGCGGCTGGCTCTGATGCGGTGTGGAAAAGGAAAGGGACGGGGAAGCTCAGACGAGCTGACAGAGGCAGAAAGAGGGTGTGAAATCCATACTATCTGGTGTGTCTCCTTTGATGTGTCACGCAGAGATTGTGCGGGCGCTCAGATGGGAAGGGGTTAACGCGTTTCTCAGTAACCATTGAAATGGGGGCTGTTATGGTCTATTTAGGCAATGATCTGTTACAATATCAATGGCATTTTCGATGGCAGTGTCTCCTATTCTTCTATTGAAATCACAATAGCTTTGGAAGTTCACGGCCATGGCAGTCTCAGGGACAGGTTTCTGTTCATTTTTCTTTGTTGTGAAGACTTTTTCTTTTTTTTTTTAAAGTAAATTAACTCACACAAATGCGAAAGAAGCATCAAGTGTGTGACCTTTAGACAAAAGCTTCAGAATTGTCATTCTCTCTCCTTAACTTATGCCGCTGCTCTCGGCAATGCCCCGATACAATATATACCCAGCTTGGGCTACCTGGCCACAAATAGCTGAGCAAGGCTGGAGTGACAACGTGAAATCTCCATTTCTATGCTGTTGTCAGCTTCTAACACTGAGAGGAAAAAAGTCAAAGTTGGGGAGAGGTTTTAGCTGTCTGCCTCCCATGCATTTAGATAGAAAGGGAGCCTCCCAGCTCGGCCCCCTCTCTGCTTCTTTAGAAACCAGGAGCTAATGCAGTCCCCAGGACTGTCTGGAGAGGTTACTCGCCCAGCCTTCAGTTTGATGATTGATGACAGTGGAGTAACTAATGACATTTTATTCACCTGTCAAAAAAATTACTTGCCCTGGGCAAGGCAAGGCTAGTACGGCAAGATTTTAACGCTGTTCTTTTGACAAAAATGCAGTTACCCCTTTTCCCCTAAAATATCTCAAAGGGAAAAATGCCATCCTGCCGAGCCCATTGCTCCAGGATGCTGGTGAGGGGAATCTCTCCCACCTACAATGTGCCTTGAACTTTGCATTGGGAGCATGAAACGGGCATTGCGAGCGCAGTCCCAGGGGGTCCTGTTGCCTCTGCCCCTCGCTGCGTACGGCCAAGCAACGATCAGCAGGGCCTCTGCATGTTTTGAAGTATCTTCCCAAAGAAGGCAAAGTACCTTGAGCTCAAGAGAGCCCCCAATAACCACTTCTGCCTTGAATGTTCTGAGTTTGAATCTCCACCACAGACAATTGTCTTGTGTTTTATCCCACTTGGGTGATGTATTTTTACTGTATGCATTTATATTTCTTGATTCCTTGTTATTAATATCATCCCTTTCTTGTCAAGGAGTGAACTAAGCATTACCCGCTTCTGCAGCTGCCTGTTATAGATAGCTCTTCCTAGACCTGATAAACTAAATGTAATTCTTAGTAAACTACATGTAATTCTTAGCAAAACCATTCGTTAACCTGCTTTCTCTTAGGTATAGCTGGCTGTGAAGCTGTGTCCATCTGCACCTGCCAAGATGCCCCATCTGAAAATTTCTCATGGTTCAAAGTGAGTAAAATATGTTGGAAATGAGGCCAGCAACATGAGAGTCACAGGAGCTGTGGAGACTTTTTTCATGTGCATCCTTTATCAGCAGATCGCTCTGCTAGACGTCACTAGTCAGAGAAGAAATGTCCACCAGGGCCCAGCTCTTCCTCCAGCTTCACCGGGCTGCGCACAGACTGGGTGGGATGGGATGGCTACGAGCTGACCACCACCGAGTGCCAGACGAAACAGGGCTTTTCGAGGCGTGCTGGCAACAGCGTGAAGTCGTCCCACTCAGGGTCCTGTTGCGTTTGCCAGGGGACGTTCCCGTGGCAAAGTGCTCCCGGCTGTCTCTTGGCTCATGCTCCTGAGCCTTTAATCATCCATAGCACTGGCAAAATGTTTCCTCGAGGAGACAATTGATAAAGCGGATGCAAAGGGATCTAAATGCTTAGGCAGGCGCAAGCTTTGAAAAGCTGGATTCCCGCAGTACAGCTTAAAGTGCAGACATGTGAAAAATAAACATTTCATCTTAATGCCAGTGAGGGTAGAGCTGTTCAAATGGGATGCAAAGCGCTCTCAGCAGCCAAACTAATCTGAGGTACCATTAAAATTCACAACAAAGAAATCTGCAGTGCAAAAAATGGCTTCTCTTAACCTATTACTGAGCCTGCTGTGTTGGGGTGCTGCTGTGGTCCCCATGGGCAAGATGAGGGTGCCCCCCCACATGCTGAGAGCTGGACCTGGAGGTCCAGAGTGCCTCTGCGCTTGGGCTGGGGGTCTTCTCCTCCGCTCCCTGGGATGACATTTTAAGCTATGCAGGGTAAAGCAGAGATGGAACCTGGTGCTGGTGTGACGAGGTCTCCAAATGAGTTCAGCTTTGATGAGGAAACGGCGTTGTGGTGTTCCTCATCTGCTCGCTGTGAGAGTGAAAGGCAATGCATTTGGCCACCCGCTCAGGCAAGGGCCGCTGCCGGTGCTGCGGTGTGTGCTGTCAGCGTGTGAGGGATGTTGGTGAGCGGTGATGCTTGCCGGGTGCAGGACAGTCCTGCAGGTGACTTGGCAAGGCTGCACTGCTGCAAGAGCTGTGGTTAGAGCAAGAGGTGAAATTGGGGGCTTGGGTGAGGCTTGAATATTATCATTACATTTTTTAGCTTGGATGACTTTTTTTTTTTAATTAGATAACGTGACTGCCTCTTTGAGTTCAGGGTCTGGTTACAAGGACTTTCCTCTATTTCATACCAATAAATTTATCTCGACATTAATCAATGCAAGTTAAAAAAGAAAAGCAAAAAGAGAGACTTGGAGCGTTTGCAATGTGAAGGCTCTAGCATGCTGTAATTTCAGCCCCTTCTCTTCCACCTCCAAAGAGAATACTGAAAAAGAAATGTTGTTTTTGACATCTCCAGTGCAGTTATGGAGATAGAAATGAAACTTATGGAAATGAAAGTTGCTGTGTCTCAGGGACGCCAGCCTTCGAGCACAGAGCCTCCACAGAAAGCGTGCAAGCTCCCTCTCTTGAAAATCTCACTTGACTTTTTAAAATTCTGCCCTGTTGTGATAATTACTGTGTTGCTGTTATTGCCCCCTGTAAAATCACGGTGCTGTGGTTTATTTTTACTGTTTCCATAGGAAATGTTGACATTTCAGCAGAAACTTGAGAACCCAACTGTTTTGCTTCAGAAGAGCAGCCACAACAGTGCAGGCAAGCAGAAGCTTAGATGTGTCCTCCCCTCATTCTGGGAATTCCCATGAGATCTGCTGCTAGGGTGGCTGAAATGGCTCGCTTTGCTTTCCGTAAGTGTGTTTTATCAGCAAGATACATGTATGTATTTTTTCCCCACAGAAGACAGACCCTGCTCGTGGGGTGCGACAGCAGCAGACCTACCTGCGATGCTGTAGCTGCCTTACCGGGTGGGCTGATGGACATCTGAGCACTTCCAGCCCTGACCTCTGAAAGCCCCTTCTAGGTGTGTGCTGGTGGACACCACCAACCTTCTTATGAACGAAAAGCACCGCGGGGTGGACGTTGCCTTCATAATGGCCTTGATATTTTTAAGGCTTTTTCAAAGGAGATGGGATTTCATAACCTCCTTTATAACCTGTGGAAAATGCATGGAGTGAAAACTGAATTACTGAGCAGGTAAGCTGCCGCAGAGCTCTGGGGAGCGTCGCTGCAATACCAGGTTGGTCCCCAGGGCTGCGGCTCTGCCAGCGCAGCTCCCCGAGCTATTACTTCACGTTGCCACTAAGTGGCAGCCAAGTAAAAAATATGGTAGAAGGCCACTTCCCTGAATAAGCCGCTCGTCGGCTGCCAACGCGAGGCACAGAGGCAAAAGGAGCGTTTCGAAGCCCTTGTTCCTGAGCTCGGCAGTGCCCCGCTGCCTACCCCGGGTCAGTCAGCCTCGGGAAGAGGCGGCAATAGCGGAGGCTGTAGGAATACGTAAAGGTTTCTCTTAGGAGAAGCCGAGTGCGCAGATGGGTGCGCTGGGGACTGGATGAACATTTTGGCCAACTTCTGCCTCCTGGTTTGGCCAGAGTGCTATTCCACATCTACAGAAATCAGCCAAAATAGGGTTGGGGCATCATTAAGTAGCATAAAGGTGTGCATGGTTGGAGTAAAAGCAGAGAATCGGGCTGGAGGTGTTCCCTACTCACAGTAACTACAAACGAAGCCATCTGCAAGCAACACTAAGGTTCCCCACGTAGCGAGCCCCTGGGTATCGTTTGGCTCTGATGCATTATTAACCATTTTAATTTTTAAGTGATTTGAAAGATACTCAGGTAAAACCTCCTGAAAGCAAGGCAGAACTAGGTCAGACACAGAGTGCGTTGGCTTTAATTAGCAACCGCACAGATTTTTTAACCTTTTGTGAAATTTGGGGACCTCCAACACCTCCCCTGCTCTGCTCTGGAGCCAAAGCAGAGATGACCTCTTCAGGGAGAAATGGTAATTGGTAGTGCCAGTTATCTGAAACTTTTATCCGAACAGACAAGATCCTGGGCACTGTGCCAAGGTCCTTACGTTTCGAATATTTTAAAATATTTGAAGAAAGTAGCATGCATGGCATAAATTTTAATGTTCAAAGGACTCCTGAGATGACTTTTTTTCCAAGCGTAAAGCAAATAGTAGAAAGGGAAGATAACTATCACAAAGTCATCTGAAAATGCCAAGGGGGTCTATCTCAGCCACCAGCAAAACCTGATGGTGTGAACCTACTGAATTTCAACCAAGACCAGCTCAAATTCAATGTTGCAAACGCTGGTTGTGTATATCGTTTTTCTGACCCACACCTAAATTGTGCTTACAGAGGCAACATCCGTCTCGAAGCCAAGGAGGCAGCCCCCAGCCATCCCCACTGCGTGGGTCCTGGAGACTTCCAGGAGATGCCGCAGCGGAGCTGGCAGCAGTGTGAATGGAAGATATTTGGGATACAGCAGTGCTGCCCGTGCTAGGCCTATGGTGAGCCAGAGCAGCCAGCTCAGATAGATGTGGGGCGGGTTGTGGTCTCCCCTCGGGCAGGATTTCTTAGGTTGGTCCTGAGCATTCCCCCATCTGATGGGATTTCCCCCTTCCCAAAGCATCTTTGTGTGGAAAGTCCCCTGGGGAGGTGGCAAGCACCAGCCATACTCGGCTTTGCCCTGGGATCTGTGCCAATCCAAGCCTTTCTGAGGCTTGTTTTCCCCACACAGGGCTGAACTCGCTCCCTCGGCCATCTCACACACAGCACACTTCCAGTGGGAGGTAACACCTTGCTCTGTACTCGCTGGTGGAGCTTAAACACTCTTTGTGGGATCGATACTCATTCAGCAGGCTCCCTCACACCTTCCTTCCCTTCTCGACACCGCACCTTGTTTTGTTGGTGTAAGTTACAAGCGGGGCCAGGGCTCTGCAAGGGCATTGCCCCTGTATGAGCTAATTACTACAAGCATCCAAAAAGGCGTCAGGCTTTTCAAACTCTACCCAAGCTGCTATTTCCTACTATTTTTTCCAAAGGTCACACCAAGGGACCATGTTTTCAGCTTTGAGCCCATCTGTTTCCAGTGCCACCATTGTTTAACCTTTGGAGGGGCAGGAGGGGAAAAAAATTAACCTTACTTCGAATTCTGACGTTTTTGGAAAAACTAAATAATGCAACACAAAAGCTTGGCTGAATGTGCAAGATGTGCCCAGGCGTGTGAGCCGGGCTCCCCCGGAGGGGTTCGGAAAGCCGTGAGATTTTGTGTGTTGTTTTCTCCAGAAGATGAATGTTTCAGCCCAAACTTGTGCCGCTTCCAGCCCGCCCGGGTGCCGTGGCACTGCCTGCGGGATAGCCTTGGCGTGGATTTAGCCGGGGACTGGGACAGGTTGCAGCTCGTCCAGGCGCAGTTGGTGGTACCCGCTCCCCGAGGGGATGATGCTGATGCCCTAGGGGCTGGCTCGGTGGAGGGTGCCTGGACACGATGAGGTTTGCGCTGCAACAAGCCTAGAGCTCAAAGCGCAGGGCAGCCATAGGAGCATTATCTGTGCTCTGCAGATGGGATGCTGCAGCGTGGCCGGAGCCAAGCACTGGATGCGGGCAGCACGGTGCTGGCAGGGGACTCCTTGCAGTGTGCTGCTGGGGAGCCCAACCTGCCGAGATGCCTTCTGCTGGAGCTGCTTTTTGTCACAAGCTAGCGTGTGCTTTCTTTACAGATCAGCAGGGCCCATTCTGGGTGCTGCTCCTGAGCCTCTCTGCTTTCCTAAGGGCTTTTCCCTCACCTTGGGTCTAAGTTTGCAGCAGCCTTTGCTATTTTTGAGCAGAAACACCGTAGTGCAGACTAATCTGTTTATTTCTGGTTGCTTCTTTTCATGTGCTGATTTAGACATTGAGTTTCCGTTGCGGTTTATCTCAGCCTCCCATCTGGATCCAGCCAGATGCTGGGTATGGTTTCCCCATCAGCGTCACACCATGAAAGAGCAGTGAGATGCAGACAGTGTTAGCCCTGCAGAGAGGACCTGCAGGCACCCAGGGAAGTGCAGAACAAGAGTTGCCTGGGATGTGCATTTGGAGTTGACCACATCCCATTTCTGACCAGTTGTGCACCCAGAATTTAGAGAGGAGAGTGGAGCTGTCTCAGGGTACTTTGTCTCCAGCCTGTGCCATTCCCTCAGTCCCCGTTTCTTTCCTGAACACACTCCGGGAGTGATGTGCCATCCCCCAGCTCTGCTCCTGTACTGTCAGGTTCACTTTGATTTGTTGAATATGTTCGTTTCATTGGAAATCAAATACTTGGCAAATAGCAAATTAGCCTGTGTTTGAGTTTCTGCTTCCACCTGGTGACTCTGTCACCAGTTACAAACTCAAATTATCAAATGCTTTTTCCTTAACTGACATCTCGGTAGAAATTAGATACATACGAGCAGAAAACGCTCTGTTCTAAGGGTGGCACAATATATTTCTGACTGTTTTAACCTTGTCAGTGAAGTACCAAAATGGATTGGCTGTTGGAAAGCCTACAGCACTATTCTTTGTTGCTAAGCACAGAAGGGGAAATTACCTTCCACTCTTAAATCTGCAACTTCTGCCCTTTGCATGATGATGAATAGAAATATTGCAAGATCTTCCTTTAAACTCGGAGGTATGAAGGACCCTTTTTACCAACAGAGGGAGAGACATCTAACTTTAAATGTGTGATTACCCCATTACCTTCAAAGGGAGAGAGCTGTAGGTGGAAGTTAGGCATGTCCTAAGGTTCCGTGCTGAAACGGAGCCTGACAAAAGAAGAAATACGGGGCGCTCAAATTGCTGTTACTGGTGCTGAGGCTTTGCTTTAAGCAGCTGGAAAAGTGAGTTCACACAGGGGCTGGTGCTGAGGTTCCTTTCCAGACACCAGCTCAGGGACGCTTGCCATTAACAGAGAGAAAGTACGCAGGGTTAGATCGTCCCCTGGAAAAATCTGAGGTGTTCTGCTGAAGCTGTTAGGGTCTGCACTAACATATACCCAAGAAGGTCTGGCCTTGAGGGCTTCTAGGGGTCTTTCATGAAAGTACCGCCTAATGGTTGGGTTGTTTGGGTTTTTTTAACCTGCAAAGCATCAGCTTGTCTTTGCACATTCATATTTATTTGCAGTGCACGTCTTGCAGCTAAATGGCACTAAATGTTGTGCTGTAACTTCATGCAATTGGATTGATTTATATGGGGTTGCCGTGGTCTCATTAGGAGCAAGATTTGTTGCTTCTGCTAATATTCAGGGTTAACTTGTGTGTGTGTGTAGAAGATAGTGGGAAAATGCTGATAGGGAAGAATGACTTCTATAAACAGAATCACAGAATCACAGAATGGTCGGGGTTGGAAGGGACCTCTGTGGGTCATCTAGTCCAACCCTCCTGGCGAAGCAGGGTCACCCAGAGCAGGCTGCATGGGACCTTGTCCAGGTGGGTCTTGAATATCTCCAGAGAAGGAAACACAAACATATCAGAGATCTCAGAGAGATCACGTCAGTCGGCACCCATAGCTGATCAGTCACGACGGGCAGAGCATTCCCTTGCTGAGGACAGTCCACATTGCCCCAGCAACACAACGCCTTACACCATACACGTGCTCGGAGGTTTACTGGTGCACTAGGACATGACAGGGTTGAGGAATGGTGAGTATCCATCTGCATCTCATTGTGCTGACAGCACAAGGACAAACAGCTCATGCCTAGCAAATGAGATCTAAGCAAATGTGCCATAGTGCATGCCTGGTCTTCAGCTGATTTCTTACTCCCACAAGAGTACATAAATATGAGTGGTTTGGGTACCACTGGAGTCCCAAGGCCAGTTCTAATCCATCTGAACACTCACTTTGCTCATGTATCCTCACGTTGCAGGATAGGCAATAAGGAGAGGAATGCACAACAGTGTGTTGGCATCTATTGCGGGGAACTACGGCTATGATTTAGGGCAGCGAGTTACTTTGTAATTCACAGCTTTATAACCGGTTCAGCTGACAGAAGTTTACTTCCAGATGCTTTTAATGTGAGGGAAGCTGTTGACCTGCTTGTGCTGCTCCCATATAGCCTTTGGTTTTGCTTTTGCAAGTTTGATTTACAGATTTCCTTTCTCATTAAAAGCAGTGGTGATATTAAGCCCGAGAATCCTTGATGGATTTCAGATTGAATACTGTGAGTCTTGTATTAATGCAGGCTAGCTGCAAATGGAGGAGGAAATCCATTAAGCATGCGGTGCGCATCATAAATATTCCATAACACAAAAGTGTTAATGTAATGATAAGAAAGAAAAAACAAAGGTTCAGGAGTCAGGAAATGCCGAGTGCTGAAAACCCACTCTGAACTTCTGCATTAACAGTTGGTAAAGGCCATGCTGGACTCCGCATCGAGCACTGCAAGCAGTGCACAGGTTTTTGTTTGCTGCTTTTTTTTTTTCAAATTTTTCTAATGAGATTTTGGAATCTTATGCAAGTTTTTAATCAGCCAAGTTTGAGTGAAATAAACAAATTTAACACTGAAAACCAAGTGACTGCAATGTAATCAGTAGTGACGTCAGTGACGCTGTGCCCACTTGCTGACCATGCATTTGTCCTTTGATGTACAGCTGGGCAATTGAAGCTCTTGTTTATCAAATATTAACCCAAAATGGGGCACCGTGCTCTAGAACCACATAAAGTACGTGGGAATCCATGGTGTAACATGGCGAAGTCTGTGCCTCCAGGCCTGCTTCATATGTCTGCACTGAGACAATTACAAAGTATAGGTAATTATGAAAGTTATATTAGAAGTCAATCCAGTGCATCTGCCTTGGAGTCTAAAAACACTGAACCGAGCCTGTGGAGCGTTCAGAGCAAATACAAAGAAATGCAGCGTATCGCCGAGGTGTGGAAGCCTCTCTGCCAGCTACAGAGACAAATGTTATGGCTGGATTTTAATAGGCGCATTCATTACGTGTGCAGCTATGCACGCCGAGGCAAGGACGGAGCAAGCCCGGTCCAGCAAGCGCACACCCACAGAGAGCCTGCGGTACTCGGGCACGTTGGTAAGGCACAGCCTGCAAACCTCCTCCACCACCAGTGCCTACTGCTCCCCGGACTGCCCAGCAGAAGTAATGCCATGTTCTCCACCACCCGCACCGGCTTTTCTGGCTTTTTTTGTCCAGGTGAGGTGTAATGCACTCTTTTCCAGGTTTTTTCCTGCTGTGGGCTACTCTCAGCGAAGAGACTGGCTCCTGCCACTCACCCCCTCCCTCCCTCCTGCATAGTTTTGTAACCTACACCATGGCCTTGCTGCTCCCAGGAGCCCGCTGTTACAGCACTCACTCACCGTTAGCAAAGCATTTGTGGTTATTTCCAAAATCTGTAATGATGGAGGGGGTGAGGAGGTATGACCAAGTCTTTGGCAAGCAGCTCCTGCCTGTCAAGGTGTTTCTCAAGCTGACGAGCACCATACACAGGGGAATTTGGCCAGCACAGATTGAGTGGCTGGCTGCAAGACGCAGAGGTTTTATCAATTTGCTTTCCTAGGTCTGAGCAGGACAAGAGGTGGGCTCTGGGCTGGGGTGTTCAGGTGCCACTCAAGACTTCCCCAGGTTTCCCGGCAGTGATGCTGCTTGGTGGCCAGTAGAGATGTTGCAGGTCCACATCTGGGCTCCAAAATATTAACACGATTCGCCCGGGCTATCCCGGTTGTCTTCAGAGGCCGTGCTAGATCATATGTCTAGACTGACTACCCAGAATTATCTAATGCATTTTGGTTTCCATCTGAAAGCCAGTTTTGCCACTGTTGTTCATTATTTTCATCCGGAAGCAGTGCTCAGCCTGACTGAAGCTTCTTGAAGCCCAAGCCTCTTCAAGACCAAAGCTGTGTTGATTCTCATCAAACAGGACAGCAGGTACTGGAGCTGGGGTGGGGGAGTGGAGAGCATCCTGCCATCCTTCAACGTGCTGCTGTCTGTCCTGGGCCTCTCCGATCACCCAGGCAGGGTGCTGTGTATTTTTCCACGGCAGTGATCTGACCATCGGACTGGAGTAGGGCTTTCTGCAGTATGCACCAGGGAATATTTTCAGTTTGGTTTCAAATCTGAGGTGGTGGCTGGGTGGGTCTTTAGAGCCAGATGATTGAACTGCCATTTCACTTGGCTGAATGGAACTGCTGACACCAGGTTGGCTCGGAGGACACCATGAAAGATCATGTCATGCTATGGCATAGATCACCAGAGACACAAAATCAGCTAGGAGGTCCAACAGCAAGCCAGTGATAACTTAATGCATGGGATCACTTTGATTTTGGTCTAACGGTGGGGTTTTCTGCGGAACAGCTCAGCAGGGGGGTATTTATCAAACTCTAGGGGAATGAGAGTCCTCCTTTTGAGGCTTTCATCAGGGGCGGAGCTGTGCTTGGTTTTCACGTGGGAAAGGCCCCTGGGATGGGGGAGGTGGAGGCAGCTGTGTGTTAAAGCACCTCTCTGGAGGCAGACGCAGTGGGAGAGGAGAGCCCATCCTCAGCGCTCCCTCCCAGCCCACGGAGCTGCAGTCCAGTTTTGTCCCCACACCAGGCTTGGCGGGGGAAACCGAAATACTCCAGAGTCTGCAATCCTCATCGCGTTCTGTAACACTCATCTGTCAAACAAGGTGAATTCTGTCTCTCTGAGTCAATGAGGAAAGTTTTTTCCTGGACTGAATATTCAGAAAAAATCCCCAGGAAGGTATTTTACCCCTGCTCCCTATGCATTAATGGTGCCCTGTAGCCCTGTAGGCTGCCTGTGGTGTGGCGGACTGGTTGTCTTGGCCTGTGTTTGAGCATCACTGGGCACTCTTATGGAGTTGCAGGGAAGTTGGCTGAGGGGCTCGTGTGCTTAGCATCAGGATCTGTTGAAGCATAAATCTGTGTAGAAAAAGAGGGGGGACTGTAGGAGGTGTGGCTGGTTGTAGCCTGATTCTTCCTGGACAGGCTGCCTACATACAGTGATGGATAGTTTTATGGACATTGTCTCACACATATGTAGCAGGCACATGAGGTTTACCCTGACCTTGCAGGCAAGAGACCCTTCGCAGAACATGTCATTGAATTAGGCAGGAGCAAGTGTCCTTTCAGTCACTTACACAGCAGAGATGCCACCTTTTTCCTTTAGTTTTTTTCTCCAATAAATGTTTCTGTCCACAAGGCAAGAAGAAAACCTGTTTTCCCCTGCTTTTCACTTTATTGCCATCGCTTCTGGCTTTTGATGGTGCTCATGCTTGCTGGACTTGGGACTTTCTTGTTTTCCAGTGTCTTGATGCTATTGAGCACCAGGTGATGAAAGACGACCTTTCCCTCGGGGATGCCCAGCCTGGAGCACCGTGTCCTTTGCTGAGGCATGTAAGGCTCGAAGGGCTGTCTCTCGCTTTTGTGCTTGCTGTTGTGTGAGGGGCAGGAGGGCAGATGCTGGGGAACAGCACAGGCCTTGGCTGCGGCAAGGGCAGAGCAGCAGCAGGAGTGAGCTGGTTTATATGACTCTTTGAGCCCTTGCCTGTGAAACCAGCCAGTTTCCGCGGGTTTCTAAGATGTCTTCTTAGACTGTAAAGAAATTCTGTGCAGCGAGACAGAATGGGCAGAAGTCTTGCACTCGTGAGAGAAATGTAGCTTCAGTACAGATCTAACAAGATGCTGTGTGCTGTGATGGATAGATATGGTACACAAAAAGTGACACGTTTCTTTGAAAGTAACCTCAGAAATCCTTGGCTTGTTCTTGGTTTATTGGTATGAAACAAAATAAAAGAAGATAAATCCGTCTATTGCAGAAAGTTTTTGCAACAAAAAAGTAAGGAAGCTTTTGCCACGTATGTTATTTCTACATAACCGACATTTTCTTTCCCAGAAGCTTTTGGTGTCTTGGTCTTCCTTCTATGCACAAATTATGTGTAAGAGATCTCATCAGATGTTGCCTTAAAGTAATTGAGTAGTAGAAGAAGAGCAAGGTCAAAACAAGCAAAAGGCAAAAGTACAAATGGTCTGTTAACTTTGCAGAGTGCAAGCTGCTAATTTGTAGTAGATCACCGTGTGAATTAGCAAAGCAGCAGGAGTGGCAATGCTCCAGTCCAGCTTGCTAAAAGCAAGCCAGTGGCCAGGCTCATCGTATTTTATCTCTTTCTCTGACCCATTTAGATTCCTTCCTCTTAAAGGACGTTTCTCCAAATGACAGTGTTTAACTAACGCAGAATTCCTATGTCTGAAGGACAGTCTGTGATCCAGTCCATTGACTCCTGATTTCATTTAAACTGCAATTCATTATTTTCTTCCTGTGCTCATTCAAGAACCCATTGTTCATTACTCTTTCATCACTCTATGATTGGAACAATTTGTATCTGTCGTTCATACATTGGCCAGATAATGAAATAATCATTTGTGCATCTACACAGTATTTTACATTTATTTTTCACAGTGTAATTCACTTCGTAGGGTCATTTTATCATTCTGGAACAAATTGCCATCTTGTTTAAGCATTTGCTAGTTGGTAACAGTCTGCAACTGCCAATGTCAGGATGCAAGTCTGAATATTGCTGTCCGCAGACAGAACGGCAGTAAAATTATTGCTGATCCGCCAGCTAACAAAACCAGCCCATCTTCTAGGAGGAAGGATTCTGCTGGCCATGGTCTTGATGCAAAGCACACTGTCTTGAAGTCTTTCCCAGGGTTTGGGTCACCGTTTCAGAGAGAGGCATAATAAGGAGGGATAAGTTTACCTTAATAAAAATGAAACTAGATGATAGTGCACCCAGAGCGCAATTATGGCGCTATTCAAATGAGCCTCTATTCTCAAGGAGGTCAGCAAGGTTATGATTTCTAGAGGGGTCAAGAGATTAGGAGAATAAACTAATTATTCTGACATCAAATAGATAAAAAGGTGATTGCTGATTGGTAATTCATTTTTCTTCTGTGAATCTATTTCTGTTCAATTAATTAAAATGACACATATGTTATACTCTCCAAATATCACTCACATTATTATGTAAAGGTTGAGTTAGTCATTATGTTGGAAAAGGTCAGGGCTTGAATGTAATGCTGGAGGGAGATACTGTCTTCCATTCACTCGTCATAATTACCATCCAGTTCCTGTCCTACCCACTGATGGGATCTCAACTATGGTTTTCAATGCACTTACCACACAAAGTGTTTCAGGCCTCCCTCCAAGAGCTTCTCAAGCAAAGGCAGGATTAAGTCAAATAATACAGTCTTTAAACCCATTGCTTTGACATAGTGGCAGGATGTGCAATTCTTCTGTCTTTTACCTATCTCAAGGTATCACCAGGGGCCTCTAGGAGAGATGAAGACCCTTTGTGTTGGACACTTGACATGAACAGCTCTAGGAGATGCTTGGTCAGCTGAGGTGTGGATGCACAGAACAGGTCAGTGGTAGAAGAAAAGCAGGTACATGGAGTAGTGGGTGACTGTGAGGGTGACTCTGCTTCAGTCTCAGACCCATTGACCTTAACACCTTACCTGATTGGCCCTGTGCTCCTATGCAGCTCTGATGCATGCAAGTACAGATGCATTTGATGGTACTGAAGCTTAGAAATGTCGCTTTAGTCATCCCTTCAGCTCCACAGGGCAATAGAAGAGCAGAGATTATTTTTGCTAGTGGTCAGCAGATGAGTGTCAGTGACGACTGAACCCTAAAAATGAGCCATTCTGAATGTTAAACCTGGAGTATTTCCGTACACTGATGATTGGGCTTGGAAATGACCTTGAAATAGCCAGAAACATTTGCACATGGCCATCTCTACCAATGCAGACAGAAGAGAAGAAAGGAATGTCAGCAACGGTGGGTTTGGTGCGAGTATGGACAAGCCATGGGGATTGGTGTTCCCACCTTGTCCTGTGAATGACTCCCCATTTCAAGTTCCTTGCAAAGGTGATGTTCTTGGTGCATCTGCTATACGGGTGTGTGGGGATTGGTCTTCAGGGCCATCACTAAAGGACACTCCTCTGTTCACAGGCACTTCCTCCAGGGAACACTAAATCTTCTAAAGATGGAGAAGGCCAAATGGATATTTACTGGCCTCATAAAACAGCCACAAAATATTCCAGGTTACTATCAAGTAAAGAGTTTAAACATTTGCTTATGCTTCTTGGAACAGGAATGACTGAGGGGACACATGTCGTCACACAGGTTGCCAGAGTCTGTAAACAAAAATCTGTGGTCACATTTGTAATTTTAATGCCTTATGTGAGACATTTTACACTTATTTTAATGGCCTAGAAATACTTTTTTTGTAAATATATTAATTCTTCTTAGCTACGCTCCATTAACTGGTGTTTAGTTAACGTGCATGTAGGCTGTGTCAGCCATTTTAACAGAACAAGAAGGGGAAGAAATGCTATGAGAGGTGAGCTGGCATCAGATTTATCCGGAGAGAGAAAATATCAGCAGAAACAAACTGTCGCAGGATGTTAAAAAATCACCTGCTTCTTAGAGAAGATACAATTGGGTAACGATCCATGGAAACATGAACATTTAAGATTGCATATCTTCGATTCAAATTTATGACCAGCTGTCAGAGCGCTGGTGCCCCTCACTCCACGAGAGGGATTGCTCTTTGCCAAAGCGTAATGAGCAGATTATGGGTGGTGCTAGAAAAAGTATGGGACTCTTTGAGAAATTGCAGCGCATCGTATTAACTTCTTTCTGACGTTAGCAATTTCCCATCATATTGTATTACCAATCACTGTCACTAATATACCATGAAATTCAGATGTATAATGTAGTGTACAACTCAACCTCTCATTTCAAAGGTTTGTTACCCGTAATCCTGCATGAGTCATTAGCAATGTCACTGAACAGAGTAAAACTCATTCACTTCTTACAGTGTTTCCCCTGCTGGCAAATAACTCACGTATTCCACGTGGGCACAATGCCTAATTCTCCAGAGAGCTTTGATTGCGGCATTGTGAAATGCATGCCTCTCTAATGGGCAATCACGTCTACACACAGCCCTTGACTATCCCCAGTCTAGTGTGCCCGACGGATGGCTGAACAGCTGGGTACTCTGATAAAGCATCTATTTTCTTTTCTTTACATTAGTTATCTATTGAAATGTTGTTTGCGGTGTTTTAAAGGCAATATCATTCTAAAAGGTGAAAACACACCCACCGAAAATGGAAAAAACTTAAACGTAGGGTTAAAATTTGGGAAGGAACTTAGATATTTTTAGGACTCAGTCTCACTTGCAAAAGTCACTTCAAGGCTTGTGGCTGGTGCTTGGGGATGAAGGTAAGCACCCAGGTCCCTCAGGAGCCAGCAGCAGGGGCAGGAGTGAGGCGCACTGGTATCCATCTGGAAATGAGTCATGGGCGAAACCCAGCTGTTGCTGGACATGCTCTTTTAGTCTTAAGTGCAAGGAGAAGCTCTCAAGGCAGGCTCAGCAGAAGGTTTCATAAGGAAAGGGACTGTCTGTTCCTTCAAGAGGAAAAAAGATGGCTTTAGAGAGCCTTGGTCTACCTGCTCGTTTGCGGTGTTCCACAAATAGCTTTACTGAACTTCACCATGGTGATGTTGGGCCAGTTCTTCCATCTGGGGAGGCCATCTTGAACCGTGACACTGTGGCCTAGAGTGACATGCCCACGCATTTGCAGTTTTGTAGGTGAACCATCTGCCCTGCAAGCAGAAAGACGGGCTACAGGACAGGGCTGTGTTTGACTCTGAGCTCTGGATAACCATTTTGAGAGCATAGATTTGCAGTAAATTTTCATTTAGCTTCTAATTCCTCCTTTTGCTCATGTGAAAGTTAAATGGGATGGTGTCAAGCGCCTTCCTGAGCCAAGATGTATCACATCTACCGCTCCCCTTTGCCTCCATGCTAATTATCCTGACAAATTGGTTTGCCGTGATTTGCTTGGGAAATCTGTTCCTTGTTTCCCACCTTCTTACTCTCAGACTACGCACGTAGTGTTCAGTTGTTTTACCTGGTGTTTTTGCAGGTGACAGTTTGTCCGGCAGGTCTGTGTCTCCCAAGGTGCCTCCTGCACGGCCATGGGGCATCGTTCTCCATGGAAACCCAGTGAGTTTGTGCCTCTGGGGGAACTTGAGAGCCTGCACCTCTAGCAACAGAAAAGGTGAGTATGGTAATGGCACACTGTGCTGGTAGGTTAGACCTGGTGGCAGCCACTCATGGAGGAGACTGTGGATATGCCTGTGTCTGCTGAATGTCTAGGTTGTGCTTCCTTCTGGTTCACCCTATTTCATGGCTTACATATGATATCTGGAAATGCCACACTCTTCCCGATTCCTGGATTAGAAATACACTAATAGATTGCCTGTTTATACAGTTTCTTGTTTAAATTAAATAATTCTTTTTGGATATTTTATTTTTAGTCCTTAATGTATGCTTTTCTCTTTTTTTCACCATTCTTTCATCAAGTCCAAGATCAGGTCAAGAGCTTTACGGCCAGTAGGTCATTCTGTTCATGAGAGCGTTCTGACAGGTTGACACTGCAGTGTAATTGAGGCATTTAGAGAAAAAAAAAAATACACATTTAAAATAGCAGGTGAAGTACATGGCAGGCTGAGTAGCAAGGTTGCAGTGGGTCTGTAAGATCACCTACCAAGGCATGGCTGTATCTTCTTAATTTTGCCCCACCTGGGCTGTGTGGAAGTGACGTTGTAGCGTTACTCCCAGCTCACACAGCCCACGAAGCTGCAGCTGTGAACGCTGAAGACGGTGAGGTTCATTGTCGATTCTCCCAGCAATAGTGTGACAGGCCCAGTGGTTCCTGCATCGTCAATTCAAGTACTTAGCCTGCCATTCCCAATTTATTTCATGAAGTGTCTGCGGTCTCCACATTTACTAATGTCACGATGGTGATGTATCTATTCTTGTCTCTGAAAGGATGCAAAAAGAAGGACATTAGAGCCAGTGCAGCTCTGTTAAATACCTTGTTGTCAGGGCATATCAGAAATGCAATCTGTTTTTGAAACACAACATGCTAAAAATTATACTTCATGGAGTACATGATTATTAGGAGTGATGCTTGTGACGATAACATACGTGGCATTTTAGCTGTTCCTCTATATGATCCGGCTGAGTGATGGTTTATGACCTGATTGGCATGCCAATATTTTTGCCTATATAAATAAGCAGACAGCTATATTCAAACTGCAATTAAAAATGAGATCCAAGCTGTTACCGGTTTAAATCAGGCTAAAGACATACCAGTCTGGGAATGATAAACCATCAGTGACACTATCAGTATCTTACAGTAAATTAACTTTTGCAGCCTGGCCTGGGCTGAGTGTCACAGCGCAGAAATGTGTCATTTGGCAGAGGCTGTGATCCCGCATCTGGGTGCCGCGTGATACAGACAGCTAGTCAGAAAGTTTCAGCAAAACAATTTCTCAACAGAAAATATTACTTTAGCCAGCCCAAAACGTTTGGCAGAGGATACTAGCTCCAGGAAAGCACACAGGTTATGGCATTCACCAGTGATGACTTTATTAGCCAAACCTTATTTCCTGAAGCCCTGGGTGAGTGCTCAGACTTGTGGGACCCAGGTTGTGCTGGCTGGCTCTCTCTCCATCACCAGTTCATCGGGATTCAATTTTGACACTTTTGAAGTTTCAGATCTATTTCTGGCTGCCTCTACCAGTGTACCCATGCTTGGTGTTTAAATGGCAGGAGGAATAGCAAGGAAGCCTTTACTTCAAATCCCAGTTCAGCTCAGCACTTCTGTAAATTTGAGAATTTGCATAAAAACACGAAGTCTCTACTGCGGTTGCTAAATTGGGCTTCAGGAGAAAATGATTTTAAAAAGCCTCGTGAGTGGAATGGAGGGATGTCTACATGCCTACATACATCTCACATTTTGGCATAATTTTCAGATCTAAAGCCCAGAGTGTCTCCAAGCTGTTCAGGTAAGCCAGATGTTTAAAGGCTCGTCCAAATGCAGCTGCTGAGCTATGAGACAGTAAAACTTCAACCACACCTAATTTTTGGTCATTCATATTTATTATGAGTCGCATTGGGGTCCAAGTCTCTTTCTGCCCTCCAGTGATTTTTTCTGCCTGTTAGAAAGTGTCACTGGGGCTGGTAGATACGTGTGAGACCCCAAGGCTGGGCTTTCTTCAGAGTTTGACAGCTAGCAAGGCATGTGGTGCCTTGGCTGGGTGCAAGCGGTGTTTGCAGAAGAGAGGGAACTTAGCTGCAGCTCGAGACCTTGCCAGCTCTTCTTCCTCTCACAACACGTTTTTCAACTGCGGCACTCCTTGCTGCGGGAGGCTGTGGTTGCAAAAAAGCTTAAATGGTGCAAAAAATAATTAGATGAGTTCATGGCAGAGTGATGCAGCAAGGGCTATTACACACCAGGAGGCCGCCTCCGGCTCGGAAAGTCTCTAAACCCAGATTACTGGGGCCCATCACAACACCCCAGGCAATTATCACTGCGTGTTTGTCCTGTTCCTAATCTTTTCTGTAGGCATCTTGGTGTTAGAGACCGGCAGCGGGGCTAGAGGGGCTTGTGATCTGAGCCAGCCCGGCCATCCTCATAAAGCAGAAGGACATGACTTGTTTTCATCTCTGTTTTAGACAGCACTTGAAGATGTGCCATCCGTACGATCACTTTGGTAAGTGATGTGAGCTCTCGGTGTCTCTGAGAGCTGTTTCAGTTACAAAGAGCCTCAGCTCTCTGTTAGGTGACAGGCCTGAGGAGGCTGGCAGTCACTGCTGTGTCGTGTTAGAGAACATCATGTCTGTGCTGGGTTCTGCTTGGTTCAAGTAAGTAAGGAGGAGGGAGAAGCAAAAAAAAAAGATATTAAAAAAGCAGAGGGTGACTTGGCAATTCCAGTGTCAGGAGGAGCTGATCCCAGCAGTTCAACGTAATTACTGAAAGCAGAGAAAATCCAGGAGATTTCACTGGAACTGAGCAAGAGCTTGACAGCTGGCAAATGCTAATGTAAGTAGGCAACCGGGAGCGAGGGGTGGAGGGAGGGTGGTGTCATTTAGCATCGCTTATAGAAGCGTCGTTTATGTCTGAAAAGAGCCCGTAGAAAACGTGCCCCTTTTTGCTCAGCCTCCCTCCTCTGTCAGGCATGTCAGAGGTGGGCATTGCTGCGCTTGCAGGGTCTCGTCTCATGCAAAGCATCTCCAGGGCAGCCGTGGTTCGCCCAGCCCTGTCTGGAGTGTCAGCACAGAGGTGCTTACTGTGCAGCTGGAGCAGCCTCCTGCTTTTGCTGAATGCCTGGTTTCTGCCGTGGGGATGAGGAGGAGAAACCATGGCTGATACAGGGCTGGCACAGGACAGAGCTGGGTGTCCGGCCTCAACACACCAGCATGTTTTTCCTCACATGAATCTCTGCTCAAATAGCCTGTTTCTTCCAGTGGACTAAAGGCTGGTAACATCGGTGTGTACTGCTGTGCTTTTTCTGCTGGAAAGTTTCCCTGTTTTCTCACCAGTCACTGGGTTCTCTGGATGCTCAGCATTCAATTTCATTTCTGTCTTACTGCCTTTCCGTGTTTCTGGCAGGACTTTGTCACCAAACAAGGCCAAATCCTTTTTGGATAACAGCAAAAGTGGCCACTTGCGTTGTATTAGAGGTGAATTTCTTGTATGAACATCAAACCCAAAGCAATATTCTTGCAGCAGCGAGTCAGCGCCAAGCACCCATGCTGTGCTGCAGACAAAATCTACCCCAGCTTGGTCCAAGACTGCATCAGGGCAGAGCGCACAGTATTTAGGCTCTCAGTACACCAGCAATAACCTCCTCTGCACCTAGCAACATTTTGCTGGGTATTATCCCTTCCATACAATTAACTATTTACCATTTGACAGCTCAGAAAAGCTTTATTGTGCTCCAGCAATGGTGTGTGAGCCCATGGCACAACCTAATGCTCCGAAAACACTCCCTGGCCTCCACTTCCAGCAGCCTTGTCCAGCGTGTGAAATAAAAAGCTGAAGTGATGGGACCATGTTCACATTCTAACATCAAAAATGGGTTTTTTTCTGAATCTAAATAATAGTTTTGTTGTCTCAAGGTAAGTATTTTTGGTCTTGGAGCTCTTGCTTTGATATTTTCTCTCACAAACACCTGACCACGTTAAATATCCATACTGGACACTGTGCCTTCCTAAAGGAAAAAAAAAAAAAATCAGCATGCGACATATGAAGGCTGTAGCTGCAAACCACAGTCCTTTCTCATTTCCTGAATGGCATCGTGCTCTTCAGAGTTTCAGAGGTATCGTTTCCTGTCGTAGACCGTATGTAGCATGGGATACACTCCAGTAATTCTCCATAGGGGCTTAATATCGAACAGTTCAATGTGATGTTAAAGAATCAGACTTACAGGAAAGTGTTTTGCTTTGTTGACTGTGTTAATAATAAGGTTCTGCAGGAAGATAACATCTGGGTTTCCGTAATCCAGCCTGCTCTTGTGCAGGTTATTTCTGGTCTCCTGTGAAATGCTTAGTCTTAAGGTTCTTACTAATGACTTGTGTTTGGATGTTTTTGCAGGCATCCCTGAAGCGACACCTTACTGATGATAGGCTTCAGGAGCTTGTGGGTGTGTTAATTTGAATTAATTACAGTATATTTGACTTGCCTTTGCTATAAAATTGACTTGCCTAATTTGCCCAGTAGAAGCTGTCACTATTAAATCCAGAAGGTTTATGAGGATAAAGAACTTGGGATTCTGGTGACCCTCCTGAACACTTAATCAGCACAGAGCTGAAATCAGTCAAACACAAGGTCCCATGCCTGTATTTAGGGTTGATGGACATCCATGAATCCAGGTGCATCCAAAACCCAAACATTTTATAATTTTATATTATTCTAATTCACAAGGTGCAGGGGAGTCCCCAGTCTCCTGGGGAACTGCATTAACTACGAATTTTCACTTTGTGTTTCCAGAACCAGCAATAGGTGGTCCTGGTAGGGGAGAAAAAGATGCAGACAATTATTCTCACTTTGCTAAGTGAGAGCCATGATGAGGACAACTTCATTAACCAGCGTGACTGCTCCCTGGGGCTGGGGCGGCAGCTGGAGACCCCAGCTCTGGCAGACCCTCGGGGCACCCGGTTATCACATGGCAAAGGACCGCTGCCAGCTGCTCTGGTAAATTAAAAGGTAACAGCAGTTCCTACAAGACTTCTCAGCTTTTGGGATATCAGTTTTTTGGAGTGGGGGGAAGAGGCTTGGGCTGAGCCCTGCAGCTCAGAGACAGTGGGCCACGCGTGTTCCCTGGACTGGGAATACTGGTATGCAGCTGCGGGGCTGGCAGGGGCCCTGCCTATGGTTGCTCAAGGAACTGCTTAATCAAAGGCGTTGCTAAGGATTATTTCGTACCTGGGGTGTTGATGTTTCCTTAAGGAAAACATTGCTGTATCGAATTAACAGCGCTGAGCCAGCAGCCTCTCTGTGTCTCTAAAATCTAATAACTAGTGGGGATGGTATGCAGTGTTCATGTGAGGAACACAGTCAAATGTGGAACAGCAAACCTCCTCCCCAAACCGCCATAAGGAAACAGATTTTTAAAACAAGAGAGGGAGAAAGCCATGGGCCCTGTGGTTAGGGATTTACCTGGGTGGTCCGGAGAGGTCAGACCCAGGGTCCCGGGTGCCCTCCCTGGGCTGTGCTGGCAGGGCTGTGCCCCTTTGTATTGGAACCCTCACCCAGATCTCATGCATTGCCCTGGAAAGTTTCCACTTCCCACACCCCCTACACCCCCCCTCTTTTTTTATCTTCTGTGAGGAATGAGGGGACTAGGAAAGAGAGATGAAGTTTTGTCAGTAGTTTCTGAATGAGCTTTGATGTGAGGCGTTTTGCCTTTCGGTGAGAATGGGAGAATTCTATACTGCCCTGCGGAGCCAGACTCCAATCTCCTGTCCAACACACGGTGGCTAATTTGTCTTTTTCTATTGTTAATATCAAGACACTTTACACCCAGATTAACTCTGCTGGTAATTTGACTTCGTTGGTGCCTGGAACACCGCACTATGTAAGCTGCATTTTTATAGCTAATATGGGGAAGAATACTTTTGTTCTTTTGCATGTGCCTCTCTTGGGCTTTGTCTTCATTAGCCTCCGAGCATGTCGAAGACGGTGAAAAGATCTGCTCCCGTTCATGAGCAAAGCCAGCAGAGTTTCAAGCAGGCCATGCCACAGTTTTGAGAGGAGGCTGCTTTCTTGTTCAGACTTCAGTGCTGTTTGATTAATAAAATGTGTTAATTTGCATCCAGTTGGAAATTAAATAACAGCTCTGCTGGGAGGCACAAACTGCAGCAGTTCTTTTCAGAATAGGTAAGAGCAGGTTTGGGGATTCTCTACTGTGTAGAAGATCCAGGGGGCTGACATGTGATGTGTTGCTCAACAAACACTCGTGGGTCGCTGGTGCAACCTTCTCACCTTCAAAGCGATTAAGCGATACAGGTGGCAGGGACAGTGTGTAGCAGAGGTGGAGCAATCTGCACTGCAGAGCAAAGCTGGAAACAGTTTCTTAAATTCTCAGGCTCTTTTGCATACGGTAAGAAAACGAAGGTAAGAACAAGATAACCTGTAAATGGGTTAATTAGAATAACTTAAGCATTGTTTAAGCTATGTTTTCCATAATAATCTGTGTGGTTCAGCCAATGTAGAATTGAAGAATTTGGCTGCATCGTGTTTTATCCAATTATGGATCAGCATGGAATTTAAGGATAAAATGGGGAAATAGAAACAAGACAAAATTTTGCAGATAAGTTCACAAAGTTGAAATGATGGAATGACAAAACTCAGGACGGATGAGACGTGATGAATGGGAAGAGCAGTCCAAGCGACCTCACTGAGCAGACTGCGTGCCGGAGGAAGCGAGCTTGCCACGGCAGCGCTGAGCTCCCGCTCCTCCGTGGCAGGGAGGATGCGGACCTGGAAGGCTGTCCAGGGATAACTTTGCAGGAAGCTATTCAAAGTGGTATTCCTTCCCTGACTCTTGCTGTGCCAGGGATTACCAATTAGTAATGATTTTGTGGTTAGAGTAATTCCATCTTTCGTTTGTTGTATTTATTGCGTAGGGCATTAGCACACCAAGTAATGAGCCTGGAGCAGCTGACTGATTCGGCTGCGGGTTTGCTCAGATGATGAAGCTGGTTGGTGATCAGTTATGGTTTTGTTGTTCAGGAGAATGCTAGTTTCTAGGAGCATTAATTTCTGTGTGTGTAGTTACATTGGAAAGCAATATGCTCCGAGGTTATTTTATTCTAACTAGCTCTAGAAGTCTCAGTATTGGAAAAAGGATATTTCAAAGTTATGATTCCTATGGTAATTTACATTAATTTTAGTCATATTATTCTTCCTTTCATGAAGCACCTTTCTGATGCTCATAAACCATGGAAGTTGGTATCGTCTACTCTGTCTACAAGTTTACATGAGAAGCTGTTGGATGCAGAATTTACCTGTTTCTCTGGGAGATTTAATACCTGACTTTGTTTCGACATGAAGAACATTTTCCATGGCTTTGTGCATAGGTACGATCCATCCCCTGCTCTGGGCGTCCTTCACACCTGTCAGAAATGCACATAAAAATCAGACATCAGTTATCTCAAGATCAAATCAAATAACCCCCAACCACATGAATACAATTAAGATAAATGTACTCACAAAACCCCCAGTGGATTCCACCCAGCCCTGCCAACCTCCCAGCTTACAATTAGAGTGGAAGGGGTAGATTTTTGCCTATAGTTTGTGCCTTTTCTGTAAAATTACTGGTTTTTTTCCTTTCTCTTTTTTTTTTTTTTTTAATTCCAAATTTCTTTTTGGTGTTTAGTGTGCACCAATTGTTGTTTGTTTGTTTGTTTTGGTTTTTTTTTTCTGTCTTGCTCTGGGAGTTATCTGAGTTTGCATGTGGTTTTAGCTGTCTTCCAAGGGTTGGCTATCCTGAGCAGGCGCACATCCATTCCTGATGAAGATCTTATTTTCTTTAGGCTCCCCCATTTTACAGTTAAGCATAATTTTACAGTTAAGGATATTTTACAGTTAAGGATAATTATTTTACAGTTAAGGATAATTAATTTCTAATGACCCTCAGTATTTGTCTGTATAAGCATCAAATAGGAGGAAGCATAGTAACTGTCCCAAAAATTTGGCTTACGCAGAAGACCAGGACATCAATTCCTTATTGTTGGGGCTTTCTGTTCAAACTCTAGGAAATTTAAGAGAATTTAATAGAAAAATGGAGTTGAGCACACTAAACAGCAAAAAAGAAAATATTTTGTATATTAAAACGTGCTTCTAATGACATCTATTTTCATAATAGTGTTTTGTTGAATGAATGGCTTGGACAAAAGTGCTGGTAAATCGCCCGAAATGAGACACCCTGACACTCAAATAGCTGCTAATGGTAGGTAGCTCCTTGACTTCATTTTATATTTCTCTCTTGCATTTAATCCTATCCTTCTCAGTCCATTATGCAGAAGGACACTGCTTTGCGTGAAGTGTTATCAATGTCGCCAGGCATTGGAAAAGATCAGGGTACATTTTAAAGATTTTTTTTTTTGCAGATGGGACTCACATGTCCTGTTGACATTCAGCAGAGCGTCACTGAGGTTGAAAACTTTTGGAGAGGACCCCTGGAAAGGCTTTTCCGCTGCTTTGTGGTGGTGAATCTCCCTGGGGGAATGGCGCTATCAGCAGTCGCTCTGTCACTAACCACGCAGGACTTTTTCCATTTTAACTCCTGTTTTGCTCCTTTTCCAGGGGAATGATACTTACAGAGTGGGAGCTAAATCTCTCTTAATCTTAACGGTATCTTCAGGCTCTGCTGCCCTAATCTCGCCTTGTCTCCATCGGGTGTTTCTATGGCAACTCCCTGGGGAGTTTTCCTGTTATCTGGGTGAAGTTAACTGGAAACAAGTAAATATGCGTGAGATGAAGTGGTGTTGGAGAAGGCTGATGTGGCCTTCAGAGCGTGGTCTGAAAAAAAAGCTGAATTATTTGCAAGAAACCTCCCGTGGAAGGCACTTGAAGCTCTTGCAGTCAAAGATTTTGCCTAAAGTGCATTTGCCCTCCATGGTACCAGCACAGTCTGAGGTAGAGGCAAATTTTGCTGCATTAATAATAAAGCACACGGAACCCAAACCGGCCAAGCCTGGAGGTGCCTCGCTGGGGAATGGGATTTTCACAGGCAGTTTGAGAAGATCAATAGTCCTTGTTCCAACCAAATTATAATAAACCTGGTGTCACATCTCATTAGCAGGCATCTCTGTGTGGTTTCGTACCCTATGGGTGAGCTCCATCTCCAGCTCGCCCTGGGGCTGCCAGGGGAAGCTGCACCTCTACCACCCATCCATCCTCTACCACCCATCCAACAGCAGCACGGCGGGGCTGGACCCGGCATCATAGACCAAGCTGTTGGTGGGCCAGTGGCTATTTGAAAGCTGTCAGGACTTTGCTAGCTGGTGAGCTATTCTCTTTGAGCTTGAGAAATGTCTCCGACAGGGAGCTGTGACCTCCTGCCGCAGTGACCCCAGGGAATGGAAAACCTGCCTCCTTTGCAGCGCGAGCCGCAGATACCAGCCGGCTCCTTCCCCCGCTTTAGATTTTTGGATACCAGCCATGGGTTGCTTATCATTGGTTGTGATCTCTAAAGCCGAGGTGCTGATTCTAATCTGTGGCTGCAGCCAGGTTTAAATCTTTATCTGCAATCGGTGAGTCGGAGCGCTGAGTGTGCAGAGACGTTATTAGATTATTAAATCAATGACACTCAGGTTATTAGTCACACTCATCCACGTTACCTGACACTGTAATGATGTTCTATTTTTACTTCCAGCCTGCTAATGTCCCAGAGGTACTGAAATTATGACCAGAAAATTAATTTCTATACATTTGAACAAGAAATAGAAGTATAGGGAACAATCCCACATCGACAGTATAAATCCTAATGGAGTTGTTTAGAAAAGCAATGGGGAAAGGGAGAGGATTGAGAACTGCATCTTGCATGCAGCCTTCCCTCCGTGCTGCCACGCCAAGCTCTTGTGGGTATGGTGCTTGCTAATAACTGGGCCAGACTATTTTAGCTTGTAGCTCATTTGGGGCAATTAGGACTCCAGAGCTGGCATTAATGATTTTACTCACTCAGCCAACAATTTCTTGCAGAATCCCTCCACCTGAATGTCGCAACACGCTGTTTTTCAGGCGTGAAATAAAACCCAGTAAACAGAAACAGGCCAGCACATGGCAAGATGTTGTTTATGTTTTCAAAAATTACCCCTTAAGCGCAGGAAAATTATCATCCCAGCCCCCAGGTTAAGAGGGGAGGCCCGATCTGATGATGCCTGAAGACTGATTCGGTGTTATTTCTGCTCCGCGTGACTAACCTTCTGCAAATTGGGAGGAATCTGTTGCTGTGGAAAAATACCACGGGAGGTGCTCGAAGTCCATCCCCAGCCTCGTCCAGCAGAGTGGTACTTGCACCTCGCCCCTGCAGCCAGAGAGCCGTAGGAATGTGGGCCCGAGGGCTCCGCTCCCCACGTGGAAGCCCCTGGGTGGGAGCTGCGGGAGGGTGCAGGCATGGGGTGATGCTGGAATGGGACGGGGAAAGCGCTGGCGTGGAGACAAAAACGCGAGCGTGGGGCGGGTGGCTGGAAGAGGCGAGCTCCGCGGGGGTACCCGCAGCGCCCAGCCAGCTCTCAGCTGGTGCACGAACAGCTTTTACGGGGGGAAACGGGGAGAAGCATATGGTGAAACACCCCACGAGGGAGAGCCGTTCGCACCCTTTCCCCGCGCCGCCCACAGCCCCAGCTCCTTGCAAGTTCCCTGAGCTTATTGATGACTGGCTGCAAATCTCCTTATCGCTTAGTTATAATTGGCTTTTAATGCATATCTTCACAGTGTACTTATTTCATATTTTGCAATTAATTCCAAAGTGCTCACTATGCCAGAAATGGAGCAGGATGACTTTCTGAGGTCTTCAGCTGGAGAATTTCCACTTAAAAATGGAGAGAGACATGTGAGTACAAGCGTGGGGGTAGGTATTGTTGGTACCTGCTAAATGCACCTTGCAGGATGCTCTTGTGAGTAAAGTTTGTAGTAGAATTATAATGAGCTGAGTTGCTTGGGTGTAATTAAAAGATGGGGTGAGAACTTGCACAGAAATCCTTTTCTCCAAGCTTTGGGAACCCTGCTAATAAGACATAAACATTTAGCAGCTCAGCTGGAGTACGGTGTGCTCTTTTGTTAAACATTAAAGGGGCATTGTCAAGTGGTTTTAATTAATTAGCTAGGTTTTAAATGAAATCAAATCAATTTGGAGCAGTTAGGCTCAAAATTAAAGTTGTTTTCACCTGGTGGGAAGCGTCCTTCAAATTCTGAACATCTTAAAGACAATGAAATTTTAAAATGCCTCTAGAAAATTGCATCCACACAGTTCCCTTTCCTTTTCCCCGTTTACCTAGAGAATGGCCGGTATTCTGATGATCTGGCATTGCTGTAATTGCTGTAACAACAGCATGTTGAAATTAGAGCCTTTTAGTCCACGTCTGCTACAGCCAGCGTTTACGTGACATCATCTAGATACGCAGTGCTCAGAACCCATGTCAAACCTGGCTTATAGGGTCTTGAATATACTCTTTTCCCTTTTTATTACAACTTCTCAGCATGCAACATAGCCCTTACACTAACAGGTAAATAAGAAAGTCGGGCAAAGAAGTTAGTTTGCATGTTGTTAACGTGATTGCTGAACCTGAGTGGGATATGGGTATTTTGCTCTCAGCCTCCAGTATCTTGGAGCTTTCTGCCCACTTTTGGCCACTTTGGGTTGTGGGACAGAACTTTCAAGAATTCCGAAGTTTTTTCCAGATATTGTGAAAATGCACGGCTGGGAAGGGGAGGGAGCCCAAACCCGTGCCTGCTGGCTCCCCCCCAGCCGAGGGAGCTGGAGCAAGGGGAGATCAGAGGGGCAGGCGGTGGGTGCAACTCAGTTCTGCACAGGGAGAGATTTCTATTTTTTTTCCTGCCGGCTTTGGAAAACAAACACTATTCTCCATATTGACTTTTTAAAAGCAATAAAAAAGCCACAAAGTGAGAGTTTAGGCCCTTCTTATGAGGCCGGTACAATACCGTATATTATCTCAGATTCTTTGTGTTAGATTTGGGGGGGGGGAAATCAACACAAACTCCCTGTGACACAATAGGCCATAACTGCTGGAAGCCGTTATGGGCTATTACGCGAAGCCGTTACAGTCTGCTGAGTAAATAATCTACAGATTAAAGCCTTCTAAGTACACGGTAACTTGATAGGTAACCAAAGAAGCCATTACGATATGTCATGTCAATAAGAGGAGGATTAAAGTCCCTTACACTTGGTGCAGTGACAGAGTCTGTCTGCTGCAAACCGGTGCTCAGCACAAGCGGTCGCCTTTTAAAAAACCCTGCAGTGCAGTTGTGCTCTGGGGCTGGGGACCGGTGATTCGGAGAGAAGCAGCTGCTTCTGCTTGAATTTATTGCAACCCAAGGATGATTGTGCAAATTGGCGACTGCGCTGGGTCTCCAGCCCCCCCCGGGCTCCCCTGCTCCTGGGCCACGGGGGGCCAGAGCCGGGGCCATCTGCTACGGAGAGAGGAGCAGATCAGGGGGGCTGGGGGGAGCTTCCAGTCCTCCTCGTGGAAATAAGGCAGAGCGCTTTCTCTCCGAAATCTGGGAGAAATGTGATTTCTGCCTTCCTCCCTCGGCCGGCTGGCCAGCCACCACTCTGTCAAGCCGTGGCAGGGAGCCAGGGATGCTGCTCCTCTCTCCTCCGTGGGAGCCCAGCTCAGCACTCCCCTGGTCCCCGGGGCACCCTGATTCCCCCCGGGCACCCCTCCTGCACCCCCTTCTTTTGCAGGGGCCTCCTGGCTCAGGCGCATCCAGCATCCCACCTCCCCCCCAGCATTTAATTGCTCCAGGTTTCCTGTCACTCTGGTGAGTTTCATATGAACTATGTAAATTCCTCCCAAGAATGATAGGGCTTTGACAGCCTGATTTGCCTCGCAGGCATCCTCAAACCAGCTCATTTTCTCTTCCCTGAAATTTTTGAGTGGTTGGGTGGCATTTGATTATCATTGGCTGGCATATCTGAGCTCTGGGGTTGAGCATAAAGATATTTTAAATTTAATAGGTTTAAGATGTCATTATTTCCATGCTGATGAATTTATACTTGTAACCAGAGAAACTTAGAGCATTTAATGAACTTATTTAGATATCATGGTGCAAGCTTTAAACCCAATCCCCATCATAAAATTAAATCACATTGGATAAAAACTAACACCCAGAAGCAAAAACTGAACTGGGTAAATGAATGAATTTCAAAAGACAGAATAAATACAGACATAAGGCACCTAGGGGACAGACTTACTAAGAGTTTTTGCAGTTTTCAATGGAGCTTGCACCAGCATAAAAGTATTAAATCTGATTTACTAGAAATGATTTGTATAGTGTTTCATCGCCTGCTTCCCCATCGCCTGCTGGCAGCCCCTTCCCCAGCTCGCCCAGCTCGCTAGCAGGAACTCTGGATACAGCTGAACACATGGTGGAGAAAGCTCCAGCTTTGCCAAGGTGCATGCAAGCACCCAGAGAAGAAAGTAACACAACCGTTCGGGGATCCAAAAGGATTAACAATGTGATTCTATGAAAATCAATTCTGATTCCAAGCAGGTCGAAACAGAGTGGCCCCACTGTGCCGGCCGGGAGGATGGATGCTGCATGCTCTCCCGTGGGACAGTCCTGCAGGCCCTCCCCAGCACCGTGGGGGTTTGGGTTTGCCAAGACTGAGACCCCTCTATAGCAGCTTTGAAAGCTCTTTCCCAGCTTCCTCGTGCCAAGGCTTTTCGGAATGTCTTTAAAATTCTACAACCTTTCAGAGTTCGTGCAAAGAAAGTGTCCTCCTGGTAATAAGGGAGACTTCAGTTTCCCCCATAAAGAGTTGGTGATGTCTCGTGGGGGCACAGCACACAGGCCAGGTTTGGAAACACCATAAGTCACTTTATTTTTTAAACAATTAGAGAGCCCCGGTGAGGAGAAGCAGCTCTTCGTTTACTCCTGAGGACCTCATTCAAGACGTAAGTACTAATGAGCTCCCGTCTAGTAGTGACTTGTTATCAAATTCAGCATCCCTATGGAAGAAACATCCTACCACAGCTATATTTCATGTTAAACAAAGAAGCTAGAGGAGAATGAGTAAGCAGGTTAAGAAGAAATTGGAGGGAATTAAATGAAAAAGTTCAAAAGAAAAATAAAAGTTACCCCTATGGTACCTACAAGCAGAGAGTGCTCACTTGATGCTTACCAAAAGCATGCAGATGCACCAGAAAGCAAGCCAGCAGGGCTGAATGACTGAAGAAAATCACCAAAAGGACTTAATGGGACTATGCTTTCAGAAGCTTAAACTTCTATGAACCGGTAACAGGTAGGAAACCAGGACTAGGAATAAAGTCCTAGGTCAGTTTTTACAGCGGGTGGAAATCAAAGTAGAAATCCTGCAGGTACCTGTGTTGGGCACTGTCAGTGTGTTCAGAAATTATCTGCAAAAAGGAGGTGAGTGGAGAGGTGGTAAAGACTGCGGGTGACACAGATTCATCCAGGCTAGCCAGACCTAAAGCAGAGGTTTACAGAAGGATCACAGAGAAATAAGTGGCTGGGTGATATAAACTGGCAGGTGAAGTGCAAATTAATGCCCTCGTTATAACAGGTCTACCTACATATACAGAATGATGGGCTTTGAATTAGCACTTACTCTTAAGCAGGAAAATGTGCTAGAGCCTTTGCGGCTGCTCCTCTCCAAATGCTGGCACCGTCCTCATGGCCAGGCTGAGGGTGGAGGAAGGCTCCGAGAGTAAGGGGTATCAGTACAGCATGGCTAGGTCCCTGCACACCAACACCTCCGATCCTGCGTGCAGGTCTGGTTGCCCATTGCAGAACGGCTGAAGGAGAACAAGCGCAGGGATGGGGAAGGCAACAAATCTCATTAGACATAGGCACCAGCGTCTGTGATGGGAAAAGCTCAATATGTTTAGGGCTCTTGCTTGGAAAGGACATGATTGAAGGGAAAAGAGTAGAGGTCTGTGCCATCGTGAGTGATGTGAAGGTGGACAGGGATGAACATTGCTTGTAAAGCAAGAAGGAGAGTGCCAAACTCCCAGTTTGGGGAGAAGAGGGGCTTGTTTATTTATTTATTAATTTATTTTGAAGTGTGACACTCAGCTGCATTGCTGAATGATCAGCCGCCAGTAGAGTGGGTCAACAATTTTCCAGCAGAACAGTTTTCTGAGCCACTTTCTGTTGGAAAACGCTGATTCGATGGTATCGAGATGCTCTGTGGGAACATGTCAATGCCATCAAAGCCGTCAGCAGAAGCCAGACATCTGCCCGGCCTCCTTGCCTGCTGCCCAGCTGGCTGGCTCCCTGGGACAGCTGGGCCCCCGCGCCGCAGCCAGCAGCCCGTTTGATTTTTCTTTACTTTTGTCATTGTTCTATTTATATTGCATTTATTCCTCCATTTTCATCTTTATATTTTATATTCAATGCACTTGCAGCATTAAAAAATCTCCTGTTGCCTATGAGAACATCGGGTGTCAAATTGAAGTGCAAGTCACACAATGAGAATAATTTATATTGTAATTTAAATGAGTTTTAAGCATGTGTTTTAAGGTATATACACAAATGAATAGATACAGTAAATGTTGGGTTTATTTTTATATTTATATCATGTCATATATGAATATAAAGTCACATTTTATGTTGTATAAAGGTTGAGTCTGTGAAGCCAAAATAAAACTTTATATTTGAACCTCTTTCTAACTCACTGGGCTAAATGGAAATGGCAGTTTTATAGGACGCAATTTCAGAATTTCACTCCCTGGGCAATTTCAACATTTTGCTGTGTTCGGTTGCTTTGTTTCACAGATGTTTCCATAAAGAGCAGAAAAGATGGACTGGATGTTCTCCCTGTTTAAATGAAAATACCTGTTCTTAACCTGAATCAAGGCAAATGTATCACACAAAATGGATGAGTCAGATTTTAAAGGTAGGTAGAAAATCAGCTATATCTGGGGCAAAATGAGCAAGCAAACTTCCTCCTTAGGCAACACATCACTGGAAACGGGAGCAGGCTAAACTATGCGAAATACCCATCTTTGTAATCCAAGATGGGAAGAAATCAGAAGCAGCAGATAACTCTGTGACCTGGGATGATTTCCAGCATTTTTGCTTTGCCTGCAATAGCTGACGCCTAAATGGGAGCAGAAACCTGCACCTACATGAACAGTGCCCATGCTATGGCTGCGGCTGTCACCGGCTGCAGGTGGCATCGGCTCTCACGAGATAACCAGCCCTTGCTCATCACTAGATAAGCAACTCCTCCGCAATGCTCAGCATGCTTATTTTGATTTGAAAGGCGTAAGTTTGGTTCATACAGTCACGTGAATGATTTGAAAGGTTGATTTGGATGTTGTTTTTCTGGTGAGTTGGTGGTGCTGGAGCAAGTTAGTGCAACCCCCGTGCGCAGCAAGCTGCAAGAGGCTTTGTGCCCAGCGTTCTCCCTGCACGGCAGCACTTTGCCACCGTGGCCACCTCTGACTGCAGCTCAGGCGAAAGCAAAAACGCCATTACCTCCAGCAGCATCTGCAGCTCTCCCAACGTTTGGTGTGAAGATGAGTCCAGCTCGTCACGCTTATGAGACTCCTCTGCCCTCAGAGGTGGGTCACGGGGAGCCGGGTGAGGATGTTTCAAGTTATATATGGTAAGCCACCCCACCATCATCCCCAAATCTTGTGGTCACCGCTGTCTCTTTCTGGGGTGATTATTTTCAACAAACTTGAACACTTGGCTGAGGTAACTTCAGTGCAGGGAGTTGCTGTGCCATGGGCCGCCCTATCAGCAGTTAAAATTAGATAAACATTTAGCCTGTGAACTTGGCACTCGGACCACCGCTGCCTCGACAGCCACCGCATGAGTCCCCGGCAGCCGTTGTACAGCCTGGCATTCCCGGGGTCAGAGCAGCGCTGTGGGTTGGGATGTGGTGGGACGCCTGGAGGAGGTGCCAGCATCAGCGAGGGGACTCCAGGGTACAAAGTATTATTTATTATGCCTTCAGTTTCTTTTTCTTCACCCCTTCTTCATCAGGGCACTGGAGGGAATAGGAACATGCTATCTAATTTCCTAATTTTCCTGTCAGCTTTCTGGCTTTCAGAATGATTGCAGCAGAAATCTATAAAATGAGGATGAGGGAAGCAACCTTAATACCATTGTAAATCTCCAAAATGGATGCAGAAACACAGTACTCAAATAGGAGTAAATAAAAGCAGGGAGAGATTCATTCCAGTTTTCTCCTCTGTAAACCTACTGGCAGCTTGGAATTATTCAGAAAACAACATTTAACTGAGAAAAAGGGAACCCTGTAAAATAGTAAAGATTATACCGTAAAGCTAAGCACCCTCCATAAATCATAGCTGGGAACATTGCTAAGTTATAGGAACCTGCAGATGGCTGTCATTAAAGGGAAAGAGCCTCTCCCGGCTCGGCGGGCCGTGCTGCACCGTGGTGTACAGCTACAAAGTGAGCTCCTTTCATGGGGGAGCCACAAAAGTGGTTTTAAAATAGGAATTTCAACTAGAAGCCGCATGAGCTGTTCAGCAGGACTTGGGCTTATTGAGAAACCACAGTGGTAATTTCAGACCTGATTTACAGGAGACTCTAATAAATAAGCCTCCACTGTTTAAAATAATACGGCAATAGTTTATGGGTAGTGGACATCCAAGGCGAGAAGAGCAGACATAGGGCAGGGTGCTCTGGTACCAAGCCTGGCGTTGTCCCCATCGCAAACTGGGACAACCCCGCCCCATCCAAAGGGATGAGGGCTGCTGGACTGGGTAAGGGTCTGGGGGTCTTCTCCCCCAGCTGGTGTTTGGGAAGGGGTGGGGACAGGCCGGCAGGCTCCTGCCCCCCTCCGGACACATTCCTGTGCACTCACCTGACGCATCGCTGTTTTTCCTTTTGGAATGAACTCATCTGGGGCTTTCACTCGAGAAACAGTGGGAGAGATGCTCAAAACAAGCCTGCGAAGCTGAAAATAGCGCACACCGGCTGCTGCTGCTTTGAAGATAGAGATGTCACCAGGTGAGCACCTCTAAGATTGTATATTGAGCCACACCATGATGTAGCGTCAAGACACTCCATGATGTAGCGGCACCCACGGGGTGGTGCCGCCTATCTAAGCCATGCATCGCAGGTGTGCGGGGATGTCCACGCCAGCGCTCAGCTGCGGGGAGCTGGGGGGGGCTGCGGTGGCTCCCCTGGAACGGCTGTGCCAGGCACCGCTTCCCAGGGGCGCATCACACTATCTGCTCCTTCCCAAGAGCCTCTATGGAGACTTCGTCCTAAATACTGCCCTGAGGCACACGAGCTCCCTGCAGTGGTCCTGTGCCAGGAGGTTCAGATGTAGGTCTGGCAATCAAAATACCCAGCGTGTAACCAGCGCTCCACAAACCTACCCTCGCCTCAGGTTGGAAATGCTTTGCCACACTTAGCCACGCTCACCAGGGCCCGTGGTTTTTCAAGGACACCATTTCTAACAAGATTAGGAGCCTTTCCT
>Ga0065711_1002046_pt1 | contig 43458 bp, 35 predicted proteins | sample Hoacrofraction12_FD_59098 | JGI IMG/M metagenome (GOLD analysis project Ga0065711, IMG submission 59098) | Hoatzin crop microbial communities from Cojedes, Venezuela - Epithelial fraction 12 v2 (version 2) | ecosystem: Host-associated > Birds > Digestive system > Esophagus > Crop | place... | reverse complement strand
TCCTCGCTCCCCGCTGCGGCGGTCCCGCGGCAGGTAGCGGGGGAGAGCCGGGGGTCGGAGCCCGCGCCGCGCGGAGCCGCCTCCGGGAGCCGGGCGCGGGGGTTTCGGGGCGCGCTCGGGGGGCCGCCGAGGCGTGAGGGGTTTGTTGGTGTTGCTGGGGTTTGGGTTTGCGTTGGGTGTTTTGGGGGCACCGTTGCACCGTTCCGTTCTGCGTCTCGCTCTGCTCTTTTCTGACTGTCAGTGCACTCGGCAATTTTCATACGGGTTTAAGATTTTCAGTGTGTTGGGGAAAAAAAAAATCTTGCCGATAAGATAGTTCTCTATATAGCAACCACCCAACCCGAAAGACGATATGAAGTAGCCTGTAGTCATAGTTGAAGAAAAAATTGTGGCCTGTTTCGATGACTGTTTTAAGTCTTCAGTGGTGTGTTGTTGAAAAGCACAGGCAATGTTTTGGCAGTTAGAGTTTTTTAAAATAAAGTTTTTTAATGAACCCCTTGAAAAGATTTTTGCTCCAAGAAGTGAGCGTGTGCTCTATGGAGTTACAGGCAAAGAGGAGAGGGAGATGATCCAGGGCTGTGTGTTTTGTTTAATACAGCTGTGTTTTGCGTTTTTCAGTTCGGCAGCTTTGCCGGAGTTTGAGGCGATACGCATGAGATACGTTGCAGGTATTACTCTGGTTTTGATACGTGAAAGCGTGTCATGACTCTTACAATATTTGGTATCACCAAAGATCTGACTTCTGGTTTTACATCAGCATCGATCCATGGCTTTCCCTGAATAACAAAGATTTTCATCCGCGTTTCCTATTTGAATCCCAAGGCTCCAAAAACAAATGAGTACTCTAAGCTCATTTTCAAGACAAACTGCTTTTTTTTTTTTCCTTTTTAATGCATAGCATTTTCTTTGCTGAGTTGTTTCTTTCTGTGTCACTGTGGGAAACTTCTTAAAAGTGGCCTTATCAAAACCATATTACAGACATGACTATTTCTTCTGGCATTTAAAAAAAAAAAAGACAAACCGCCTTTAAAAGGTATACAGGGAAGTAGTCAGCCTTACCACATGCTTTAAAAGTTTGTCAAGAGGCCTCTGATTCACCATCAGTGTCTGCCAGGAGAGACTGCTCAGTCCAGCTGAAGTCGGTAGAAATCCACAGGCTCCAGTTTTTCTGCTGATGAATCTACGTGCTATTGAAAAACTTGGCATTGTCTTAACGTATGTAAATAAAACTTTGCATGCATGGTTTCTTAGGGACATCCAGAACAAAACAGGACAAAGCAAACTGCAAATACTGAATGCAGGAATCGGTAAGAATAATCAGTTTATTTCTGTCTACAGTGCATACAGTTGGAAGACCGCAGGGTGCTGTTGGTCAGCAGAGGCAGCCCTTCAGGTGGTTTTTGACGTGACTGTAGCAAAAGCGTGCGTATGTTCAGGTCTAGCGAGGAGCTTGGTGGTGGCTGTGTATGCTGAACTTCTGCGAAAGCCGAGTTCTGCGTTTCTCGTGGTTCCAGCTGGGCAGTCTTAGGGTTCTGAGAGGAGGAGTGACAAAGCCACAGAAGTAGATTGCATCACTTAAATCCCGACCAACCCAGCCTGTTCCAGCCAAGCAGCTGTCTGTTTCCAAAACACGTATAGCAGTGAATGTCTGTTGAGGACAGTTGCTGCGTGGATTAGACCCTCGAGGTGACCAGTGCCCGCGCAGGTCGGATGCAGACATACGTTGGAATGGAACAGCACAGAAAATGGCAGTGAACGTGTGTGTGGTGACTCAGGTAATGAAGGGGTGGTAGGATATGAACAGCTCTTTGAATGTCTGATTTAGGTCTGTGTGCACAGGAGATGGGTTGTTGTTTGTGCGTAAAGATGGCCTAGAACTTCTGCTTTCAAGCCTGTTGATAGAAAGTCCAGCTCAGGGTGACGAAGCAGTGATACTGTTCACTGAACACGTAAGACTGACTCAAACTGTTGGTTTTTTTCAACTCGGTAAGCCAGTGGGACAGTTTCTGTTCTCGTAGCAGATACTTTCCAGCTACGTAAAATGCCTTGTCCCTAACCAGTGTGAACCCAAGTGCTTTCGGCGGGGCCACCCACGTGGTGGTTGTCAACAGAAAAAGGTAAAATGAATTCAAAAAGGTTTTGTGGAAACTCCGTTTAAGATGTGTGCAGGCTGTGCTCTCTGTCAGTAGCTGTTGTGTCAGCTCGTCGCTGTGGTGATGGCCCGCCTCAGAGGAGCGGGCGGCTGCGCTGGTCCGGGCAGGGCTCGTCAGCTGGCGGTGGTGGGCAGCAGGGGCACAGAACCCCTTGGTCCCAGCCCTCCTCAGTCGCCCGAGTTGGCGTTCGCAGGAAGCGCTGTCGTTTGGCTCTGGCTGCTGGCTGGGTGTCGGCAGTTCCTCCGAGTTCTGCACCCGACAGGCCTCGGAGACGGTCCTCGCTCCTCGCGCTCCAGAGTTCTTGCCTTGGGCTCCTGGTCGGTGATGAACAGGGGTGGGTGCTTCTAATATTTAGGAAGTTTCTCTTAGGTGTGGCATAGTTACTGTATCTTCTTTCACTTTTTTGAGCTCTTCCTGATTGAGCAATAATGTGGTGGATAGATGCATGTGTGTGTATTTATAGGTAAGTCCTACCAAACTCCCTTTTTGGGAGGAGGAAAAACTTTCACCAATAATAAATGGGATCAGCGGTGTTCAGATTTGTTTGATAATCTGAGAAGTCAGTTGTTATTGTTTAGTCTACTGCAGCCTGAAAGCAATATTTGAAAACTTTTTAGGTATCTTGTTTTCTGAGAGTGAAATTGCAAAATACTTGTGCTAAAAATGGCTTTAGATGAGTGCAATTGCTCGTGAAAAATACGAACCCTCTTTGAAACTTTCCCATGACTGGGCACTCGCTTTTCAAGGTGTAACTGATTATTTTCGAGTTGTGTTCAGTCAAGCCAAGAAGCTCAGGACGGGAAGTGAAACAAACAGTGTTAATGTAAGAAAGAGCACTGTAAGAGCTCTGCTAGGTTGACCTACCTTATCTTGTACTGCTTTTATTTTTTTATTTCATTTACTTTTTCCTCTGATACTTTGAAATGTGACTCTGCCGTGGGCAACATGAAAATATTTGCTCAAACAGTGTCCATGCGTAGCGACTCGGTGTCTGTAAACAGTCCTGTTTTCCTGCTCGGCCAGAAGACCCCACAGCCATGGGAAAGGACAAGTACAGAATGCTGGTTACCCAGTTTTAGAGAACAAACTCTTTTTCTCTCATTAGGAAATTCAGTTGCAGTTTTTGAAGCTGTTTTTGATTTCAGGTTGTTTCCCAGCTGCTATAAAGTATCCATTTCCTGTAAACCTTGAAATAATTAAATTGTTTCTTTATCTGTTGGTTGAGTTCCAATGTCATATCGGTGCAGTGTCTGTTACGGGTGATATTTGGAAGCTAAATTCTACAGCTTGCAGGGTCTGATACTGTAACTTAATAGAGTAATTGCTGTTGTAGTGAGAAGAATCTCTTCTGAAATACTTTCCTGCAAGATCAACACGTATCACTGAAAATCGCATTTTCTTGTGGTTTTAAGTAGTGTTCCTCCGCAGAGGAAGGACAGGTATGACTCTGGAGCCTGCTGATACTCCAGTGATGATGGGGCATTGTTTGCATTACAGCTTGGGAGTGACTTTTACAAAGTGATCCTTCCTTAGGTTTAAATGTTGAGATCCCTGTACATTCAGGATTCATATTCAGGATTCATCGTTCTGCTCCGTTGTTTCGGTAGCTCCAGGGGCTGTCCTTTCACTGCAGTGCAGCCCCGATGCCGCTTCGCTGGGGAGCAGCTGAGAAATGAACACACTAATGCTGCATTTTGGAAAGGAAGAAGGGTGGGAAAGTCTGGGTGTGTTAACCATGATGACAGCGATAGACTCGGAAGGAAGAAGCTCTCGATGATGTAAGCTCTCTGGGAGGAGAGCACGCTCTTGTGTTTTAAGACTGTTGAGAGTAACAATTCAGAGAAGCAGTAATCCTTGCTTCTGCAGCCTGTATGGGAAGATCGTGAGGCAGGTGTAGCAACTGTCCCGACTGTGAAGCGTAGGCTGGCATCGAGGGCTGTTGTACACAGCTGAGCTCCAGAGAGGAATGACTTAAAAACAAAAAAATAAAATAAAAAAAATCGAAACTTTTCTTTTACTGACAACTCCGAAATCCAATGTAAGTAGAGTGTTTTGAGGTTCATTAATTAATCCCTAACTTCTGTCAGGTAACAAAATGAAGTACAGTGACGACCCACCCTCTTCAGTTAGTGCCTGTGGAAGCGAGAGTATCGACAGCTTTAGGAGCTGCTGCAGCCAGGGCCCGGCTGCTGTGAGGAGTGGTACAGCGTGGGCAGGCTTTGACCTGGAGGGCTCCATGTGGAGGAGATAAGAGAGACCAGACACTGTCATGCAGCTTTTGAATTCTGTTAATACCGTGTCTGGATCTCATTAGTACCTCTTTGGTGGGATAGTTGTACCAAGGTATCAGCAGAGAACTTCTGCTGCTCAACACTAGCAAAGCTGCATTTTTGCTGCTATGCCTTGTCTCAGCCCTTCTGAGAAAAACAAACTGTCCTGGTAAGAACATTCCTTGTCTGTGTACAGGTGAGGACTTTACTGGCTGCGTTGGTCAAGCATTGCATCCTGCTGTAGACCCAGGCGGATGTGACCGTGACGAGAAGGCGGTAGTGTTGTCATGGCTTAGTGCTCCAGCACTGTGACAGGGAGTTCTTCCTACTGGGAACAGGGCTCAGGCTCACAAACAGCCTTTGTTAACTCACCCTGCAGTCTGTAGATCATCAACTTCTGAGTGGTGTTTGTAGATGGAATCAGAACGGGTGAGTGCGAACGGCCTGGTACAGTACCTTGTAGTCGGCCAGATGCACGCATGTAACATCCCAGAGAATAAACAAACCTGGGGGTCCCAGCGATGTGCGGCACAAAATAGGCTGGTTTGTGTCCCAGGTTTTCAAAGTGTGGAAGCTCTTCTAAGGAAAGAGTAAAAGTTGCCAGTGGGATAGGAAAAGGTCTGTTCTTATGTCACAGGTGGGATAGGGTAATGGTTTTTGGGGCAAAACCCTTTTGCTTAGGCTGTTGTACAATTTCAGTGCTTCTCAAACTGAGATGTTTGGCTGTGGATTATATGAGCAGCTTTCTAGTGTTCTGTATGCAGCCTTACCTGACGTTGTGGCTCAGTTTTAGAGAAGTCTTCAAGGAAGATTGAAGTGAATTCGATATACCAGCCTGGCAACGGATCAGAATTTCTGTAACGGTGTCCACAGTGATTGCCATTCACCTGCTGCCAGAGGATGCACTGGATGGTCAGACTGTGTAGCCCACAGGGCACGGTAGTAGGAGAGAGGGCTTTTTCCTCCCTTGTGTAGCAGTTGAGGCACAATTTCTCAGTCTGTACCTGGTGAGTTGTGTGACTAGAAGGTGATTATACAGATGTACAGTTTCAAGGCAGTCTTCTGAATGTAACTATCCATTGCAGATTTGAAAATAAGGGTTCGTGGAGGCTCTAAATCTGGTGGTGTTGGCTGGAGGAGGAGGAGTTGTTCTGGTAGTGCAGTGAGGTTTTTTTTCCTCTTACACCATGAGACAGTTGCTTGTTAGAGGAGCTGTACTGTCTAGTGAAATGAGCAGTCTGCCGGGGTGTTTGACATTGTAAGTAAGGTCAGAGAAGCTGCACCGGGAGAAAAAAAAATCTTTTCAACAAATTATTCTTTTCTCTTCCCTCTGGAGAGACATGAAAGACATTAAATTTTTTTTTACCACATCAGATTGACATCCTGCAGCAGGACCCAAAACTTGCGAAGTTTCCGCTCTTAGTTGGATTTATCAGCAGGAAAACATAAAGCATAATTATTCAAATGCCATGTGACATTAGCAAAGTTATATTCTTAACAAAGCACAGAATGCTGGGTAGTTTCTTGTTTTATAGTTTCGCTTTCTGCAGGTTGATTTTTGCTTTTTATAGTTCTGGTGTGGCTGCACCATCCTGGCGTGATATCCTTCAGCAGATCCCTTGTTTAAGATTCTGGGCCTTAGTTCTACCAAATTAAATGGATGGTCTTGCTTTCAGAGTGTGTAGGTGAAAGAACGTGATTTAATTACTATTAAAACAGCAACAATAAAAAACTGGGGAGTTGATAGTAATTCTAAAATTCCTTAAGCTATTTCTGCTTTGACTCTGTCCATCCAGTAATGGGTGAGCCAGGATGAGTGAAGTGCTGTTGCAGCTTCTCAAGATCAGTTGAATTTTTTTTCAAGTGTTCAGAAGAAAATAAAAGATTTAACCTGGTTTTTGTAACAAATGAAAGTGGCCTAGGGTGCAGTTTCGTACTTGTGTGAGAAGCCTGTTGTTTGCTCTTCAGTTTGGCAGATGTAAAGTAACAATTAATTGGTAAATAGTGCGCACAGTCCCACTTGCCCTTCCTGGAATGGGTGGTGGTTTGGTGTTTTGACCTTGATGCGCTGTCCTGCGTGCTCCGTGTGCTGTCCCCTCCGCAGTCACGCTGCTGTGGTGGCTCTGTGGCCGGTGGGCAGAGAGCTGCGGGAGAGAAGGGATGGGTTTGCAGCCACAAGATTTAAAAGTTACTGCAGTTAGTGAATTTAGCTGCGTAACATTGTGCTATGGTTTCCCTAAGTCGCTTAATTACAATGACAAACGTGCCCCTAGTTGATTGCACAGGGCAATAAAGGTGAATACAAACCTGAATATAATCGGAATATGAAGTCTGCAAAACATACAGTAAATTCTGATCGCGTTCTTACTTGTTACTGTTATAACTTCAGCTGGTTTTTGCCATCTCAGAGGGGGGAAGTGTTCTGAGTGTTTTGAAAACTATTAGATAAGGTATTGAGATGCGTTGCATCGGGAGAGGGAGAGTTTAACGTGGGCTGGGTTATATGCAGATTCTTATTATGAGAAGTGTCTGTGGGATGTGTTAATGTCATTTCAAACCCTGACCAAAAGGGCACAGTAACACTCCTTTATGCCTACACAGAGACAGAATAAATAATACAGAGCTGTGTTTACTTTGGAAGGGCTAAACTGACCTTGCTTGGAAGCCAACTTGTATTTCTTACCTGAATTTTAGGTCTTTCTGTATTTCTGCTTGTTGAGTGTTGAGATTAGGTGAATGCAAAAGCCGCCTCTGAGCCAGTAGTTGAATCTTGGAAATCTAAATTTGATTTAGTCTGATTTTGGTGTTTTGATATGCAGTGGAAAATTGAAAGTGTGTATGACAGCTTTCTTGGCTATAATCTAATTCTGTGAATAATCTCAGGTTTTGGAGATCTTTTGGTGCTGAGGCCGTTTTTCTCTCCCTCAGAACCACGTAGTGTTTAAGCCCTAAGTGTTTCATATTAAAATAAGGTGGAGAGCGAGGAGAGTAACCCTCCTCTCTTAGCTGCTGAGAGCCAGCGGGTGCAAACTCTGCTCTGCTTTTCTGGGGAGGGAGGAGGCTGGGAAACCCCGTCTGCGGCTGTGGGCAGCGTGAGCTGGGTTTCCCAGCAGCTGAGGTGGAATGACCTGTTCGCCGTAACTGTGCCATCGTTCAGCAAAGCCCATGGCGTAGGTCTGCTGCAGGCTGAAGGGCTGCTCGTCTGTCTCCAGGTTTGGCAAGGAGGTGGGGAGGAAGAGAAGAGGTTTCTCTCCTGTTTGAGTGGGCTTTCTGTGTTTTTCTGGCTTGTTCAGCTTGCAGTGACTATGGTGTCAAGAGAACGTGGAATCTTCTCTATGCTGGAGGGTCAGAGTCTGCTGCCTTACTGCTTTGCGTTAGAATAACGCTTCCTAGCACCAAAGTAGGAGGGCTGTGGAGAGTGGTTGGAATTTTGGCACCGTTATTCTGACTTTGTAACACTTCGGCTCATAGTTTTCAAGCACTTGTAGGTGCTTATAACATTTCTTTAAATGTCTTCGAAAAGAAGATAGTGGTCATGCAAAAAAGCTGTTCTGCAGAAATGTGTAAAGAGCCCTTTTTAAAGATTCAGTGATACCAGTCCTCTCTCAATCCATGGGAGGGTGGCTGCTGAATGCAGAGGGGGAGGGTGGTCTTTAGATCTCTTTTTTTCTCAACGGTTTAATTTGCTTAATTATTATCTTTCGATTTGTACTGACTGCTTATTTCCCTTCCCCTGCCTTTAGGCCCTATGAGAAAAAGGGAAAGCTAAGGATGCTGGAGCAGAACAATGGATTTCTCTTTCTCTTTCATGCAAGGGATCATGGGAAACACAATTCAGCAACCACCTCAGCTCATTGACTCAGCCAACATCCGCCAAGAGGATGCCTTTGATGCCAGCAGTGACATTGCTGAAGATGGTGGACAAACGCCATACGAAACTGCCCTGCAGCAAGGCTTTCCGTACCCCACGCCCACGGCGGAGGACCTCCCGCCCATCACGAACGGCTACCCACCCACGATCAACGTGTACGAACCTCAAGCCAAATACCAGACGTACAGTCAATATCCCAATGGTTCAGCCAATGGTTTTGGTACAGTCAGAAACTTTAGTCCCCCGGAGTATTACCAAATGGAAAACTCTAATGCAAGGCCGCACGAAGTTCTGGAAAAACCTTCCCCTCCACAGCCGCCGCCTCCACCACCACCTTCAGTTTCACAGACGGTGATTCCAAAGAAGACTGGCTCACCAGAGATCAAACTAAAAATAACCAAAACTATCCAGAACGGCAGGGAATTGTTTGAGTCCTCTCTGTGTGGGGACCTTTTAAATGAAGTACAAGCGAGTGAGTATGCTAAGGCGAAACATGAAGGGAGAAAAGAGAAAAGGAAAAAAAGTAGCAAGCATGACTCTTCCCGGTCGGAAGAGCGCAAGTCACACAAAATTCCAAAATTAGAACCAGAGGAACAAAATGTAAGTGGAATAATAGTTTCAGCCATCTGCATACCTGATACTGTTGATGGAGTATGCGTCCTGGGCAGTGTTTTTCCTTACTTTTGGTTGTATACGTACTTAAAGTCATGAGACTTTGTTTACTGGTCTAATATTCTGTATTAGGTTGCTAGGAACTGTATTTCTAGCACAGCACAGTTTGGGCAAAAAGACTGCATATAGAAAATAAATGTTAGGAAAGGTTTTATAGTATTTTTTAATATTACTTGGGGTTTTAGCATGTTCAGAGTTTGCCACACTTTGGACAGTGTTGAAGATGGAGCTTTTGGCCAAAAGCGTACACATTCCTAAAACTGCCTCTCAGAATAATGCTGGGTTATTCAGTGGAAGGTTGGGTTATTTGGAGTATTCAGCACTGCAGCTTTTAATTAAGTTTTGAAAGATATTCTAAATACTGTGATGATGTACAAAACCCAAGAGCTATGTAGCACGTGTAGAAGCCAGTAGAAATTAGTGTTCTAAAACAGCAGGCAAATTGGAAGTACCAGTTGACTCAGCAAACTTGCGGAAAATTCAGTATTGATGTCTATTACTGTTTCTGCCAAGTGTTGTAGTGTGGTTGTACGTATGCAGGGTGTGTGTATATATGTGGCGTTTTAACTTCGTTTCCGGAAGCAGAGACACAAATTACTGGTCTTTGGTACTCTGACATTCTTCTTCTTCAGTTTTATAAGCCTCTTCATTACTTCTGTTTCCTTTTCTCTTGCTTATTCTTGCCAACTCTGTAATACTCATTTCTGCGTTTCCTGGCTGGAGGGGAACGGGTGGCAGAGGGGGGTGGCGAGCGTCGGGAATGGGGAAGTTGCCGTATCAGGCTGGGGCGGAAATCGCCCGGCTCGGGCTGGGCTGTTACCGTACGTAGCTGAGTTTCTTGGAAGCTGCTGTGAAACCCCTTGATACTTGCTGCTTTTGGTAGGTTTGGGAGAAGATCCTGTCCTGCAGGGATCACGATTCTGGTCTCATATAGCAGGTTCATATGCTTGATTTAGTGTTGTTATTGCTGCTGTTGTTATTTTTTGTGGAAGACAGGCTGATTTACAGGCAGCCCCCTTACCAGGGATATTTACAAATTTTGTAACTGTTACATCTCCCTTCTGGTAAGCAGACCTCTTCCACAGGTCAGGTTGGTGATATATCAAGATTTTGAGCTTCTGCTATATTTGATTACCATAGTTGACTCTAACGAAGCTCAGTAAGATCTTAATAAACATTGTAACACACACTTGGAACGGACTATCCAATTAAAATAGGAGCCACCCGTGGCTGCCTTTGTACGTGGTTGTCCTGATCTCGTACGGCCGCTTCCCGGTGGCTGTGGCAGCCGAGGGGTCCGGCTGGCAGCCTGCTGCCGGGAGGCAGCTGCCGTGGGGCCGCGTCTCCTGGCGCCTGCCTTCTGCCCGCGTGTGGAGGTGGGCAGAGGGGTCTGTTCTCATCGTCAGCTCTCTGCTGAAAGCCTCTGCTGCCCCTGTGTTGTTCGTCCACCTGTCCTTCGTTTGCTGCTGCAATCATATGTTTGTCCCCCAAGTTTCACTTAAATCAGAGCTCAGGGAGTTTGGTTCTTTCAGTGTTCAGCGAAACACAAGCTTTTATCCAGGCTTTCTGGCGTCTTCTCCAGATTTGCATCACCCCCGCATCGGGCTGTCAGTGTTCCCTTACCATTTTGTTCTCCCTCTTACCGGGGACTCCTGATTCTACTCTTGAAGCTTCAGCTGTGCCTGTCGCTCGCTTTGACTGGTGTTACCTGGTTATCATGAGAACATAATCTTCTTTCCTGGTGTGCTGTCTTTCCCAGGTTGAACTAAAACCTTGCCTCTCAGATTCCAAGTTCGTAGTCATACGTGTCATCCAGAATTCACAAGAAATCTTGGTCTTGCTTTTGTCCTCCTTGTAGCCTCCATTTCCCTTTCGGAAGGTGTTGTTGCAATGAAATCTTTCATGTTATTCACCCTTGTTTCAGACAGCAGAGCACTCTGACATGAACAGGATTTTCTGCTAGTGGCTTTCATTATGAGTTATCCAGTGCAGTCTCAGTTTCATCCTCCCACCGTTTGGCTTTCCGCTACACGATTTCATCTTCATGTATGTTCATCATGTACATTTTTGTCATCTTTAGTGTTAATGGTATGAGACTGGTAACTTAGGATAGTCTCAGTAGGAACAAACAAGGCTTCTGGTACAACAGTTGTTCTACACTTTTGTGCTCAGCGTGGCAGTTTGAAAGTAGGGTGATGTGCAGTCGTTTCCTCGTTCTGACACTGTAATCTCTGTGGCAGCCTGCTGGCTGTGCGCTGTGTTCTTATATGAAGGGGTGATGTGAAATGAAAATGTTATGAAAACATTGTTGAACTTTTAGCTCTGAAAACTTGTTTTAAGAATAAGCTGCTCTGCTTGTTCATTGTATTCTGCAAGGAGCTGGGAGCTTGCAATCTGTACGATCAGCTTGGCTCTTCGGGCAGAGGTCAAGTTTCCACTAACTCGCTGTAGCGAAGGAAAGGCAGGAGTCATTGCCGTGCTCTCTGCTGTACCAGGGAGGAGTGATTTCTGCCCAGCAAATAATTATATGGTTGGTCTTAAGTGATCGTTTTCTCCAGACAGCTCTAAATGAGACACTGACCTGTGCCCGAGCTGGCCTTATATGTGTGTTGCCTCGTTTCTCTGAGCTGAAGCATGCGGTATTGACTAACATGGGGTCTTCGTTTTAAATGGACTAGGTATAATTTGGATTAACAGCATTATTAGTTTCCACTGCATGTGTCTGACTCCTCTTTTTGCTGCGCTTCGTGTCCCTTGACTAATGAGTTCTCCTCTGCAGCAGTGAAAGCAAGCGTCTGGTCTCGTTAGGTAGCTCATGGCCCATCTCTTGTCTTCTCACCCACTGCATCATCCCACTCCCTGTCGTGGCCGCTCCACCGACGACGTTAGCTTCTGTTCAGTGGTGATCCCTCTTCTGTCGGAGCCTTTTCCTGTCCTACTCTGCTGCCATAGGCCGCGTGCGTGCCTCAGCCTGGCTTCTAAATGCATCGTAGGCTTTATGTTGCTGACTTTCGATCCTCCAAATATATTTGTCAACTATATGCAATTTAACATTGACTTTACATTTTTCCTACTGTATATTTAGTATTATTTTTATAATGTAGATTTTTGCAAACAACTAGTGGTATACAGTGAGACTCATCACGTTACTATCGATATCCTTCACATGTTCTTCTCTCTTTCTTTGAAGTTGTGTATTGATCTAGGTGGAAAGTTATTTGGATTTACTGTCCCTGAGTGTATGATGTTCTGTCACCTGTTATGGGAGAACACTGTTGTATGTAGATGTGATGGTAATGTAAATAGTGTAGAGAAAAAAAGGATTTTTTCATTGTGATGCTACTGTGTTTCAAATTGGGCATAAGGAGGCATGATACTCATATTTTCTGGTTTCATGGTCGACTTTGTGAATTATTTTTTCTGCCTGGTTTCATTATTATGCTTTTTTTGGGGTTTATTGTCCCCTTACCTTGTTTGTGTTTGTTTTCCTTTTTTCTCTTCGTTGTTACCCATTTCCTAGAGACCAAACGAGAGGCTTAGCATGCTATCAGAAAGACCAAGAGACGATGCAGTGTTGGAGGAAACCCCGGTTAGTACATAACTATAATTAACAGTTTTTGAATTTCTAGCATGTTACTATTTTTGGACTAATTGTTACATGGATTCTTTAATTTCTCACATAAATCAGTTGCCTTTTCTTTGAAACTCTTATTAATCATTACTGCATCAAAACATCTCTCATTGTACTGCATGTATTGCTTTATTTTATCCCAAAAGCAACGTCCTTAATCAACTTGTGAACCCGGAACTTCTTTAGGGAGTGGGGGGAGTTTGCAGTTGTGTGTCTTGGTTTGTCGGTGACTATGGTGTGTAAGTCATACTTGTATGTAACTCCGTTCTGCCATGTTTCTAAGAAATTAAATAAGTCCCTGTGGATCACATGGGCATCTGTAAGTGTGCTAAATTGTCTTCTGTGGCTTCAAGCTTGCATTTTCTTTGTAGGTGCAGCAGTTCTTGCCTTCTCTTCCGACACAAGTCACCCATGACATCAAGTTTCAGGTTGGCGATCTGGTTTGGTCCAAGGTGGGAACATACCCGTGGTGGCCTTGCATGGTTTCATGTGATCCACAGCTTGATGTTCATACCAAAATTAATACAAGAGGTAAGGGAGGAAGATCTTTACCAGACTATATCAGGTGTCAGTAGTTGTTCCTTTATTAAAAATATATTATCTTCGAAGTCCCTTTGCAGGATGATTTCTGCTCATGTGTATGCTAAACAGGACTGTTCCTGAAATGTAGAAAACTAGTACTTATGAAATTACCTCTGCAGGTGAGCCTGTGCAAACTAGGCTTGTGCACAGATGTGCCCACTTTTCCCAAGTCAGTGTATTTACGAGAAGACACTGCTAAGCGTGAGTGTTCAGCGTGGGCAAGGTGCACTTATCTTCCCATCTTAAACTGCTCTAAATCTAGGCCCGGCTTATTTGTGAACTTTAGCTAGGTACTTCCACCTGCAGGAGCTGAGTGATGTGGAGGAGGAAAGCCAGCAGGCGATGCTGATAAAACTGCTAACTAGAATTTTTCATTTTCAGGTGCCCGTGAATACCACGTTCAGTTTTTTAGCAACCAGCCAGAGAGGGCGTGGGTGCACGAGAAGCGGGTTCGAGAGTACGAAGGACACAAACAGTATGAGCAGTTACTGGCTGAGGCTGCTAAGCAAGCCAGCAACCACTCTGAGAAACAGAAGGTATGATGAACACTAATCGTGTAGAGGGTTATCTATGGTGCCAGTGTAAGTGAAACTCTCGTGGGGCAGTTCTGAAACTCTGTAGTAGTTTACCCTGTGAAGCGTTCCCTGCATTTCACTGGCAGAAGTGTTTTTCACAAAGATACCACAAATGTTTCATGCTCTTATTTGTGTGAAAAGGCTGATAGCTGAACCAACTTTCAGTTCCTCGTGACGGGTGTCATCCTGGGCATTGGAGATAACTTTACATCCGTATGAGAATGTTAAAGAAAAATAGTACCTGTGTGTTCACTATTAACCTGTTCTTTGGAAAATACTGTTTCCAAAGGACGCTCTTCCAGCCCCTGATACTAGGGAATGTGGTGTTTTCCATGGTTTTATTGGAAAGGAAGTGTTAGCTACAGGAATTACTTAGTGTGTAGATGCACCACTTCAGGCATTAGTTCTGCTAATCAAAATATTGATGTGGAAGGAAAAGAATGTTTGTAGGAAAATAAGGAGAATTTAAAAAGTGGATAAATTAGGATTAATTCCCATAACATAATTATGGGCTTGAATACTGCCTGTTCTCGTCTTCAGTTAAGTCATATCTCAGGGCAGAAACTTTTAGTAGTGATGGTCATATGATCCAGCCCGAGTGTCTGCTTGTACTCTGTGCAGGGGATTCACTGTCCATCTTTCAAAAATCCCCTGTAAATGGAGTGCAAACTGAAATCTGCTGCCTGAGAGATTTGAAGAATCTCAGGATTGCATTTAAAGTGCTATACGTGGCAAAATCTGAAGTGTAATCAGCTGCTTGTCTTTGTTCCTTAAGATTCGCAAACCAAGGCCGCAAAGGGAGCGTGCTCAGTGGGATATTGGGATTGCCCATGCTGAGAAGGCATTGAAAATGACTCGGGAGGAAAGGATAGAACAGTACACCTTCATTTATATAGACCAAGAGCCAGAGGAGGTTTTGTCAAAAGCCAAAAAGACTGCTGCTTCTAAATCAGAGACCAAGAAGAACCGGCGACCGAAGCCAGGGGTGAATGCCCAGCCAGAACATGCCAGCGTGGTAGCAGGATCGCCTTCAAGCGCTGAGGTGCGAAGACAAAGCCAACGGAGGCAGTCCAGTGTGGAAGAGGAGGAGCCGCCTCCTGTGAAAATCGCATGGAAAACAGCTGCAGCTAGAAAATCCTTACCAGCTTCAATAACCATGCACAACTTGGATCTTCAAAAATGTAACATGTCTCCAGTTGTTAAAATTGAACAGGTTTTTGCCCTTCAGAATGCTGCTGGGGATGGAAAACTCATCGATCAGTTTGTTTATTCCACTAAGGTGTGTACTTTGCTTAGCGACTCCTCTCTTTTTCATAAATTATCCCAAGTCTGTCTTACTGTGCAGCTTAAACTTGTGTCCACCAAGCTTTCACAATACATGTTTCTTTCACTGGAGAGATTAAATCTAACAGAAGACAGATGTGACCACAGAATCTTTCAGTGCTCTGGACTCTGAATTTCAGTGTGGCCAAAAGTCTGGCAGTGACCATTTTGACTGGGGGCAGAGGAGCTCCCTACAGATGGCCACATTTTTGCTCATAGTGCATTCAAAATACACAAGCTGTTTAATTCCATCTTCCTAGTTGAAATAATCCAGAAATTCTCTGTAAATCTTAAAATCACTGGATTTGTGGGAAACAGGAGATGACAAAACTGTTAATAATGTACTAAAATGTCATAACTACTTGAGTTCTACCTCCTAGCTTCCTTCAGGTGCACAGCAGCTTTTCACAGTCAGTGTAAGGAAAAGGTTTAGGACTATTTCTCTGCCTCCTCCTTCTGCCTCTCTACCTGGAGGGTGTTTATTTCATCCTAAGCGTTATAGAGAAGGTAATGTTTAGAAAAGTCACTGGGGGTTTCGGTTTGTTTTTTCCTTCTTCCTTGTATGTAAGGGGAGATTGAGAGGGATTGAAGGTTCTGCAGGGAAGCAGCTCAGTAATAGATACGATCACGTGTATGTGTTGCCTTGAAGAGTGTTGAATGTTTCTGTTCTGAGATTTAGGAGTAGGTCAGTGTGCCAGTTAGCAACAACTCATCTATGAATAGGTTAAGACAGTCTTTTCTTTTTTTTTCTTTTTAAGGGAGTTGGTAACAAAACAGAAATAAGTGTCAAAGGACAAGAGAAACTTAATTCTTCCTCAAATCAGAGAAATGAAAAAACAGCGGTGCAAAATGCGTCCTCTCCTGAAACAACTTCTGGGTCAACAGGTAGGCACAATTGCTGAATCCTTGTCTGAACTTTAGCAGTCTAGCGTTTAAATTCAAGTATCAGAACAGACATTTTTTCGTTGGTTAAAACCGATTATTAACATGTTTCTGTTTACATAATAGCTGTAGCACGCATGGCTGATACAACACATGATGAGCCCAGATGCTTAAGAAAGACAGGATGTCTTTGTGATGGGATTAGCTGGTTTGGCCTCTGGACTTTTAGAATCTGCAACTTACAGTATCTAAGTCAACATATTAGAAGCGTGGTTGCCTTGTGGAGAGCAGATGGCAGATGATTTCGGAAGACAAGGTAGTGGATGTGTGTTAGAGTATTGTCAGGGCTTTGGGCACCAAATGTAAAATACAACAGCTGGGATCAAAGGACGAGAGTCTGGAAGTGGCATGGTGCAGTAAGGAGTGGCTCTGAATCAGGGTGGCTGCTTTCCTAGACTTTGTTGTTGAGTTCCTGCATGACCTTTGTAAAAGATGGTATTTTTTTAAACTGCTTCGACTAACTCCATCAGCAAAATGAGATAACTTGCCTTCTGAAGGCATTTTAGGGGCCCCATCATAAAGCACTAAGTTTTGAAGTATTATGTCTGAGGGAGAAGAACCGCTGAAGCAAATAATGGAGCTTGAGTGTGAAAAGGAAAAGCCTGGAACAAGCTGTTTGAAGTTTATTTTGTAGTGCAATACTAGAGAAGAATGAGAATGATAAACCAGATGAGTGCTTTCTAGACTTGGAACAGAGAACCAATGTTTTTTTCATGTTTTGATTTTTGAGAAATGGCTAATGGGAATTCTTGCAAAGGGATTGAGCTTTTCCTCCCCAGCAGAAATTTGTCTGCAGTATGTCCTCTCATCATCCTCAGGAGGAGGCAGATACCCTTTGGTGAAAGGATGGAGGTTCCTGAAAAGAGACAGTTTTGAGTCACCCTGTACCAGGAGCGTTTCAAGTTCCTCAGTCCCTGTAGTGACTTCTGTTTTTCAACCACAGATTTTGTACAGGCCATGTAAAGTCCATTAACTATTGCATGTTTGTTACTGTGCTTGTAGTCATATCCTTCGTATAGTCTCAAACGTAGTTAGTTTTACATTGGGTGTGTAAAAGTACATCTTAGGTTGCAGCAGAACACGTTGATTTTCTCTCACAGTAGGATGTACAAATGCTCATGGTATGGAAGCAGATAAAGATGGAAGACTTCTTACAGTAGACATGCTAAAACCCCCTCTTTTCTTCTTGAGAAAAAGATCTCATAAGTTACTAAGTGTCACTGGTGCTTTAACTATCCATGTGTTTGGTTATTTCTCCCTTTCCAAATGCAAAATAAATGAGATTCCAGGACAAAACCTCAGTGGTCAGCGTACATGGGATCACTGTCTTCTGCAAACACGCTTCGATGTCTGTACTTGTGTAGTTTTTCGGTAGGCTTATTTGTATGTACGTTGTTTTATGGGCTGTGTTTGGGGACTTTGCAATACAGGCTGAGTACTCTGGATGTGCTGGTCTAAGTGGGGTTTCCTCTGCTGTTGGCAACAGTGGTTCTTCTCTCCAGTTTTAGCTGCTGTAGCTACTGCATTTTTTTCAAACGGTTGCTACTGTAATTGCCTTGCAGCAGGAGAGGTGATCGCTGTTTTGTTTCTCTCACCTGGGAACTAAAGGCTTCACCTTCGCAATGGCTCTTCAGACGTAGGGGGGTGAGAATTCTGAGCCTCTCTTTTTTCATTTTCTTAGGTTTTTTGGATACGTAAAACTCCACCTGATAACACCCTATAGAGTGCATGAGCTTTACTTCAGTATACACTCCAAACAGTCACTTTCAAAGCCATTTCCAAAGTCCAGACAGTTATTGGTCCCCTCTCATGGAACATAACTGCGAAGTCCTTTTTTCAAATTTAAGGTCACCGGAACTTCAGAATACCTTTACGGTAAAGTATTTTACAGAATGACTCTGGGAGTCCTTATTAATAACCTGCAGTTAGATAAACAGAATTCCATAATGCCGGGAAAATAATTCTGTAACTTGAAATCTGATGAGAAGAGAACAGCTATGAGAATTCACAGAGCGTCTGGTCTCCACATACAGCTGAAACAGGATTAACCTGACCTGATCGGGCTGGTGGTGAGGTAGATTGCTGGTCTGAAATCTCTTCTGAAACTCTGTCTCAAAGCATGCGTGAAGACGGGATAGGAGCGTTGTGGAGGTGATGCACAGGATCCTGGGAGAGCGGGAAGAGGGAAGAGCATTGATCAGTATTGCTTTCGGCCAATATTAGATGCAGTGATTCTGGAATTTCTCCTCTGATACAGGAGGATCTTCCATCTCATTTCTCTTGCTACAGTGGGGCAGCACAGGGAGAAAATCCATCATTGATAAAGTGAACTGTTTGATCACACTTGCTCAAATTTACTTCAGGCCGCTTCAGAGAGGCAAAGGTGACAAAAGACGGCTCCTAGCTTTAGTGCTGTCGTCCGTCGTAGCTGTGCGTGGCTCTCCAAGGGTGCGGCTCATTGCAGCCAAAAGTTACACCTGTGCTAACAGGAAGGATGTTGAGCTATTAATTTCTGAATTTTATTAATAACTCATTGCTATTATTAGTGAGTTAGTGTGCTGTAAAACTTTTTTTACCTTGAAGAAAAACAGTTGATTCTTTTTCCCTCAGAAATACAGTTTATTGTAAACTGACGACTTTTTGAACTGGAAAGTTTAGTTACTGAGGTATTCCTGGGCCACACAACCTTGATAAAAATGCTCATCTGATTAATAAAGACGAATCTTCTTTTTTTCTGCAGTCCTTTGGAAGGCTTTCTTTCAGTGCCTGGTGAAAGCCTGTCTATCTCTCTAGCTATTTTATCTTCTAACTACAAGACGCAGGTTTACAGCTTCTAACAGTGTATCTGTCTGGCACAGTCAGCTGATTCCCGGTTCCAAGAGCTTGTATGTTTGCTTGGAAGAATACGAATTATTTTACATTCGCATTGTCCTTAGGTGACGCCCAAAACTGAAAGACGACAGTAGTGCTTCATGACAGACAATTGTAAATCTGCGGATTCCGGTTTTCTGTCAGTACAGCTCCAAGCGTGTGCTTTGTTTCGGAAGTGGCACGTGGTGTTCAGCGTTGTGTACGCGTTTCTCCAGATGCCCTTTCTGGAGGTGCTGCAGCGTAGAAAGCTCTTCTGATTTTGCCAGCCTTAGTTGTCAAAAAACCAGTAGCTCGTACTTCATCCTTGAAATGTCACAGTAACCTTCATTAATCTGAGTTTGTTTTCCAAACGCTTGTTTTTCACTTTCATTAATTATAATAACACATCATGATCACTGCTTCTGTTTGTGCTGAGTTTTTATTCACCTCTCAAAAAGTTTAGCGGAGCGTTCAGCTCTCGTGTTGGTGGCACGTGCTATGGCGTGGTTCTTGCTTGACGTGTTTGTGTTAGCTGGTTCTGAGAGAAGGCTATTCCCGCAGGGCAGGGCCACAGGACTGGTGATCTGAGTGAAAACTTGGAAGCTGTGCTTGGCCTCTTAAATTCCTAGCTTGGTTTAATTAAAGAAGTTGATTGTGGATACCTTCCCGTAAACGCCAAAGATGGACTATTCGGTTAAAAATTAACCAAAGTGAAGATTGTGCTTGAGAGGTGTGTTACGAAAATCTGTTTGCCATAAACTGGATTCCAGCTTTTTGTTTCGCTCTGCTACTGGTGTCTTTTTCTGAAGCTGATCTCACTGTCTATGGAATCAGAACGAGTTGTCTGCAACCACAGCACCAGCTGGCAAATAGCTTGGAACTGAATGTAAAAATAAAACATTCAAAAGAGGAAAAAGTCTTGGTTTCGTTACTTGATCTGTTGCTTTGGTGTTGAACAGCTTGCTGTACCTCAGAAATACAAGGAATCATGTAATGGAAACCTTTTTCCTTCTTCAGGTTCTGTAGAAAAGAAGCAACAGAGAAGATCGATTCGAACCCGCTCAGAGTCTGAGAAATCCACTGATGTTGTGCCAAAGAAGAAGATCAAAAAGGAGCAGGTTGGCTTCCTCCATGTAGAGAGTTAAAATATATTGTATTCATAAATGTGGTGGCTTATATTGGTGCCTTTTTATTTTTCTCCATTCCTCCCCATCGGGTTTCGTTTTGGACTATCCTTCATGAAATCCCCTTGTCAATGCCATTGCTGTGACTCTGCTACTGGCATCTTCACAGTATCAGTCAGGCTATGGAAATGGGAACTCAATGATGCAAGACTCCTAACGAACCTGCCACGTTTACTTTGAGATTTCTGTTATGAGCAAAATGATTTTGTTTCAGTAATTTCTATTTGATGGAATTGCCACCAGGTTCCTTCCTTTGGCTCTTGATTTAGCTGCTGGTTTGTATTGAGGTTTTGTTTTTCAGATGAAGTTAGACTGATTAATCTGACCACTTTTGAAAATGGACTTTAAGAGTGATTTAAGTTAAAGATGAATAGTCAGGCTTTTATGTTGGCACACATCAGCAAAACAGATCTTCTGGGATATACTTTTTTTTCTTTTTCTTCCTTAAGTAGATCTAACATGTACAGGGCATTCCTTTAATCTGGATGTCAGACAGACAAATGTTGTTGCTTTAAAAAAAATTATAAAAAATTCTGTGTGGAAATGAGTAGGAAAGTTCAGTGGGTGGACATTAATGTTAAAAACTGAATACACTTTTTTAACAAGTTTGTCAAAGTTGTTGGTTCTTTTCCTTACATGGTTGATTTTCCCTCTTCAAGGGCCTATCCACTTGAAACCTGAGAATTTTTTTAATATAAAATGTTCCATAGTATAGTTTTTGCCAGTGAGAATTTTTAAAAAAGGACAGTCAGGCGAAAGATTTATATAGGAAGGGGAAAAATTGTTTTTATCTCTCTTATTTTAATTTATTCTTTGCCCTTTACGCTTTGTTTTGCACTTCATTCCCTGCAGAGATTGAAAGTGGACCCAGTTGCGCTTTTTTTTTTCCCCATTTTTCTTTTGATGCCATAGCATTTACACTTGTGTTCAGCGGAAGAATGCTCTAACTCTAGAAAGTTTCTTGCTGAAACTTTAAAGGAATTTAGATGTTGGGCATAAGATACCTGACGTAGTCCCTTAAGCCTCGTCACGAGGTATTGCAGCCTCCCTATTTTCAAATGAGTTATTTTATTTTTGTAAATGTTTCTTAATTTAATAAAGGTATAAGAACCAACAATATGAACTTCATGGATCCCAGTTAGCTTCGCTTGCTTTTATTATCTAGCTAACTAAGACTATGAACATTAAAGTGCTTTTCTCAGGAAAAGTGTATGACTAAAAATTAAACACAGATGCACTGTAATGCGCATAACCTTGAATGTATTAAGTTATATTAAAAAAAAAAATCTTACTAACTTCATACAATTATGCAACAATATTTGTTACCCAAAGTCAAGTTTTCTTGCAACTGATTCCCAAATTAGTCTGCAGCAACTTGGTATAAAATTATAACTGGAACGAGTACAATTAATGGGAAAAACAAAATGTTAATGCTACTGTTACAGTGACCAGTGGAGAAATAAAAGTGATTGTTTAGATTTTATATTTGTATTACGAAATGTATCCTATACAAATCCTTCTATTGTATGTTTTTACCTATTGTACAACAAAATAAAATATTTTTTAAAAAAATTATAGAATAATCCTTAAATATTTACTAAATGTGTTTCTACATGCATTTGTAACCACATTGTAAAGAAATAACTTGTAATTCTTAACCTTAAAACCAGGATTTTAGGCAACAGCTTCCTTCTAGCATTGTTACACAGTCACCAAATTCTCACGTGTTACGTGTCTGTTGGCAGAGCAGTTTCTAAACGTACCCCGCTGGTGTAGGCCCGAGCGCTCGCCCTGCTTCTGCGAGGCCGCAGGGCCTGCTGGCACGGCGGTGCCAGCCGTGCAGAGCTCTGCAACGCCGCCCGCGACGCCCGCTCGCCGGCGCCTTGCAGCGCTCTGCGCAGAGGGCTCTGCTCCCGCACCCGGGAGCGCGCGCCCGGGGGAAGCGCCGTGGACGGCGGTGCCGTCCGTGCTCCCAGCCCGAGTGTCGTGCCGGTGAGGGGAGCTTGTGCTGACGCAGGTGCGGGGTTTTGCAAAAGCCTCAGGGCTGGCTGCCAAAACGAACCCCGCTCCTGCCCGCTGGACACGGATAAAGCTTCCCTCTCATCTTCACGCCCAGAGGGAGTGGTGGGAAAGGACCCTGGTGGTGACCGCGTGGCTGCCTCATCTCCTGGGGTTCAGCGTAGGCAGCTAGGATGAAGTCCATCAGGACGAGAAGGCTTGCGCTGAGGAGGGGATGACAGACTGCGTCTGAGTTCAGAGATGCTAATCGCTTAAACTTAAATGTTTGCTTTTTGAGACTAGGGAGAAAAATTCCTCTGGTTTTAACTATGGATTTTCCTATTCAAACAGGTTGAAATGGTTCCACTGACAGCAGTGAAGACAGGTATTGCAGAAAGGTGAGTTACGTACGCAGATAAACTTCATTACAAGTTCCTGGCTCGCACACTTCAGCAAGGGTTTTCGTGCTGCAGAACTGCAGAGGTCTTAACGCTTTCTGGTGAGGAACACGATAGACGCTGATCTCAGCTTCTCTGGGGGGGGTTTCTGGGGTATTGTTGTTGTTCGTTAGTGCGTTGCTAGTTGGAAAGATAGTGATTGTCAGTGTGCAGTAAGCACATGATAGAAGTCCTTCTGGACATTTCTTAATTAAAAAAAAAAAATCTTTGCTTAGCCATACTTTAAAGATGAGTGGTCAAGAGTTAATCTCCTAGGGGTTTATCCTCTGTTGGAGACAATTTAGTAGCTTCCTCCACTATGTCAGCACGTTCAGAAGTTTGTCAAAAGCTCTTTCTGAGGTGGTTTGCAGTTAATTAGGCTTTCAGGGAGAATGAAACTATCAAAGTTGCGAACTGAAAATTAAGGCTAGCAAATGAAATACAGTTTCAGGCTGTCCCTCATCTTTCTTTTTCCTTTGTAATTTTTAAGCAAAATTTGAGAACATATATTAAAACTAATTTTAGTATGTCGTGTTAAGGTGCCAGCGAGATTTCAGATTCTTGTAAACCTTTAAAGAAAAGGAGTCGTGCCTCAACGGACGTAGAACTGACTAGCTCAGCTTACAGAGATACGTCCGACTCGGACTCCAGAGGACTCAATGATTTACAGGTAAAGGCGTAATGCTTCTCACAGGCGCTTGGTTGGTTAATCTGTCAGTACAATGGGCTTTTCAGCTGCGTATTGCTAAATACGGGAACACTGTATTTTCTACAAATTCCGTGCCTTTTATTGTCTAAAAATAAAGCCTAGTCTTTTTCTTTCTAATACCCCCTGTTGTAATGATACAACCAAAATATAATCTTTCTCTACAAATTTTCCTACTTCTTTGTCTGGCAAAACATTGGTTTAGGTCACTGACTCTGCTTTTTGGAAGGTTGTTAGATTCTTTAGGGATTAGGAGATGTTGCTGTATTTTGGTGTAAAATTGAGAGGTGTCTGGAAGGCTAAAGGAGATCTCTTTATGGTTTTTTGCTTGTACAGGCAAAAACTATCTCAGGAAGGCAGCGCTCCTTGTGTCACTGTAATGAAGTTCAGCAGCTTTGAAGGACCTTTTATCTCTTGACACATTGAGTGATCTTTTAATCAGTGGTGACTGAACTGTTTTTTTCAGCATGTAATTGTCCTCGAAAAGTGTCTGGTTTGAGTGCCTTGGATTTTTCCTCTTTGTAGGGTAGTTTTGGAAAACGTTCAGACAGCCCATCAGCTGCTGCCGATGCCGATGCTTCTGATGTGCAGTCGGTGGACTCTAGCTTGTCCAGGAGAGGAACTGGAACGAATAAAAAAGACACTGTTTGTCAGGTAAATGACTGTGCTGTAATGAAATGAATACTGGAGGTGCGTCATCCGTTTCTGTTAGCTTCAGCTGACAGACTTTTCAAATTACACTACTTTGTTTTAACCACATCTCGTAATTCAACATCTCGGATAAAATAGCAAGGCTTTTGGGAGTCTTTATGCTCTGGAAATGGTTCGTAAGCCCTCCTGCATTCTAGAAAGCTGAAAAGCTAGAAGGTGGTATCTAATCCATACCTGCTAGCACAAGTAAAAAAAGTAGATGCCGTTTTCTGCTTCATTCAAAGCTTTCAGATAGTCTTTTGGGGTAAGACAGAGTAAGAATTTTCCAGTATTTTGGAGAGAAAATCCTGGAATCTTCTGGCTGGTTTCCTGGTCGATAGTGAGGGAAAAAGCTGCTCTTGCTCTCCAGGTGTGTGAGAAAACGAGGAGTCCAGTTGGACCCTGCAGTGCCTCTCCTGTCTCTGTCCAGGCTCGCGCTGGTACGAGAGCAAGATGTGGAAGGTGCTGGGGTTGTCTTCAGGCCAGAGACTTGCTGGGTCTGCCATGGGGTGTAGGCCAGGTCTCCTGCCTTATTGTAGCTCTGAAGAGATTCCAGCCAGTTTCTAGTCTTTGCTAACATCTGGTAGTCATTTGTCTTTCAGTGTGTCGGGTACCCTGTGGTCTCTGATTAGCTGTCTGTCTGTTTAAGATCTGCGAGAGCTCGGGTGAGTCTCTGGTGTCCTGTGAGGGTGAGTGTTGCAGCGTCTTTCATATGGAGTGTCTTGGCCTGAAGTCAATGCCCGATGAGAAGTTCATCTGCACGGAGTGTAAAAACGGTGAGTGTGTTCCTGTGTCTGACACATGGCGAGGGCTTTCCTGCTTGGAGGAGCCGTGCTCTGTTCAGAGCAAACTGAGGTGGCAAGTTTCCAGGTTTGGGGAGTGTGTTTGGGTTATTCTGTTACCTTTTTAACCTCTGAGGCCTGATTCTCATTCTTAGCAAGTACCTGGTAAGACAAAAAGCAATAAACTGTTCAGTGTTTCGCTCAGAATAAGGGACTTCTACGTTAACAGCATTACATAGTTACTGTGGATTGTAGTAACCCACTTGCCTGTTTGAAGGGGGGGAGCCTGTGTTGCTCAAACCAGCGTAACTCTTCGCTTCAGAATTTTTTTTTTAAGAACATCTGTATCTCAGATTGGCCATTACAGTTGAGCTTCCTTATTCCTTCTTTTATAAGGAGAACATACGTGCTTTTCCTGTAAACTTCCTGGCAAAGATGTGAAGCGCTGCTCCGTCAACACGTGTGGCAAATTTTACCACGAGGCGTGTGTTCGCAAGTTTGCCACTGCTCTGTTCGAGTCGCGAGGATTTCGTTGCCCGCAGCACTGCTGCACTGCCTGCTCGATGGATAAGGACATTCATAAAGCAAGCAAAGGTGAGAGCAGAGCTGCTTCGAACAGCGGGAGGGAGCTCGAATGTGTCCTCGCATAACAAGGAGAATCGCTCTATCCCCTGTAATGCAGCGTGCAGAAAGGAGCCAGGGTTTGCTGCGTAATGAGGTCATGGAGTGAAATCTGTCGAGGGTGGGAAAGCAGCTGGCAGCCTGATACCGCTGTCGAGGCGTACCGGGATCCGCAACGCTTCAGTCGTCCTTTGTTGCTGGGCTTAATGGGAACTAAGGGTCGGTAGTGCAGGGCCAAGGAATGGCTTTTGAAAAGGTGGTTGGTAGTGGCCTTTAGAACAATTACTTTTCAAGAAAAAAAGAATCCTTTTAGGAATTAACCAAAGTATTTGAACAAAACAAGTAGGCTCTAGAATGATTAAAACTATGTATTTTTTTCCTAACAGAGTTTTAAAGTGAATGTTAAGAGTTAACTTTTGTGAAACTTTTTCTCTAAAAGACGTGAATGTTTCTTTAAATCTAGTACTCTGACTGGAATAAAAGTCAGCCTTGCGTCTGTCTGTGGTGTCTTCTGCCATAGCCTGACTCCAGGCTGACGCGGTGCATTTCTCTGCGTTTGTATTGCACAGGTCGCATGGTGAGATGTTTCCGGTGTCCCATTGCCTATCACTCGGGAGATGGCTGTATTGCTGCAGGAAGCTTGTTTGTGTCATCCCACATTCTCATCTGTAGTAACCATTCCAAAAGGAATCACTCCTCATCAGCTGTAAATGTAGGCTTTTGTTTCGTTTGTGCAAGAGGTGAGCACACTTGTTTTTTCCCCTGTTTTATAGTTCTTCTATGGTCTCCTGTGCAGTTTAGTGATAAAAATAATGTATTTTGTAGAGGAAAAACTCCCTTAGGCCTCTCTGGGACTTAAATGCTGCCTGTGATATTTTTTTTTTCTTTTTTTTTTTTTGTTAGTCAACAGTTCTCATGAGACTTCCGCTTGCTCTTTTGGTCTGTAATATTTGATACTCAGAAACAGCGATAGGTACTCAGAAGGCCTACTTGTGTTGCCAGTAGGAAAAAGTGGATGCCAAGCCCCCAGTTCCAGCCGTTGCAAGCTGAGAATGGATGCTGTGTTGTTATTCACTGTCTATTAAGCAGAAGGAGATTCTTTCACCACTCAGACTTAAAAGTGTTTAAATTTTTAAGGCTAAAAGGTAGGATTTACTCATGAACTAGAAAAATTTGTTTTAATTTATAACTACCATCACATTTGAGAACTTTGAAAGAAAAACATTTACAATACTGTATAAACAGGTTTCATGCTGGGATTTTCCATATGCCAAAGTTATCTTTTTTTTTCTTTTTCTTTTTTTTTTTTCCACCTGTTATTTTATGGCTCTTGAGTCAGTCATGTTCTGCCAGATAGCAAATTGATAAGTTTTGGCATGTCAGTTGCTTTAGTTGCAGAATACAAAAATAGCATTATTCTCTCAGACTAATCAAAGCGCCACAGCTAGGTGTTTGAGTAGTAATACGGATTTTAGACAGTATTTCAGAAGCTTATGTTGGATGTGTTCTTCTCAGCAGCTTTGAAAGTAGCTAATAAGGAAGTGAAAATTAGATGAATCCTGAATTTACTTGTTTTCACTGGTGTTCATTCAAGTGAAGGTTTAGTATGGGAAAGATTGCCTTGAATTTGGAAGAGCAGAGTAGTAATTAAAGACCTTTGAATAGGAAGGGAAAGATGGTGCCAGAGTAATTTCATTTCTACCTCTCTCGTTTCTTCCCCTTTCCTCGTTCTGAGTAATTTAGGAGACATCACAAAGAATCAATAAAATTAAAAAATAAAAATACAGAAGCTCAGTGAAACAGGAGGTTTTAGAATGAGCCTTAGAAAAGCTCTCCGACTGTGTAAAAAGATATTTAGAACGTGGGTTGGTGTTTCTCCTTTTGTGGGCTTGTTTAAACATTTTGGGGCCACCCCCAAACAGGATACGTGTGGTGTGGGTCATAGTAGTGTTGCAGAAATGTACCTGTGCAAATTTGTCGTTGTATGTGTCTTTATGCTGTCTTATTTTAGGTTGTTCGGTAGCCTTGTATGTGTTTGGTGTTTAGTTGGGCTGACGGTATTATTACACGTGCAAATGCCCAGTCTGGACAGCAAAACCAACGCGGCTGCTGTGACCTTGAAGCAGAGCTAGCTGAAAGCGTGTGATGTAGCGTTTTGTTCGCAGATGTGTGCTTTGGGGCATTCTGCATCGGATGCCGACTCTGAGAGAAACGATTACCTAGCCTTCAAAATTATTAATTTAACCGATAGTTGCATCCAAAGGCCCAGTGTAAACACGTGGAAAGAAATTGTTTTCTAGAGCTAGAGTAGGATCATTCAAAACAATTTTTGTGGTAGGTAGAGCAGTTCCATAACACTTTCAGCACTTTGGTTTTGTGGTTTTTGTCTCAGTTGTCCGGAGTCGGTCTGGTACCAGGATCAGATACAGGTTTATGGCAGAAGAGTTTCTGTGGATCTTCCCTGGTTTGAATGTCAGATTAGAAATGTCTCTTGGCAAGGTCCAACGGGGGCTTTAGTCTGCCCCTGTAAGTATTAATGTGAAGAATTCTGTGTGTAGGGTGGTGTCTTGTCCTGCCACTCTGCTTCTGCGTGAGGTAGCTCACGATCTTGGCCATTAGAGAGCCGCGCTGATGCCAGTGAAAGCTGTGTTTGTACTAAGACGTGAATGGAAAGCAATGGCAGGCTGCTGCTGTTTGGTTTTATCCTAAATATTTTGTTTTCGACAATTTCAAAACACTATCAAGCTGTAGTATCAAAATACATTGCATGATACAAAACAGCTACTACAGATGCTTGAAGCTGACTTAAGATACAAATATTGTAGAAGAACCTACTCTAGCTTCTAAATCTGCAGTAGTTTATTACAGATACATATGAAGGTGAATCTCCTTGGGGGTTTTTTCTCCAAGTTTTGGCTGCTTACCCTGTGACACAGAGATGTATGATAGAGGCCTCCTACTTCTCTTGGGTAGAACCTATTGAAAAGCTTTATGAAAAGGAGTACCTGCTATTTGGCATCCATCGTAAGTATATGGCGCAGAAAGCAGAATTCAGGAGTAGGATTCCGAAACTGAATTACAGTAAGGGAGTCTTATGCTTGCTGAAGATGCAGACTTGCATTTATTTCTTAAAAAATAAGTGAAGTGCAGGAAAAAGTTTTCATGCTTTTTTGTTTGTTTTTTCCCACTTGACATTGTTTTAGTCATTCTGTTTACACCTGAATAAGCCTCATCAGAGATGAGACTACAGAAGTCTGTGTTTTCTTCTGGCAATAGAAGTAGCCTCTGAACCCCAGCAGATGGAATTTCCTGTCCTGGATGTTCACTGAGCCTTAGTTATGAGAACTTGATGAGTTACAAACTGCTACCACTGACTGAATCCTCTGTATTTTACAGCAACTATGTACTTGTTCTTCTAGACAATTTTTTGTGGGGTTTGTTTCTACTAGGCGTAGCTGGAATCGGGAGCCAGTGTGCTTCACCGAAGAAAGATTGTGCGAGGTTTACAGTTAGCAAACTCCCCCGGATGGGTTGCATTGAGTCCTGTCTAGTCATATGTGGTCAGCATGAGGGACATAAGGTGAGGACAGCACCCATGGCAGGAGCGCGGAGACCACCTGCTCAGAAAGAAATCGGGAACTGAATGCTTGAGAAATACTTGGGCATCTGTATGCGAGAACGGTTGTTTAATTAGCTTTAATTGCTATCAGAAGGAGAAACTTTGTCTTTAGATGCAGAACGTACTGAAATGAGAAAATGTAGGTATGAGACAATCTGTGAAATACACAAACTTGTTTATCGTGAGGTACTTGAAATACGGTATGTGTTAAGACTTCTTGTTCACCTTCCTGAAATCCTCTTCATTAAGCACATTATCGTTCACATAATTGCATGCGTGGGTCATGCTTGGTTTATGAATCCTCCTGAGGAGACGCTTTCCAGGTAGGATGATGCTGTTCTCGTGACAGCAGGTCTTTAGGCACCCCAGTCCAAAAGCTTCTCTACAGCACTCGGCTCTGTGCGTGTCCCACACAAGGAATGGGTGGCTATCTTGGTAGCTCATCTTTCCTGCTTCTTTGGGTCCCAGTTGCTCTGCTCTTCCTGTGAATTACTGGCCAGTCGCTTCTGACCTGTAGCTGTGGGGCTGTCGCCTGGGCTGCCCCGCTCTGCGGAGCAATGAGGAAGAACTCTTCTTGCTGGAGAAGGACGGTGAAACGGAACACGTTTGAAATGAATGCATGTAGGAGAACAGAGCGTGTGGCTGCTCCCAAGTGTTGCATTTGGTAGCTGTGAGAGGGCAGGCTTGGTGGAGCTTTGCTTGAAAACAAATGACATAGGGCAGAACTTTCATCCGTTCTTTCCCCTCTGGTGCCTTGCAGAATCACTGACCCTCCCTTGTTATTTTTTTCTGACACAATTATAAAGGCAAAAGACTTCCATAGATAAGATCTTAGAGATAGATTTGTAGTAGGTGGGGTGGTGAGTTCTTGTATGCAACATCTGCTTTTTTTCAGTTTGTAGTGCCAGCTAACAGCATGACCTCTGATGCAGTGACCATCATCCCCCAGCTCTTCAAATTAGCTTGCTTTTTTCGTTTGGGGGGGAGGGCAGTTCACACAGGTACAAAATTGGTTGCTTTTCTTGTGCTTGTCTATAGATGCACGAATTAAGGGCAAAAGCACAATTGAAATTCCACTTAGAAGCAGCTTATTCATCATAGGCTTTCCCAGTTACATTTTAATTTAGTCTCTCAAACACATAACCTCTTTCTTAGTGAAGAAACTTTCTGTCAGACTTTTCTTTTTCTTCATTTTATCTTTTTTTCATTCACGCATAAATGCATTAGAGGTGTTTATTTTATTTTCTCCTTTATGGAATCATGGGTAGTTTCATTGCAACTCATCTCTTTCTGTTTGTTTCGTATAGGGCTGGTAGTGCAGGATCATTCAGACCCCCTGTTCAGTTCATATGCCTATAAGTCCCACTACCTACTGAATGAATCAAATCGTGCTGAGTTGATGAAATTACCTATGATTCCTCCTCCTTCGTCAGCTTCCAAAAAGAAATGTGAGAAAGGTAACCAATATAGTTTCTTTCTCTTCAATTTACTTTCGCTTTTTCTATTATTTCTCTCTTTAAATCAAACAAGAAGTGTCTGCTTGTCAAGCACCACGTATTGCTTTTCAGTAAACTTCACTCATTGATTATTGTGAGCGTGCGTTCATGTTGTTGGCAATTTTTTTTATTACAAAAGGGCTTAAAATAATTACTGTCACTAAATTCTCCTTGAAAGAGGTTAAATCACTTTGTATCTGGCCGAGGCTATTCCAGCTTCAGGGAAGCTGCTGACACAGCGATGTGGAGAGGTGGCAAGCAGAGCTTGATAGTGGCGCAGTTCAGTGCTTACCAGGACGATGCAGAACAGCTTCTTCAACTGGTCTCCTCCGTGGAAGAAGAGGGAGGGGGCTCCGTGTCGGATCTGCTAGGTGGCTTACGCAGAGCCGGAGAGAAGAAAGGGCTTTCCAGGTGGAAGGCGGGTGGGTCCTGTGGCCATCCAGAGGATGTCTGAGGGGGGAAGGCAGCCAGGTTTCGCCTGCGTATGTGTCTGTTGGTCCTCGGGCCTCGAATTCCGCCTCTGCCTGCCTGGCTTGGCCAGCGCTGCCTCGCTCCGGGCGGGACGGCTCCGGGCTCTCCGGCGCGGTGCTGCGTGCGGGAGGGCCCGAGCTGCCGGCCGTCCCGGGCAGAGCACCCTGCACCCCGGGGAGCGAGCAGCGGCGCTGGTGCGGGCGGTGCTGTAGCATTTCAGCGTACCCTGTGGGGAGAGAGCGGTGGGCTGCATCGAATACTCAGATGTCATATTTTATTCCCCACAGAAATTTGATTTCCCGAGAGCGTTCAGAAACGGTGCCCAATTAACCAGTCGAAAGTTAGGTTATTTTGAACGTTGCTAGATTGATGGCTTTCAGTAGTTCCTGTATTCCTAAAACCAAAAATTATTTTGAGCCCTCTGCTTAGCTTGAGCAATATCTTACTAATGCATCCTGAGAGCAAAGTCTTGGGTTTTTTTCTTGCTTAGCACTGAAAGTTTTGTGTTTGATTTTGTTTGATTTTTTTTTTTTTGCATCTCTTGGCATTTTACCATGTTGGATAATGTTTCAGTAATTTACACTGGGACTGTATTTCCTCTGAAACAACATTTGCAAAAAAATATTTTGAAAATCAAAATTGTGTTATGGGTTTGGGGAGCTCTGGAAAATCCATATGATTGGATTTTACTGTTTTTAGCAGAGGAAATACAGTGTTGGTCATGCAACTGATTTATTTAAGGAATGCTTATTGTGACATGCAACGATCAATTAATGCAGTGACATTTTTGAATGTCTATAGGTGGACAAGATTTTCTGATAAATGTTTGAAACTTGCTATTTACACTTCATATGTGCTTGAAAATGGCTTTAAATACTCTCAACTCTCTCCCAGGTTTTCCATCTGGGACACAAACTTGTTAATTTTTTTGAAAATTTCTATATCTGTAAAAATGTGCATATATATTTTATATACTTAGATATATAAAATATTACAATATACATAATGTATCATGTCTTACTGTATGAGCTGCTTTGTTTGCACAGAGTGGCTGAGAGATGTGCCGTGGCTCTCCGTGTTTAACACACCTGCCAAAATACAAGCCAGCCAAAACAACTTTTGCCCAAATAAGTGTAAACTGCAGAAATTAATATTAACCACTGCATGAAGATTTCCTTTGTGCGCAAAAGAAACTTTTGGGATGGGGACAACTTGTGTGGTGTCACATTTGGCATTACGTACTGTGCTCATACTGGTGAACTTTTTGTGGAATAAGCAGACCTACTACAATTCTGTTACCACGTCCTCGGTACAGAAAAGCATTGCTCGACCTATAGGCTGCGGGGTTTTTTGATGCACACTAATGGATTGCGGAGGGATTCAGTCATAACAATGTTGATTGAAAAAGTGTTTCTTCAGAACTCGGTTACTTGTCGTTGTTTTGGACGTCACCAGAGTCATAAACCAGAATCCTGGCCATCAGCAAAGACATAAAGGCTGGCGGCACTGCTTTCAGATGCAATGCTTCCTTTGGGAATGTTGCTTCTCCCGCCAACTTACCTCATGCTTGGAAAATCTCAGCTGCTTTTCTGGGTGCCTTTGATGCAGGCAAGAGCCACAGCTTGCACGCTGGAGGATGGCACAGCACGGTCTTTTTTAACCAACATTGTTAAGTTTGACTTGATCTCTTTCTTTTGCCATTTTTTTCTGTGAGGCAAACGAGAATGTAGAATGGATGTTGTAAAACGAATGCCCAGGGGAGGCAAATCCTTACTTCTATAAACCAAGCAGGGTTTCTTTGTTTAAAGGTGGAAAACTGTTATGCTGTGAATCCTGCCCAGCTTCCTTTCACCCTGAGTGTCTCAACATAGAAATGCCTGAAGGGTCCTGGAATTGCAATGACTGTAAGGCTGGCAAGAAGCTACGTTACAAGCAGATCGTTTGGGTCAAGCTTGGAAATTACAGGCAAGTTGGCTATTTTTGTTTTTTAATGCGTTGCATGTTTTTAATGTACCGTAGAATCACGGGAAGATAACTCAGAACCGCTCAGTCTTCATGCACAGGAACTAAAAATATGGTAATTCATCTGCTTTGTGTCGGACATCGATGATGCCCTTTGAATTAAATTCTCCTGCTTTTTCCAAGCAATGATGGGTACTTGACTGTGCTCACATTTGCTCTGTAGAGCGTAATAGCGATATGGAAAACCAGAGGCTGTCTTATAGAACCGAGATGCCCTGGCTTGTGTTTGCTGTTAGTCACCTGCAGGAGTACAAACATTTATAGGTGATCTTAGAAGTCCACTCTTATGCCACTTGTGTTCTTACAGCGCTTTTCCAAATGTGGAGGAAGAACTTTTCTTATGTTTTGCATGGTGCTTCCCAGGGGAGCCTTGACTCTGTGAGGAAGGAGTTCATTGCTTTAAGAAAGGAAAACTGGCTTTCATTTCTCAATCCAGTTAGGCAATCACAGAGGCTAAGGCTATAGTTCAAGGAACTTACATTCTTCTTGTTTTTTTCTGCTTTGCAGGTGGTGGCCAGCAGAGATCTGCAATCCCAGGTCTGTGCCTCTCAACATACAGGGCCTCAAACATGATATCGGGGACTTCCCAGTATTTTTCTTTGGTTCACATGACTACTATTGGGTACACCAGGGCAGAGTTTTCCCTTATGTTGAAGGAGATAAAAGCTTTGCTGAGGGGCAAACTAGTATTAACAAGACCTTCAAGAAAGGTAAAATCAAACAAAGTTTATAGTGGTTTATGACAAAAATTCCACGTGTTTGTGTCTCCATCACCACTTAACCTGCATGGGAATATTATGTGACTAGTGTTCTGTGTTCACGTAAAATTGCGAACGTTACGTAGATCCCTTGACTGCAGATCAAAATATGTTTCCTTAAGTGCCTACTCATTGTGTATTATTGTGGGCAAGTTCAATTCTTCCACAAAGTGGGCAATGTTAAGATGGAGCTTGGGCTTTGCTGCATGGGATCGTTGTTCAGTATCTCCATACCTGCGGAAAAGTACCTGATGATAGACTCATGATATACTGCAGTAACTCATTTTTAGCTTGTGTTTTCATTTGAGTTTTATTCCTAGCTTTTAAAATACATAAAAAATTTAATTGCATACATGTACATCTCTGATTAACAGCAGCTGGTGCTAATTGCGTTCTGTTTTGAACTCCTTTGCACAGCACTTGAAGAAGCAGCAAAGCGCTTCCAGGAGCTGAAAGCACAAAGAGAAAGCAAAGAGGCATTGGAAATTGAAAGGAATTCAAGGAAACCTCCACCTTACAAACACATTAAAGTGAGTTGGCTTCTTTCTTTTCCTGTTTTTATTCTGTGCATTGATAAACTATGTATTTACACCAGTATTTGCAACAATTTGAGCTTAAAGAAATTCAAACAAATCATTTTGCTGTTCTTTTCAAGAATCTTGTGTTCCATCTTCTAGTACCATAAAACATTCTTTTAGCAGAGCATTTGTGAAAGAGAGTTAACGGTTGAAGAACAGCTTTACCCGAGGTAGAATTTTGCTGGTTGCAAGCTCGTGTCATGTGTCTTAGATACACGCTGGCCATTACAGCTTACCAGATTTTAATGCTGACCTCTAATATCAGTAGGAATACTGGCTGCTCATCCTGCTGCAGGCTGCAGAGTCTAACTCTTGCCAGCAGTTTTGGACACATAGGGCTTGGTGGTGTTTCCTTTATGTTTTTAGTTTTAGTTGGAAGAGATCCCAGTGACGTACTTGATAAATTTTGTGCACTTTGGGTTACTGAAGCAGTAATTTTACTGGGGAGAGACTCGTGCTGAACTGTCTAGAGTCACGAGTTTTAATGTTCTTTCCTTAAATTGTTCGCTACTGACTTCCCTGGACAGTATATGTCCCCAGTTAGGTTGGCAGCTGAGTGGCAACAGATGCCGTCTGTAAAAGCGCACGCGTCTGCCGCTGAATTGCAGGGAGTATACTTGTAGAAGGAAAATAATGATGTGACCGTTATTTTCTTGCCTGCTCATGTCGATTGATGATTGACTTCCAGTAAAGCCATTAAGTCTGTGTTCTTTGTGCATCGTCTTCATCATTTATTCTTTTTTTCTCTTGTTCCGCAGTCCAACAAGGTAATAGGGAAGGTTCAGATTCAGGTAGCTGACCTGTCGGAAATCCCTCGCTGTAACTGCAAGCCGTCGGACGAGAACCCCTGTGGGCTGGAGTCGGAGTGCCTGAACAGGATGCTGCAGTACGAGTGCCATCCCCAGGTGTGCCCGGCGGGAGAGCGCTGCCAGAACCAGTGCTTCACCAAAAGGCTCTACCCTGATGCCGAAATCATAAAGACGGATCGACGTGGATGGGGTCTCAGGACAAAAAGGAGCATTAAAAAGGTAGAATCACAGAATCATTACGGTTGGAAAAGACCTCTAAGGTCATGAAGTCCAACCGAATTAAAGGACAGAGGTTGTGGTAGCCATCGGTGTGGTTTGATGCGAGAACACTGCAACTCTGTGTACCTGAAGCGAATGCGTACAAAGATTTCAGTACTTGCAAGTAAATGCTTTGTGGTAAAAAGACATGAAACGTCTGCGGTGGTGAAATCTGCTTAGCTGTTCTGACAGAAGCGTCTTAACCTTGGTGCTTGCAGAAGACCAGCTAGTTCCAGGTGGCTGTGAATTTGTGAGTTTCTGTTGGTGGAGGGACAGGGCATGCCTGCGTTTCCTCGCTGCCTCCTGGGCAAAGAGGGAGAGCGCGGCCTGGGAAAAGGCAGTCTGAATATTGTTTTCTTTCCCTAAGTAAAGCCATTGAAGATGGTGAAATCTTAGAGGGCTGGCAAAAGAAGTCACCTGTTTTTTCTCTTTCTTTCCTTTTCTTCCCTTCATCCTTACCATAAGCCAGCAAGTGACAGTCACAAAGTATGAGAGAAGCTCGGAGGGTGGGTGGAGTCAGCTTGACTTGTGAGCCCCTTTGCAGGGGGTTATTCTTACGTCTTTCCTTTTGCCTTTTCTTTTTATGCTGTTACACAGCAACACGCTGACAGCATTTTCCCGTTAGTGGGCTGCTTGGGGTGGGGCAGTTTGCGGGATTACTCTTACAGACATCTGGTAACGAGTCAGCTTTCTCACGCTCCTGGCGTTCAACTCTTTTTGTTTTGAGTGAGCTTATTGCTTAGACAGCAAACACCTGGTGCACGTGTTCACGTCTTGCCTGCTAGGTGGTTAAAGTTTAATGCTTTTTGTGATGATTAGAGTATATTTTTATAGGAAATTCCTTCTTCTGTGCTGCTTCCCTTTATTATCATCAGAAGCGGTAAACATGGATTTCTTATTTTTGTTTTCCTTTCCTTTTCAGGGTGAATTTGTGAATGAGTATGTTGGCGAGCTAATCGACGAGGAAGAGTGCAGGCTGCGGATCAAACGTGCACATGAAAACAGTGTAACCAATTTTTATATGTTAACTGTAACAAAGGTAAATATTATGTCTTGTTCAATATGAACTGTTTATGGTCGAAACTAGGGGCAGAGTGCTGGCAGAAGCATCGTTCCGCGTCTGCTGTTCTCCTGCGGACGCTCGGGTGTTGGCAGGAGGGTGACGTCTGTGGGCCTCGGTAACGGAGTGGGTGAGGAGGTGGAACAGAAAGCCGCTCTCCTGCCTTACGTGCTCTGTGCCTGTTTCACTGCTGTGAGCACAGATATTCAGACACTTTCTCATGAAACTAACTCTGCAGGGCAAATTTAGCTAATTTAAAGTAAGCATAGTTTTTGCTGCCTTAGCTATTAGTAGTCCCTTGTCAGCAGGAAACCTTTTTGTGTTTAAGTGTCTCTTGTTTTTTTATTTGAAGGACCGGATAATAGATGCTGGCCCGAAGGGGAATTATTCTCGTTTTATGAACCATAGTTGTAATCCAAACTGTGAAACACAGAAGTGGACAGTGAACGGCGACATTAGAGTCGGGCTGTTTGCGCTGTGTGACATTCCGGCAGGTAAGAAGATGGCACTCTTCTGCGTGTGTGCTTCTGGCTGGAAATGGCTATGTTCCTAATCTGGCTAGGGGTTTTTTCTCTGAAGTTACTTAATACCTGTGACGTTTATAGGGACTTTGTCATTCACTGGAGTGGAGACAAATATTTGAGTTCCAGCATTATCAAGATCTTACAGTTAGAAATAGTTTGAAGCTGAAAACTACTGTTAAAGCTGCCTGCAGGGCTGCTGCGAAGTACAGTGTTAACTCTGGGTCATGTGAACTCTTACCATGGCATCGATGCTTTCAGCAATATTTGTATGATGTGGTGTTATCTTTCCGTGTGAAGTGTTTCACCTGATCTGTCGTTTTAACTGGATCTGCGAGATAGCCGCTGCTTGTGTCTGATCTAGGCAGAATTTGCTACTTTCCGAGTTCATGAAGTCGATGCACTATTTTGGGCTTGCCCTTTTGAAACATACTGCTGCTAGATCTCACAAGCTGTGAAGGGATAAATGCTAGTGAAATGTCATTGTCACAAGCCTGTGTTTCCTCAGTGTCTGTGTGGGTGAATTGTTTTTCTTTAAATTTTAGGAATGGAGTTAACATTTAACTATAATTTGGATTGCCTGGGCAATGGTAGGACCGAGTGTCATTGTGGAGCAGAAAACTGCAGTGGTTTCCTAGGAGTGCGTCCAAAGGTACACGGAAGAAAATTAAATCTTCTCTTCCCAAATCCAGTGAGAGTAGGGCAAAGAGGGGGGTTTTGGTTTATTTAACTTTTTACTTTAATACTTTGCACCCTTGAAAGTCTCTAAAAATTTTACAGTTATGAACTGTAGTGCTGTTTTGTCTAGGGTGAAGTTTATTTACCAGTTTTTGTTAATTCAAATACGTATGAATGGGCATTTCTGGCTTTTAAAATCTTTTTTTGCTGGATTTAATTTAAGCATAGTTCATGCAGATAATAACCCAAATTGATTAAACTAATTTTAATGCAAGGGGTTTATAAAATGACTGTATGCTGTGATCTTTGTAATTGCTAGACAGCATTTGCAACTGCAAATGAAGAGAAGGTGAAGAATGCAAAATTAAAGCAGAAGAAGCGGAAAATAAAAACAGAACAGAAGCAGATGCACGAAGACAACTGTTTCCAGTGTGGAGATGGAGGAGAACTAGTCATGTGTGATAAAAAGGACTGTCCCAAAGCCTACCACCTCCTATGCCTTAACCTGACTCAACCACCTTTTGGTAAGAGCAGTTGTGTGGCTTTCTGTTCATCTTTCCCTTCCTTGCAAGGCAGTGCTGGAGCTGAGCTGCAGTATTCGGTTACATTAAATGCAGCGTATTTACTTCTGCAATACCGCTCATTTTTAGAAATACATCAGGTGGCAGGGTTCCTGCCTGAGAACTGATGGACAGAGGGGCATTGTAATCATTTTGATGTTCTTGCTGTTGCGTTCTCTTTCTTGGATCATATTTCCCCCTCTTATTTTAATTGAAATACAAGCTTCATCTTGATGTGCCATGGCCACCGTGTCACCAATCAAATGACAGTTCAAACCACTGGCAGAGCAAGCATGGTGTGTAGGGCTTGATTAATCAGTAAATGTGTTCAAATTATCTGCCGTATCCTGATGGCCTGTATCTTCCATTTGGTTTTTTTCCATGTTAAGGCATAGCTTTTTGTAGCTAGGGCTCAAATTACTCAGCAATACAACATCTTAATCTGATTGCAGGAGTCTGTAAAAGTCCCTATGTCTTTAATCTTCCTGATTCCAAAGACTTTGGTGAAGATAATTGGAAGTGTGAATTAGCCTATGATTAAATTGACCGAAAGGCTGCCATGAAGCTGAATCTGCCAGGTGCCTTTTCAGCGTATTAGGAGCATGGACGCTGTCCTCAAAATCGCTTATTTGCTGGAGAAAGAAATGGCAGCGTCTCGGCACCAAGCGCGACTTGGGTTGGCCTGGCCAGACAGGCTAGTCACAGCGTCGTTCGGGGCCGGTCCCGTCGTGGTGCGGTTCTGGCTCCTGGGGGTGCGCGTCTCGGCACCCTGGAAGCGCGGTCCGCTCTCTTTCTCAGCAGTGACCCAGCCAAAAGGGGCTGCGGTGAGGCTTGGACACCGCAGCTTTTGATTTTCCCGTGCTGCTGTGTTCAGCGTGCCTTTGCCGTCCCAGAGCACGTGGTTGTACAAATACATGTCTGAGTGGTTTGGGGGATCGGGGGGGGTTTATGCTCAAACATATTTTTACACAACTTCTTGTTCTCTGAGCCATTTCTTGCTTATTTTTCCAAACTAACGCATTCAGTCTTCTACACTAAAGTACACTGCAGTTGAACCAAAACTTAATTTGGAGACAGCCGTTTGAGCGAGTACAGTGTCCAGATCAGTAAGAGATGCTCACAAATCAGAAAAACGTACGAAGCAAACTCTCCATCTTGCAAGGACGTTTGGTGTCTTGACGCCAAAGGACGCTGATCTAACTATTTTAAGCTCTGGTTATGCATACACCAGTGTTTTGAGCCAAGTGAGGGCTAAAAAATGCAAAATGACGAAGAACTGTTTCCAGTCAGGTTCTTTTAAATGAGAAGCAGAAGTAGCAGCTACAGTAAGAGCTGGCTTTTCTGAACTTTCTTTTCATTCATCTGAACAATTACAACGTGGAGTAAGGGTTAAAGGCCAGTGCTGTCCCCAAAATGCACTAATTTCAGCTTCCTGTCTCTCTCTCCTCCCTTCCTCTCCCATCCTCAGGAAAGTGGGAATGTCCGTGGCATCAGTGCGACGTCTGTAGCAATCCTGCGGTTGCATTCTGTGAGTTCTGCCCTCATTCCTTCTGTAAAGATCACGAGAAGGGAGCCCTGGTGGCATCGGCGTTGGATGGCCATCTCTGCTGCTCCGCACATGACCCCAAATCTCCGGTGGCACCTGAGTACTGGAGCAAGATAAAGTGCAAATTGGAACCCCAGAATCCTGCAGAAGAAGCAAAGGAGTGAATTTGGTTACAAACAAACAGGGAAGGGGAGAAGAGGGGCAAGCAGGTGATGAACTTGAAGAGACTGCTATGACACATTCAGTCTTTGTCATCGGAGCCGTCGTGTGTGAACTGGGAACGGGACCATTTAATCTTAGCAAGCAAAAGCAGGCGGTGGTGTTTGTTTTTTATTGTTTGGTCTTTCTTTTACCCTTGAACGTGTACAGCAGCTCTTCCTGTTGGAAACCAGAAGCGTCTTGGCCTTCAAACGCAGACCTTTTGACAGTGAAAAGAATATTCTGTTTAAAATATGTTCTTTGAGTGTAGAAAGCAAAGCATAGCAACATATTTATTTATTTAATTTTCCAAGGGTGCTGAAGATCTGGTTTGGATCAGTCAGCGTGTCTTTAAAAACAAAATAGCAAAGCCAACGTAACTTTTGTGTCTAGTTTGTGGAAAGAATAAAGCCTCCCCACTCTGTGTAACATGGAGATGCCATAGAGACAGATGTGGGTCTCAGACCAGGTGACCCTGAAATGCCTGCATTCCAGTACTTTTTTTTTATAAGGCATTTTGAGAAGGTAGGTTATGTATCATCTTAACTTATGAATATTACTGTACAGCTTTTCCTATGAGAAATCAGATGTGTGACTTCTTGGAAGTGCTTGTAACATGAGATCTAGCATTGTCTAAGGAGGGAAGAAATCACAGTTCCTTGCTCGAGAGCTATAATCAGTGTTTGCAGACAGGTGGAAATTCAGAAAGAGCTTAATTGCGCAATGGTCGTTTCTTTGTCCTGCTTAATTTGGAAAACCTTCATCGTTGGGAGAGCCTCCCAGCCTCGGTCACACACTGCAGCACTCTCAGAACTGAAGTCTTAATCCTGCCCGTGGGAGCTCTGCCGTTGACTTCTTTAGGTGGAGGGTCGTTCTGTGCGTGTGTGTGTGTCACCTGCCACGTCTGCACTCGTTTTCTGGCAGTTATATTGGTGCCATCCTTCATTGCTGCCTTCTCAGACTCCCATTGGCTTCAAAGGAAATTTGAGTGCTCGAGGAATCCGACCCATGCGCATGTTTGTTTTGGTTGAATGTTTAGATTTTTTTGCTGAGGGAGATCTGCTAACTTCAATCTCCGTTGTTCACGGAGCTAAGAGAAATCTCAGCACCTCTTCAGTGAACAGGGTATTTTCTGTCTCTGGGTGACGGGCTGTATTCGCCGCAGCCAACTGTAGCCTCGTGAGACGGCGCTCTCTCGGATTTCCTGTTGATCAGCAGAGAGATGGGCTCCTTCAGAGGCTTTTGAAGTGGCTTAGGTAGGCTCCTGCTCCAGATTTTCTTTTGAACACCTATCCTCCTCCGTTTCTTGCGCAAGGAGCCCGGGGGTCGAGGTTCCCCGGGCTGGAGTTAGTCTCTGGTGACCCTCCTCCCCTAGCCCGCAGTCTGACGAAGCACTGCGCTGGTTAGTGTGCTTTGGACTTGTATGCTGATAGCAGCTAACTCCATGCGAGCTTGTTGCTGATGGGTATTGAAAATAATCCTGAATGAAAAGAGTTAGTATCAAGTGTTACTGGCATCTGGCTAAAATGAGCCTTTGAATTAAGAATGAAGAACCTTGTCTCTGGAAGACTGCTTGTATAAACCTGCAGGAACACGGTGACTTCTCAGTTCAAGGAAATAGTAGGCTGAAAAAGCACATGTGGGACTTCAGAACATGTCCTGCCTCTGGCTGGTGTCTGTCGCGTCCTCATGTTTATGTCCAGGGAGGAAGTTTTTTTGTGTGCAATTGTAGAATTACAAAATACACTACAGTGTCTCTGAGCAGCTGCTGTGCCACAGAATTGATCTGGCAGTTCATCTTCTGAACGTCTGCAGACGCCTGTCCTGCGAACGTGGGGGTGTCCTGGGTGGCAGAACTGTGCAGATACCTCGTGGGTCAGTCTGTGGGACAGAGGGCTGCTGGGGTCTGGAAAGCACTTCATCTGGTGGTCCGTACTACAGCGAGTGTCTGAAACACTACTCTTGCTTGAAAGCAGTGCTAGACTTTGGTATTTTTTACAGAAAAAAATTACAAAAAGGATTTTATTTTTCTTAACATTTTGTGTGATAAATGTCTGTTTTTAAGCTCTTACTGGGGGTGTTTAACCTTTTCAGACCTTCCAAACATAGCTCTTGCTACAGTGTCTGTAAGGCCCGAAGTGTTTACTTTATATTATTTATTAGGCCTGGCAATGTTCAAGTGATTTTCTCGTAGGAGGTCAGAGCGTTCTGCACGTTGCAGCTACGCTGTCGCGCGAGTGCACCCACGGGCTTGTTTCATTCTGTGTCCGTGGTGACCCTGACCGGAGCGAAGCGCTGCGGTGGCAGCGGGACAGCCCGGACCGTCCGTCGCCACGCGAGACGTGCTGCTGGGACGTGCTGGCGCGCCGAGTGTCGCAGACGTGCGAACGGTCATGGAAGGCTTAAAAACTTGTAAAATGCTGTGAATTGAGGCCTGCTGCTGCTCCTGTGCCGTGCCACTTGACGTCTTGGTTAACTTTGTTTTCAGACTTCTTACAGGTGCTCCTTTTTTCCACAAAAACAGTGTAACAGTAGCCAGCAGCTGGGCTTGGACTTAAAAGGGAACATAGGAGATTGGTGTGTAAGCTCATATGATTTACAAACAGAAAGTCTGAACTGGACTTCACGCTGTCGGAGAGAAGGTGAATCTTTGAAGAAAATCTTTAGCATTCTGAGATAAAGAAACGCCTGATTCCAGGTCTCTTGGTAACTGCAGGGGGTTTGTTCTACACGCCAACACAAAACGTTAAAATACACATTTTAGGCACATCTTTGCAAGCTGAGTAACAGTGATGCAAATCCTTTGTAAGGAAAATACTTAACAGCTGTTTTGATTAATTGGCATCAACAGAGAGGGAGTCAGCTGCGGAATTAGATTGGTGTGGTCTCTACAACGAGAGAAGTAATATTGCAGTGTTTGGTCGTTCCATGAGGCCTGGAAGAAATCCTCAGAACCGCTGGGGGGTTCGGTTGAGACCTTAAGTGGGCTGGTTTAAGACTGCGAGTTGGTCCTGAGCTGGAACGCGACGTCACGCTTCTCCCTAACTTTTGTGTTGAGTTTGTGAGGTGGCACCGCGCCTCTGGCGAGCACCTGGCTCCCGCCGGCCGCCTGCGCGATGGCGGAGCCGCTCCGCGGCGTTAACGGGATTCTGTTGTTCGCTGGAGCTGGGACTCCACCGTTGGCACCCGAGCACGGCGCAGACGTCCTGCAGACGGCGGCCAAGCGGGCCGGTGGCGGGTTGCTACCGCTTTCTGAAGGCGCGGTGCGGGCAGGAGTTGCTGTAGCTGTCGGGGCGTTAGTGTGGACTTGTCCTGGCGAGAGACTGTGGAAGGCGTTTGCGGCTCAGGAAGGAGAACGTTGAAGGCAATCTCGTGGGCAAATTACCTTCTCTGATCACCGCCATGGTCTTGGAGGATCTGTTAAAATGGAGTAACAGGGCTGGAATGTTTCATTTTGGCCTTTCTTCTGAAAAACTTCTTGTATCTTCATTTCTGGGTAGAATGGGAAAGACGCAATTGCTAGACGTAATTAACAATGAGCATTAAATCTGTATATATTGAGACTTTCAGAAATATGTGGGGGGGGTGGGGGAGGAG